>Ga0129317_1001521_pt1 | contig 16592 bp, 18 predicted proteins | sample Cm1ome_FD_94430 | JGI IMG/M metagenome (GOLD analysis project Ga0129317, IMG submission 94430) | Eastern black-and-white colobus group fecal microbial communities from Wisconsin, USA - Cm1105 metagenome | ecosystem: Host-associated > Mammals > Digestive system > Large intestine > Fecal | place... | reverse complement strand
TGACGGATGCAATGATCCAAATAGAGCCACGTCAGACCAATTACTCCCCTATATTATAATAAAATAAGTGCAGATGTCAGAGTTAATTACTCTCTAACAACTACACTTTTATGGTACTAAATACACGTTCAAAGTTTTTCGGATGTTTTTTTCCAAAATCCAGATGTATTTTTGAAGAAAATTATGAAATATGAGTGTGCAATTACATTCAAACATAATAATATCGAGGGGAATGCAAAGAGCGTTCTGAGCGTACTGTCAGTGTGCGCTAATGATGGAGATGAAATTGAAATTATCTGCGAGGGAAAGGATGAGAAAGCAGCATTGAAGGCAGCTGTAGATATGCTTGAAGGTGTACAATAATAATTAAACGAGATGAAACACGCTTTGCGAGTTTCACTCGTTCGCGTGTGGTGGCGAATGGAAATGCAAGCATTTCCATTCGCCTTGTTCTTTCGCGTAAATAAAAAAGGACTTGGAACAAAAAATATTTGTAAGAGTCCTTTTTTTAGTGTATATTATTGTAAGTTGAAAAAACAAAGATAAAAGGTGGATATAAAGTATGAAGGAAAAATTTAAGAATGGTATTTATTTTTTGTATTGTTTTATCGTAATATTGTTGGCGGCAATTGGATTGATAATTTATAAACTGGGTTACTGGGTATTGGATACCTGGGGAATGCTGTCGATAGATGAGATTATCTTTCATTTGAAAGTACCATTGGAAGGTACCAATACAGAATTAGTGGAAGAAGGTATAAGTGCCTGTGTTCCAATTGCAGTATTGTGTATATTGTTTATGCTTATGTTTGCGATTGGAATGAAACGAAAAAAAGGAAAAAGTATTTTATGTATCATGCTGATTGCAGCGATGTGTTTAAATTGTGGGATTCAATCAGTGAAGGCAGTATATACAGAACTGGAAGTGGCAGATTACATAGAAAAACAAGGGCAGGAATCAACATTTATACAAGACGAATATGTGGATCCACGTGCGGTGCAGATTACTTTTCCTGAACAAAAACGTAATTTGATCTATATTTTTCTGGAATCAATGGAAGCAACTTATTCTTCTGCGGAAGAAGGTGGAGCTTTTTCTGAAAATTGTATTCCGGAGCTGACAGAAATTGCCAAGCAGAATGTTTCATTTTCGAACACAGACAAATTAGGTGGGGCATTACAGTCTTTTGGCGCTACATGGACGATGGGAGCGATGTTTGCACATACAACGGGGCTTCCACTAAAATCTTCGGAAAAAGTTGATATGAACACTACCCTTGGAGAAAACAGCAGCTTTTCGGTTAGCGCTTGTAATTTGGAAGATGTTTTGGCTGCCAATGGATATAATCAATGCCTTATGGTAGGATCAGATGCCACATTTGGAGGAAGAAGGGCATATTTTGAAAGCCATGGGGAATGCGAAATTTGGGACTATTACACCGCAATTGAAGAGGGGGTAATTCCGGAAGACTACTTGGTGTGGTGGGGATATGAAGATTATATACTGTTTGAGTGTGCAAAGGAAAAGCTGACACAGATGAGCGCGGAGAATGAACCATTTAATTTGACTTTACTGACAGTAGATACTCATTTTGAAGATGGATATGTATGTAAATATTGTCAGAATGAATTTGGAGATAATCAGTATGCGAATGTAATGGCTTGTTCGAGCAGACAGATTGCGGAGTTTATTGAATGGGTACAACAGCAGCCATTTTATGAAAATACAACAATTGTTTTATGTGGCGATCATTTGACAATGGATTCCGATTTCTGTGCAGATTTGGGAAATTATGAAAGAACTATTTACAATGCGTTTATTAATCTTCCCGAAAGTGTGAATACTTCGTATGAGCATACTCATAATCGTAATTTTGTTACAATGGATATGTTTCCAACGACAATTGCAGCTTTGGGGGCGACAGTTGAAGGGGACAGATTGGGACTTGGAACTAACTTGTTCTCAGAGTTACAGACTCTGACAGAACGTGTTGGAATTGAAACATTGAATCAGGAATTGACAAGCAAGTCAGTATTTTATGATATGTTGATTAATGATATTGATTATTAAGAGATAGACAAAAATAGAGAGTCTGCATGCAGATTCTCTATTTTTTTGGTTGAAACAATTGGAAAAAGATTTGAGATATAGTATAATTATATGGAGTATACATATATGGAGGTAAACGGATATAATGTATGATTATTTAGTGGTAGGAGCAGGATTGTTTGGTGCAATTTTTGCTCATGAGGCCCGAAAATCCGGAAAAAGGGTTCTTGTTATTGATAAAAGAGAACATGTAGCAGGAAATATTTATACAAGAGAGATAAAAGGAATTCAAGTGCACCAGTATGGAGCACATATTTTCCATACGAGTAATAAAGAAGTATGGGATTATATACAGCAGTTTGCAGAGTTTAATCGTTATACCAATTCTCCGGTGGCGAAATATAGAGGTGAGCTTTATAATCTGCCTTTTAACATGAATACATTCAGTAAAATGTGGAATGTGACAACTCCACAAGAAGCAAAAAATAAAATTGCTGAACAGATTAAGGAGGCAGGTATAACAGAACCAAAGAATCTGGAAGAACAGGCAATTTCTCTTGTGGGACGAGATATTTATGAAAAATTGGTAAAAGGTTACACGGAGAAACAGTGGGGAAGAAGTGCAATGGAACTTCCGGCATTTATCATTAAAAGACTTCCAGTACGTTTTGTATATGATAATAATTATTTTAACGATAAATATCAAGGAATTCCGATTGGAGGATATACACAGATTGTAGAAAAAATGTTGGATGGAATTGAGGTACGTCTTTCCACGGACTTTTTTGCACACAGAGAAGAGTTAGAAAATGTGGCAGAAAAAATTATATTTACTGGAATGATTGATGAGTATTACAATTACTGTTTCGGAGAACTGGAATACAGAAGTCTTCGCTTCGAGACGGAAGAGCTGGATATGGAAAATTATCAGGGAAATGCAGTGGTAAATTATACAGAGTATGAGATACCGTATACAAGAATTATTGAACATAAGCATTTTGAGTTTGGGTGTCAGAGTGGAGATGAAAATCCAAAGACAATTATTACAAGAGAATATCCTTCTTCGTGGAAAAAAGGAGAAGAACCATATTATCCAATGAATGATGCGAAGAATAATGAGTTATATGCAAAATATAAGGCACTTTCTGAGAAAGAAGACAAAGTGATTTTTGGCGGAAGGCTTGGAATGTATAAATATTTTGATATGCATAATGTTGTGGCAGAAGCACTGGAATGTACAAGGAAAGAATTAAAGAAGTAACAAGGAAAATAAAGCATAAAGAAGAGGTGGAAAAATAATGGGAAAAGCAACATTGGTTGTAATGGCAGCAGGAATAGGAAGTCGTTTTGGTGGAGGAATTAAACAATTGGCACCAGTTGGTCCAAATGGAGAGATTATTGTAGATTATTCTGTTTATGATGCAAAGGAAGCAGGATTTGATAAAGTAGTTTTTATTATTCGCAAAGATCTGGAAGAAGATTTTAAAAATGTAGTAGGTAAGAGGATAGAAAAAAGTATTGAGGTAGAGTATGTGTTTCAGGAGTTAGATGATATTCCTGAGCAGTATCAGAACCGATTTAAAATGCGGACAAAACCATGGGGAACAGGACAGGCTGTTTTATGTTGTAAAGATACTGTTCATGAGCCATTTCTGGTAATCAATGCAGATGATTATTATGGAAAGCAGGCTTATGTGGAGGCTTATCGCGAATTGACAAAAGCGAAAGAAGCAGCTGAGGATAAGATGCAAATCAGCATGGTTGGATTTGTTTTGAAGAATACACTCAGTGAGAATGGTGGAGTGACAAGAGGTGTGTGTGAAGTAAATAGTGCACATATGTTGGAAAAAATTGTGGAGACAAAGAATATTAAGAAAGCGGAAGAAGCGTTTGCTGTAGATGGGGAAGGAAATCGGATTCCGCTTGAAGCGCCTGTATCTATGAATATGTGGGGCTTATATCCGTCGTTTTTTGAAATTTTAGAAAACGGATTTGCAGAATTTCTGGATGAATTAGAAGATAGCGATTTGAGTACAGAATATTTATTGCCGACGATTATCGGAGGATTGTTGCAGAAAGATGAGATTGATGTAAAGGTTCTGCAGTCACAGGACAAATGGTTCGGTGTTACCTATAAAGAAGATAAGGAATATGTAATAGGAGAAATTCAGAAATTAGTTGAGAAAGGAGCGTATGAAACATTATGTTAAAGTGGAAAGAAAAGATTATTTTCTTTTTACTGATAGGATGTCTGGTGATACCCGGATGTAAAAAGGAAGCAGAAGAAATAAGGGAAGAAACCGGCGAGGTGCCTAAGGTTGAGATAAACACAGATAAAGAAAAAGAAGAATCTGAAGATTCGAAACCAGAGGAACAAGAGACGGGTAGAATCTATTATATTGATTATAACAGTGGTGAAATGTTAGAAGAGAAGGTTGATGTCGAAAAACTGGATGCAGATACAATTTGGAAAAAATTGCAGGAAAAGGAAATGGTTCCGGCGGAGTCTTCTGTGTTGAATTTTGTTCAAAATGGTGATGCTTTGGAACTGGACTTGGATTCAAATTTTGGAAATTATATCAGACGACAGGGAACAAGTGGAGAATATGAAATAATAAGATGTGTGGTAAATACATATTTAGACAGCTTTTCTGCACAGAAGATCAAAATTACAGAAGAAGGACAAGTTTTTGAGTCATCACATTCTATTTATGATAACTATTTTGAAAAAACAGAGTAATGTGTGAATGAAAAACCATGAAAACACGAGTGGGCGGTAGTCTATCAGCTGAAATGTTAAAATATTGAAACAAGTTGTAATATTTATGAATATCTGCTATAATGAGAGACAATGTGATTTTGTATAAATAATAGAGGTACAATTATGAATAGAAATGAACTGGATCAATTTAAAAGAATGTTGAGGGCTGCCGCAGCTATTATACTTATTTTGTGTTTGAGCGCAATGTTTTTGCATATTTGGAAATCATATTATAATATGGGAATTGTATTTCCGTTCTATTATAAAGGACATTGGCTTTTTACAGTTGTTTATGTGATTTTCCTGATCATATTTTTTTACATTTATGGTGGTTTGAAATTCGGATATCTGAAATGCTCAAGTATTATTTTATCGCAGGTTCTGGCTACGTTATGTGCGAATGTTCTTGCGTATTTAGAAATTGTACTTTTGTCTGCAAGATTTGTTTCAGTTACACCTCTTGTTATATTGTCTGTTGGTGAAACAATCGTTATCATTATTTGGGCAGTTTTTGTTACGTGGATGTTTGGAAGGATCTTTCCACCAAGAAGAATTTTATTACTATATCAAGAGTATAACCCCAATTTGATGGAACGTAAGATGAGGGGACGAAATGATCGTTATAAAATAGAGAAAGCTCAGAATATTCAGGGAATATCAACAGAAGAATTGCACGAACTAATTAGAAAGTATGATGCGGTTCTTATTTATGATGTACATTCTCTTGAGCGTAATAAGATTTTGAAATTCTGTTATGCAGAATCAATTCGGGTATATTTAACACCTAAGATTTCAGATATTATAATCAGAAGTGCTGATACAAACCATTTGTTTGATTCCCCACTTTTTTTGATACGAAATAATGGTATTACGATTGAACAGAGATTTGTAAAAAGAATTATGGATATTGTATTTTCCGTTATTGTATTGGTTGTTACTTCGCCGATTATGCTGGTTACAGCACTGGCAATTAAATTATATGATGGAGGACCTGTTTTATTCAGGCAGGAAAGATGTACGATTAATGGAAAGGTTTTTAAGATCCATAAATTCAGAAGCATGATTGTAGACGCCGAGAAAGAGGGTAAATCAATTCCTGCAACAGAGAATGATCCAAGAATCACACCAATAGGAAATTTTATCAGGAAAACACGAATCGATGAATTGCCACAGATGATTGATATTTTAGTTGGAAATATGAGTGTGGTTGGGCCAAGACCGGAACGAGTGGAACACGTGAAAGCATATACGGAAGAAATTCCAGAATTTGCTTATAGATTGAAAGTTAAAGGTGGACTAACTGGTTTTGCACAGATTTATGGAAAATATAATACAACTGCTTATGATAAATTGAAATTAGATCTGATGTATATTCAGAATTTTTCAATTTTGATGGATATTCGGCTTATCTTTATGACCATTAAAATTATGTTTATGAAAGAAAGCACAGAAGGATTTGATGACGATATTTCGAAGAGTATGGGAAAAAAAGAAAGAGATGAATAGATGAAAGATAGTAGGGGCCTGGCAAGTGTCGGAGCAATCTACTATTTTTCAAATTATGGGGAAAATAGATGTTAATCCATTTGATTTGAGTAGACTTTTTCTTTAGAAAGATGTAAAATATATAATGATATGCATTTTTGTCATATCGAAACAAGAGAAGATAGTGAGAAGAGGAAAGTACATGAAAAAGATGAAGAAAATTTTAACTTTGTTATTGGCAGTTTGTTTTATGTTGCCATGTTTTTCGACAGTATCATATGCGGCTGATGGTGTTATTTTCTTTGATGATCTGGAAACATCGGTTGGAGCGACATTTACGGTCAAAGGAACAGTTGTTGCAAGAAATGACGTATTGGGCGATGCAACTGTACATATGACATATGATACAAGTTATTTGAAGTTTATCTCTGGTGACGGAGTGACGATGGACAGTGAGGGGAATCTCACATATACCGGTGCAGGAAATGGAAGCAGTGACCGTGTGGAATTTGAGGTTACATTCCAGGCGCTGCAGGAAGGTGCGACGAGAATGGAGCAGGAGACTGCAACTGTCACGACAGAAGATGGTGAGACTGTTTATTGTGAAAATGGTTATTCAGATATTTCTATCGGTGAAGGCGACCCAAGTCTGATTACAAATGAGGGCGAAGGAGAAGGCAGCGTTGAAATTGACGGTGCGTCATATACTATTTCAAGTACATTTCCCGATACTGTTCTCCCGGAAGGGTTTGCAGTAGGAGAGGTTACATATAAAGATACGGTTTATACCGGAATCGTTCATGAAGCAACTGGTGTTCAGGGATTATATCTGAAGGATGCTCAGAATGCAGGTGCGTTCTATCTTTATAATTCAAAAGAAGATACATTTTATCCATGTGAAGAGATCATGATTTCTGATGAATTTTCACTTGTTGTGCTGGCTGAAACGGATGGAATTACATTAGGTGACGAGTACATTGAGGCAAGTATTTCTATTAATGGAAAAGAATTTCCGGCATGGTATAATTCTGATAAAGAAGGGTATTATATAATTTATGCGATTAGCGGTGCAACCGGAGAAAAGTCTTTATATATGTATGATTCTATGGAACATACATATCAGCGTATGGAAATGCCAAAAGAGGTAACGAAAGAAGAAAATACCGAAAACAAAAAAGACTTTTTGACCAAAGCGACAGATTATGTGAAAGAGCATTTGATCTGGATTATGGCAGGTGCGGTATGCACATTTGTAGTGCTGGCTATTCTTTTAATTACTCTTGCAGTGAAATTGTTCCATCGCAATGCAGAACTGGATGATCTTTATGATGAATATCAGATTGATGTAGATGTGGAGAAAACGGAAAGAGCTAATAAGGGAGCATCAAAGAAAGAGGTCGTTAAAGATGACAAAGAAGAATATTTGCCATATTATGACGATGAAGAAGGGTATGATGATCTTGAGTACGATGAAGAAGATGATTATTATGAAGATCAGGATGAATTAGAAGATCTTCGCAGAGATTTTTCCGGTGAATTTGAAACTGAGAAGAATTACGATGCGTATTATGATGACGATGATTTTGAGGATGACGTTGATGATTACGATGAGGATGATTCGGACATCAGAGATAGTGTAAATACAGATACATTTGAAATGGATTTTATTGATTTTGATTAATGAGGGTGAACCTTATGACAAGAAAAATTAAAATAAACACGGTTGGTAAAAAAATAGGAATAGGAATTGCTGTTGTGCAGTTGATTGCGTCAATAGCGCTTCTGATAGCCTTATCTCTGCTGAATATGTTCTCTTTGAAATATTTGGTTTTTATAGGACTGGTTTTACTTATTCTATTTTTAATTACCCTGACGGGACAGCTGGCGGCCAGAAAAAATGCAATCTTTGGCAAATTGTTAGGTGTTTTATTCACGATAATTTTAATATTTAGTTCGTATGTTTGCCTGAAAATGAATTCTGCCGTTCACAGTGTTACGCAGACAAATGGTGAGGTAAATACGATTGTAGTTGCGGTTCGCGAAGAGGATCCGGCAAAGACACTAAGAGATGCCAAAGATTATATGTTTGGTGTTCAGTACAAATTTAAAGGTGACGAGATAAGAGAAGCCGTTGCGAAGATTAATAAAGAATTAAATAAAGAAATTTCAACATCGGAATATTCGAGTGTTATGGAACAGGCAAATGCTCTTTTGGCAGAAGAAACAGGTGCTATCATTTATAATGAAGCATATACTTCTATTTTAGAAGAACACATAGAAGACTATTCTGATAAGGTGAGAATTATTTATTCATGTGATATTGTACTGGAAGCAAAAGATATTGTGATAGAACCTGTGAAGGAAGAGGAGGACGACCATACATTTGCTGTATACATCAGTGGTATTGATGTGTATGGTGATATAGGGAAAACAAGTCGAAGTGATGTAAACATTATTGCGGTAGTGAATACGGAATCACATCAGGTATTACTGGTTACAACACCTAGAGATTATTATGTACCAATTCCAACCATATCGGGTAGCGAAAGAGACAAACTTACTCATGCCGGTATTTATGGTGTAGATGCTTCGATGGCTACATTGTCAGCTTTATATGAGACAAATCTGGACTATTTTGTGAGGGTGAACTTTACATCCGTTGTTAAGATTGTAGATGCTTTGGGTGGTATTTCGGTATATTCAAATCAGTCATTTAAAACAGGAAATCTGACCATTCAGGAAGGATATAATGATTTAAATGGAGAGCAGGCGCTTGCCTTCTCAAGAGAACGTCATAACGTGGAAGGTGGAGATTTCCAGAGAGGAAAGAACCAGCAGGAAGTGATTAAAGGAATTATCCGAAAAGCGATTTCACCGGCTATTTTGATGGCTGCGAATGACATTTTAAATAGTGTGAGTGGAAATATTGACACGAATATGCCGACAGAAGAAATTCAGGAATTGATTAAAAATCAGTTGGATACAAGAGCCTCATGGAACATTAAGACAATGGCTGCCGTAGGAACAGGTGACCATCAGGTATGTTATTCTATGCCGGGTATGCAGGCATATGTGGCGTGGCCAGATCAGGCATCTGTGGATGAAATCAAAGCGGCAATAGAAGCTGTAAGAAATGGTGAAATGCTGGACGGTTCTGAAGTGGCAGAATAAAAGTTTAAATAAGAGTGTGCTTATAGGGAAAAAGAGTACCTGTGAGTGTACTCTTATTTTTTACAATATTATATTGACAACCAATATTATATAACATATAATATGAATAACAAAATAATATTACATTCAGAATATAAAGAGGTGACGTTATGGTATTCAATACTGGCGCTGCGCTGCTTGATGCAATTGTTTTGGCCGTTGTATCAAGAGAACAGCAGGGAACCTACGGATATAAAATTACGCAGGATGTCAGAAAGGTACTGGAAGTGTCTGAGTCCACACTTTATCCGGTACTGCGCAGACTTCAGAAGGATGAGTGTCTGGAAGTATATGATATGCAGTATGACGGGAGAAACAGGCGCTATTATAAAGTAACAGAAAAGGGAATGGCACAATTGAATTTATATCGAGTAGAATGGAAAAACTATTCAAGAAAGATCAGTGTGTTATTTGATGGGGGTGCGACAGAATGAATCGCTTAGAATTTATGACAGAACTTAATGCATTGCTTCAAGATATGCCGAAAGAAGAACGGGAAGAAGCATTACAGTATTATAATGATTATTTTGAAGATGCAGGTGTTGAAAAAGAAAATGATGTGATCAAAGAGCTTGGAAGTCCAAAGAAAGTTGCAGATATGCTTCATGCGGGGCTGGAAGGACAGGACGAAGAAAACTTTGAATATAGAGAAACCGGTTATGCTGACACCAGATTTGAAAATCATGATCATCCGGCAGAAAGAAGAGAGAAAAAGAATTACACAGACCGTGGATACTATTATGCAAATGTACATACGGAAGTAGAAAAACAGAAGCCGTGGACAAACAAGTGGGTAAAACTTATCCTTATCATTCTAATTGTTTGCATTGGAGGGCCAATTTTGATTCCACTTGCGTTGGGAATTTTGGCATTGATCTTAGGAATCATTGTAGCTGTAGGTATTCTGGCAGTAGGAATTTTGATTACAGGTGTTGCAATTACGATCTCCGGAGTTATCGTTCTCTTTGCAGCAGTGCCTAAATTATTTGTATCAGTACCGGCAGCATTTGCATACGCAGGAATTGGCTTTCTGATGATTGCGCTCGGTGCGGTCATTACAGCGTTTACTTGGTGGGTGACATGGAAGATTATTCCACCGCTGTTTCGCTGGTTTGTAAATCTGTGTAAACGCATTTTTATCAGAAATAAAAAGGAGGCACAGGCATGAAAAAGGGATGGAAAATATTTTGGGTCACTATTGCAGGAGTTGCAATTTTAGGAATTATATGCGGATGTATCAGTTTGGCATTAGGGGTTTCTGTGAAAGATTTGGATAGTGATTTTGATATACGTGATGTGACAGTTGTAGAAAAAAGGATACCCGTGGCAACAGATGGAAGTGAATATCAATATGAATTTCAAGATATAACAGACCTCGATATGTGTGTGAGAGCATGTGAGGTGATTATTCAGACAAGGAATACGGACACTGTTCAGATAGATACCTCAGAACTGAACTATGAGACACTTGGACTGGAGCTTTTTGTAGAAGAAAAGGATGGGAAACTGGTTATTCAGACGACAAAAGATGGAGAACTTTGTAAGGGTCATCATTTGAAAAACAGAGAGGGTGGTATTCTGAGTGTATATATTCCAGAAGATATGAATCTGTCTACCGCAAATTTTGAATTGGGCGGCTGCGTATTTGAAATGTCCGGACTGAATATCGATCAGATGTCATTGACACTTGGCGCAGTAGAAGGAGATATGGAGCATATGACTTTACATTCTCTTTTTGCAGAAGTTGGAGCTGGCGAACTGGAATATTCGGGAGCGATTACAGGAAATGCAGAGATTGTATGTGGTACCGGAGAAGTTGATCTTGAGTTATCCGGGACGAAAGAAGAATTCAATTATGAACTGAGTGTCGGAATGGGCGCGATCGAGATTGGCGAGATGGAATACGGTGGTTTTGCAATGGATAAGAATATTGATAATCAGGCACAGAAGAATATGCGTATTGACTGTGGAGTAGGAAATGTTTCTGTAGATTTTAAATAAATGGAGGGAAAAATATGGAACCTAAAAAATTATATCGATCAAGAGAAAAAAGAATGATTTGTGGTGTTTGCGGAGGACTGGGTACTTATCTGAATATGGATGAAACCTTGATCAGGCTTGGTATGGTCTTGCTGGCCTGTATCAGTTGTGGGACAGCTCTGATAGCGTATCTGGTAGCTGCAGTGATCATTCCGGAAGAAGAATAGGCAGAATAGTCGGGGAGCTCGTGATGAGCTCCCTTTTCAAGTTTTTTTAATCGTTTTATCACAGATTCGTCACAAATATATCTTAAAATCTCATCATAGAAATCAGAAAGGGGATTAGGTTATGGATAATCAGTACAATTATTATAAACCAGAAAGTGACGGAGAGGCTGCGAATACGGACGGTTCGTATGGCGGCAGCAATTCAAATGACAGCAGTTATAATTATGCAGGCGGAGGTTCTTACAATTATTATCAGCAGGAGCAGCCGAAACCGAAGAAGAAGTTCCCGAAAAAATTGATTACTTTGTTAATTTGTGCAGTAATTTTTGGTGTGGTTGCCGGAGGTGCATTTGAGGGAACTCGCTATCTTGTAGGGAAAATAACCGGTTCGGGAAATGCGCAGGAAAATGTAAAATCAGTATCAAATGCACAGCTTACAACAACAAATTCGGTAGTTACCTCAGATGTGTCAGGTATTGTGGAGAACACTATGCCGTCTATTGTATCAATCACAAGTACATCTGTGCAGCAGGTAATGAGTTTCTTCGGTGGAATCAGTGAGATTCCGAGTGAAAGTGCAGGCTCAGGAATTATCATCAGTCAGAATGATAAAGAACTTTTGATTGTCACAAACAATCATGTAGTAGAAAACAGCGATACACTTACTGTTACGTTCAGTGATGAAACAAGTATTGAAGCAACGATAAAAGGAACAGATTCGACAAGAGATCTTGCGGTAATTGCAGTTGAACTTGAAAATATTCCGGACGAAACCAAAGATGCGATTAAAGTGGCTGTCATAGGAAATTCTTCTTCATTAAAAGTTGGAGAGCCGGTCATTGCGATTGGAAATGCACTTGGTTTTGGACAGTCTGTGACAAATGGAATCGTCAGTGCGATGGAACGAGAAATAGATGGATATGATGGAAAATATATCCAGACAAATGCAGCAATTAATCCTGGAAATAGTGGTGGTGCTCTTTTGAATGCAAGTGGAGAAGTAATTGGAATCAATTCAGCAAAAATTAACGATTCTTCTGTAGAAGGTATGGGATTTGCCATTCCTGTTTCAGATGTAACGGATATTATCGAAACTTTAATGAATCGTACAAAAGTGGACGAAAACGACAGAGGTTATATCGGAGTGAAAGGATATGACGTGACGGAGGAAGGCGCACAGATGTACAATATGCCTACTGGTGTATACATTGCAGAAATTGTGAAAGGTGGTGCCGCAGAAGAGGCCGGTATTAAAAAAGGAAGTATTATCACAGGATTTGAAGGAATGGAAATCAATGGAATGGAAAGTCTTCAGGAACAGCTTTCTTATTACGTCGCAGGCGATCAGGTAACTGTGACGATTCAGCAACCGACACGAGATGGAGAATATGCAGAGTCAGACGTAACGGTTACTTTGCAAAAGAATAAATAGACGCTGCAATATCGAACATTTTAGAATAATACCCATATGATAAAGTAGATATGATTAGAAAGGGGTATTATTTGATGCAGAATTACAGAGGACACATGAATCAGAATACAAGGTGTGGAAACTATGAGTATAACAGCAGAAGCTGCTGTGAGCATACGAAAGTATCCACACCTTGTTCTATGTCTAAGGAGCATGTGCTTGCAATGGCTTATGTCCCTTGGCAAAAATGGGAAAACATTTATTGCAGTGATAAAGCGTTTAAAAGAGGAACTATTTTTGCTGATCTGGATAAACCGTTTTGTGGAAGAGGGGGATGCAATTCATGAATGAAAGAAATAATATGAAGCAATGCCGCAGAGATCTGCTGCGTGAGATCAATGAAGTCAGTTTTGCGGTAGATGATGTAAAGCTCTTTCTGGATACGCATCCATGTGATGAGGAAGCGATGATGTATTTTCAAGAATACAGCCAGAAAAGGAATGAGTTGTTAAAGAAATATTCTAAACTATACGGGCCACTCACGGTGGATCTTGTGGATATGTCCTGTACGGAGTATTGGAACTGGATCTCGGAACCATGGCCATGGCAGGAAGGGGGATGCTAATTTATGTGGAATTATGAGAAACGTTTACAGTATCCAGTTAAGATTACACAGACAAATCCCAAAATGGCACAGGTTATTATCAGTCAATTTGGTGGACCGGACGGAGAATTGGCTGCATCTATGAGATATCTGTCACAGAGATATACAATGCCATATAAAGAAGTAACCGGTATCCTGACAGATATAGGTACAGAAGAACTTGCACACATGGAGATGATCTGTGCAATTGTTCATCAATTGACGAGAAATCTTTCGCCTGAAGAAATCAAAGCTTCGGGATTCGATAAATATTATGTGGATCATACGCTTGCACTTTGGCCGCAGGCGGCAGGTGGAACACCTTTCACATCGACTTTTTTCCAGTCCAAAGGAGATCCAATTACAGATTTGCATGAAAATATGGCGGCTGATGGTACGATTGTGTAAAGACAACATTGAGGTTTAAAAGATAGTTCCCGATAATCTGGCATACTAGCTGCCAGATATGAGAACCTTAGAAATTCCAATGTATTTCAATAGGTACTTCCTTAGTTACAGGGTCTTTCTTACCGACCAATACATAATCAATCAGTTTTTCAACTGTTTCCCTGTCTAAGTGTTCAAGATTTGTATATTGCTCGATTAACTGTCGTCTGTTGTCGCCAATCAGCATTTTTCTTTCAATAACATCAAGCTGTTTCTGCGTATCAACTACCAGTTTTTCGAGCCTTTCTTTTTGTGTTGAGAAGTCTTTAGATAAATCCAAGTAATCAAGTTCGGAAAGAATACCCTTTACCTTATCTAAATATAATTCACGGATTCCTTTTGTATATTCCGCAATCTTCTTTTGATAAGCGTCAATCTCTGTTTCCAGAGCTTCTTTTTGACCTCGCAAGTCATTATTGAATTGCACATTTTGTTCAAGCTCATCTTTATCCAGATATTCTGCGGATAACTTATTAAGTTCATTAATCACAGCTTTTTCCAATTTGTCCACTGAAATGAAAGAACCTATACAAGCGTCCTTTGCTACATGGCGGTTAGAACATTGTAAATAATGCTTACCACGATTCTTTGACGAACGCATTGTATAACCACAATTTATACAACGGGCTTTTCTGGCAAATAAGCCGATTGTGCCAACTGTGAAAGGTTTTGCCTTTTGAGCTACCAATGCTTGAACCCTATCCCATAACTCACGGTCAATAATCGGCTCATGTGTACCCTCAACTTTGTACCACTCGTCTTTTGGTCTGGGTTTGTTTTGCTTCGTCTTATAAGAAACGCTGCCATATTTCCCTTGAACCATATTACCGATATAGATTTCATTTACCAACATATCTGATATGGCAAAATATTTCCATAGGGTACTGTTTTTCGTTTTGGGCTGCTTGTAACGCAAGCCATGAAGTCGCTTGTATTCCGTAGGATTTGGGATTCCTCTGTCATTCAGCATACGGGCAATGGCGGTCTTTCCATACCCCTGTGAAAACAGTGTAAAAACTTCTCTGACAACTTCCGCAGCTTCTTCATCAATAATCAAATGCCCTTTTACGTCAGGGTCTTTTTTGTAACCATACAGGGCAAAAGCACCGATATGGTGTCCGTTCTTTCTTCTGTCAGTGAGAACGCTTTTAATATTCTCTGACATATCCTCCAAGTACCACTCATTCACCAGACCGTTAATCTGTCTTGATTTCTTATTTCCCTTATTAGCTGTATCTGCATTATCAACAATACTGATGAAGCGAATACCTCAAAGAGGAAAAAGACCGTGGATATATTTTTCCACTAACTCTAGTTCTCTGGTAAATCTGGATTGTGTCTTGCAAAGGACAATATCAAATTTACGATTCTTTGCGTCCTCCAACAATCTGTTAAATTCTGGTCGTCGTCTGTCAGAACCAGTGTAATCATCATCACTGTATATGTTGTAGACTTCCCAACCATGCTCTAATGAGTATTGAAGCAACATTGACTTTTGATTCTGAATACTGTTACTGTCGTCTGTTTCTGATTGTTTGTTTCTATCTTCCTCTGATAAGCGGCAATAAATAGCAACTCTTGATTTTGATTCTATCATGCTTCGTTCTCCTTATAGAGAAGACGAAACAAACTATCTCTACATAATGTTATTATAACATCTTGTAGGATAGTTTGTCTATCATCTGGCAGGAGTTGCCTTTCCTTTATTTTTTTCATATTGATTTATCAACTCTATCCATTTTAGAGTAAATGCTTTTGTAAACGCCGCTCTATCACAATTTTTAAAAACATTCTTGCAAACTACCTTTGCGTCATTTGCCATTGAACCACCTCACTACAATATATTTACAAAGTATGCAAAAATGCTTGTACGTTATGAAAGAATTTGTCTATAAATAAGAAGTAATCAGATGGCTTTGGAAAGCTCCACTGGAATTTCACCATTCCCATTCTGATGGGTGAACCGTGTCATACGGGTGTATCATTATTCTGATATATGGGTCATGGCAGCAACTTTTCCAACAGTCGCTTACGGATCACTGGCATGATCGCTCGCTCCTTTATTCCTCCTTTCGTGGGTCATGGCGTTCCAGTCCGTCGGCTCACCGTATATCAAACGTATCTGATTACTTTATTCAGTTTTCAAAGAACACTTGTAAAACGGAGCTGGAATGAGGTGGTAGCACACTCCGTATATATTCGCTTATTTCACTTTGACTTCAAAACCTAAAATTGCTTTGATAAGGGCAGTTCTGATTCTGCCTTTCAGTTCCATATCGACCACAATATACATATTTCCGTGTTCATCATAGAACGGGCGTAAACTTGCTTTTGATATGTAAGCGTCATAGTGATTTAATATTTTCTCTATTGCCACT
>Ga0129317_1001520_pt1 | contig 16597 bp, 16 predicted proteins | sample Cm1ome_FD_94430 | JGI IMG/M metagenome (GOLD analysis project Ga0129317, IMG submission 94430) | Eastern black-and-white colobus group fecal microbial communities from Wisconsin, USA - Cm1105 metagenome | ecosystem: Host-associated > Mammals > Digestive system > Large intestine > Fecal | place... | reverse complement strand
TGTAAAGGTAGCACGACAGACTCTGACTCTGTTTGTCTGGGTTCGAATCCTAGTTCGGCAACCATCAAGGACTGAAGCGGAACGCAATAGCGTCTCGTGTCGGTCCTTTTTCTTTTGGCTTTGCAATGCGGAAAACGCAGATCTGAAATAGAATATGAAATCTTTTGAAATGACGGATGCATCGGTCATGCCGTGCAAAAGGCCAAGTGTAAAATACACTTAAGTTCTGTGTCTGTATGAAAATTTAGTCAAGCACCGCATTGAGAATCAGAAAGCGTTGACGGCATCTGCTTCAAAAATTTGTGGACAGTCTCCCATACAAGACTCCTCCTGTAATGACATGGAAAGATCGGCGGTCCCGCCTGCTTTGCTTCTATAGGAACGATGAAGCCATGACAGAAGGCGCTTTTTAAGAGCATGTGGCTGAAGGGAATTGACGCATCAAAGAATAAGCCGTTTCTGCTTTCGGCCGACAGAGCCAGATTCTTTCATAACGCCGCATGACGTATGCACATTCAAATCTTTGGTGCAAAAAGTACGGCGCCAAATCGTAAGAATATGGTATCACAGACCCAAAAAGGCCTTGAAAACCCGATTCAAAGCAAGGTGTCCTTAGACAGGAAAGATACCGCAAAACCCATACGGTTTATTCCATAACAAACGCGGCGGAAATCCGCCGCGTTTCTTGCTTTAGAGGACTGTAAAAGAGGCGGAGGTCATACAAACGCCAGCCTGACAGCAAACGGGCGGCAGAAAGCCGTGAACAAATTTGATGCGGTTTCGACGTGGGAAGACCTTCCTCTATGTTATGACACTGTCTTCAAGGCTTTTTCATATCGGCCGTACCGATTTGCGTATGATAACCCGTCCGAATATAACAGCGCGAATTTATAACCGTTTATGCCTTTTAGGGCTTTTCATCTTCGGCTTGACCGGAATGCTTGGCCGGAAGGTGAAGAACCCATTTAGCCACGGTAGTAGTCATCAATAATTTCATAACCCTTGGCGTCGAGACTTTTTTCAACCCACGCGCGATTGGCGGTGCCGTTTTTGGCAGCGGCCAGCTTGGCTTCGTCGGCAGCCTGAAACTTCTTGGCGTCCTCGAGAATTTGGGCGGCGTCGTTTCTCGGAATGACAATAACGCCGTCCGGGTCTGCTAGGATGATGTCACCGGGATTGACTGAGATATTGCCGCAGGAAACAGGAACGTTGATTTCGCCGGGGCCTTCCTTATAGGGACCGCCGGGGTTGGTGCCGGTGGCATAGACCGGGAAATCCCACTTGCCGATCTCGTCGATATCGCGGATGGGGCCGTCGATCACGATGCCGGCGATCTTCTTGGTTTCCTTGAGATAGGCCATCATGACCTCGCCCATGATGGAACGGGCGCTGCCGCCTTCATTTGCGACAACGATGAAATCGCCTTCCTGCGCGATGTTGAGCGCGGCATGCAGGGTAAGATTGTCCCCCGCGCAGGTCTTAACGGTAAGCGCGGGACCCGCGGTCATCTGCTTGGAGGGCTGGCTCATGAGACGGATGCGGGGATCCATACCGCAGGAACGTCCCATGACATCACCGGTGTTGGAAGCGGGAACGGTTTCAAACTCCTTGACGAGGGCGGGGTCGGGAAGCTGGCGCTTGAGGTAAATTCTTTTTCCGACAGACATAATTATTGGCTCCTTTTATAATATGTTAAGATGTGGAAATCACTTAAGCGCGGCGAAGGCCTGCGCCATACGACTGACGCCCTCGATAATATTCTCACGGGAGTTGGAGAAGGAGAGACGCAGGTGCATGGGCAGCGAAAATGCCTCGCCGGGTACGACGGCGACATGTGCCTGCTCAAGGATAAACCGGGAGAGCGCGTCCGAAGTCTCGATAATCTGACCGTCAAAGCGGCGCCCGAGATAGGCGCTTACATCGAGAAAGTAGTAGAAGGTGCCCTGCGGACGGTTGAAAAGAATATCCGGAATTTTATCGAGCAGGTCGCCGGTAAGAACCATACGGGCGGCATATTCCTCCGCCATGAGCTTGACGGATTCCGCGGCGCCGCGCATTGCGTAAAGAGCGCCCATCTGCGAAAGAGAAGCGGTGGCAGAGGTGACGTGGCCCTGAATGCTCGAGATCGCCTTGGCCAAGGTACGGGGGGCCGCCGAGTAGCCCACACGCCATCCGGGGAGGGCGTAGGCCTTTGAAAAGCCGTTGGTGGTGACGCAGTGAGACCAGACATCCTCTGAAACGGAGGCCACTGAGAAATGGGTGTTGCCGTTGAAGAGAATTTTTTCATAAATTTCATCGCTGATGATCCAGAAATCGTATTTGACGGCGAGCCTTCCGAGGGCGCGCAGCGATTCCTCAGAATAGACGGCGCCGGTGGGGTTGTTGGGGGTATTGATGACGATTGCGCGGGTGCGGGGGGTAATGCAGCGCTCTACGGCATCGACGTCGAGGGCAAAGCCGTTTTCGAGCCTGAGACGGACCGGTACCGGGGTGGCGCCGCAGAGATTGACCATCTGGTCGTAGCTGACCCAGCAGGGGGTGGGCAGCAGCACTTCGTCGCCCGCGCCGCAGAGGGCGAAGAGCGCGTTGAAGATAGCCTGCTTGGCGCCCGCGCTCACGCAGATTTCATCGGGACGGTATGTCAGTCCGTTGTCGTTTCTAAGCTTTTCACAGATGGCCTCACGCAGCTCGGGAAATCCCGGCACGGGGCCGTATTTCGAAATATTCTGATCGAGGGCGGCACGCACGCCGTCATTGGCGGCGGCGGGAGGAGCGAAATCCGGCTCGCCGATATTCAGCGAGATGATATCGACCCCGCTTTTCTTCATTTCGCGGATCTTGGTCGAAAGCTCGATCGTTGCCGCGGGTTTCAAGGTTTTTACGCGTTCTGCCAGCATAATTTGGTGCTTCCTTTGTTTTGAAATTGGGGCGGCCGCGCTTTATTCGCGGGGACGCCTCGGCATGTGTGGGGATAATGTGCCGCTGCGGGCGCAGGGCGTCAGAGTGGGCGGGAGCCGTATTCCTGCTGAAGCTCCGCAAGGATATCCTTAAACTCCGCGATGGCGCGGATGCAGCTGTTCTGCGGATAGCGGTTGCGGATGAGGTAGCACTGCCGTTCGGGCGGCGCGGGAGAAAGTTCGAAGATATGAAATTTCGGGTTTCCGCGATAGAGGGCGGCGACCGAATCAGGTACGATGCTCCAGTAGTTTTCTTTGAAAAGCGCTTCACTCGCGAGGGAGACGGTATCCACCTTGATATAGTAGCCGTTTTTGGGCCACCAGTATTCGTGCCACCGCTGATAAACCGAGCCCCACGGCTGGAATACCTCCAGCGTGGGATCGAGCTGCTCGGGGGAATAGACATGGTTTTCGTCGAGCGGCGCATTCGAACAGATTACGAGATTGAAGCGCTGACGGATGAAGGGCTCCACCACCACGTTGGGCCAGCGGTACTCAGAGAGGACAAAGCCGAGGTCAAAATCCTGCCGGTTGACCATTTCATAGATGTAGCTGGTCTGGTTAGTGGTAATGGTGAGCTCCAGCCCGGGGCAGCGGCGCAGCAGCTCAGGGTAGAGAGGGGCGAGCACCGAACTGTTGAGACTGTCCACCCCCGCCACCCGCAATGAACTGCGTGCCTCGCCTTCGCAAAACTGCTCCAGGCGCTGGTTGGTGTTCTTATATTCCACCGCAAGGGGATAAAAGCGTTCACCGTCCGGCGTGAGATGAATGCGGCGCAGCCCCTTTTCACGGTAAATGAGACGAGTGCCAAGCTCATCCTCAAGACTTTTGAGTTTTTTGGAGATGCTTGACTGAGTGACGAAAAGAAGCTCCGCCGCCTTGGATACGCTGTTGGTATCCACGATGGTAAGGAATGCTCTGATCTGCTGATAATCCATGGCATGTGCTCCCTTCGAATTCGTGCGGCGATTATGGGTTGTCATACTGTCATCATACAAGAAGAAGCCGGGCCGCACAAGGAGAAAGGTGCAGAGCAGCTTTTTTCGAAAAAATGCCTCAGACTGCGGCGCGTTTTGTTTCGGCAGCCTTCTGCACGACGATACCCACGACAATCATCACCGCGCCGATGATGGAGGTGATGGTTTCCGGCACGATGAGAAGCAGCGAGGCGGCGAAAAAGATACTCCGTGAAAGGAGGTTGAGCGGACTGTGCAGGTAGCCGACGCCCGCGATCGCCATAAAGATCACTCCGAGAATGGAGGCCGCAGTGGTGAAGCAAAGCGAGGGGATGGTGTAGTTTTCCAACAGAAGAATGGGGTTGAATACGAAGAGGAAGGGAATGATGAAGCCGGGCGCCGCAACCTTCAGGCCCCAGAGGGCAACGTCCATTGGTTTGGCCCCGGCCAGGCCCGCCGCCGTATAGGAGGCGATAGCGACCGGAGGAGTGATGTTGGAGTAGCAGGAGAAATAGAAAACGAACATGTGCGCCGCGATGGCCACCGCGCCCATTCTTGTCAGTGAGGCCGCCACAATGGTTGCGACGAGGATGTAGCAGGCTGCCGCGGGCAGGCCCATGCTGAGGATGATGCAGGCGAAAGCGGTGAGCAGCAGCGCAACCAGCAGCGAACCGCCCGAGAGCTTGACGATATTGTAGGTGAGCACCTGGCCCAAGCCCGTCATATTGCAGACGCCCACAATGATGCCGGCGGCGATACAGGCCATCATGGAAGTGAGAGAGGACTTGACGCCCGATTCGAGTGCGGCGAGAAGCTTTCTCACGGTGGGATGCTCGCGCTGCAGAAGCCATGCGAGCAGGGTGACCACCATTCCCACGAAGGCCGAGAAGATGGCGGTGTAGTCAACCAGCATGCTCACAACAATGGCGATGAGGGGCAGAAAGAGCAGCGAGCGGCGGGCGAAATCGGCGATGGGAGGAATACTGCCCTTTTCCATCGTCTTAATGCCGGCCCTGAGCGCCTTGAAGTGCACCCACATATACACCGAGAGGTAGTAGAGAAACGCCGGGATGATGGCGGCGAGCACAATGCGGCTGTAGGGTACTCCGAGGTACTGCACCATGAGGAAAGCGGCCGAACCCATGATGGGGGGCATTATCATGCCGCCGGTGGAGGCAACGGCTTCGACCGAACCGGCAAAGGCGGGTTCAAATCCGTTTTTAATCATCAGGGGAATGGTAAAGGCACCGGTGGTGGCGACATTCGCCGCCGAGGACCCGCTGATGGTCCCCATAAGACCGCTGGAGATGATGGAAACCTTGGCGGGGCCGCCGGGGCGGCTGCCGGCGATCTTCATCGCGCAGTCGGTAAAAAGAGCGGAAACGCCGCTGGCATTGAGCAGTCCGCCGAAGAGGATGAAGAGGAAAACGTAACTGCTCGCCACCTGGGTGGCCATGCCGTAAACGCCCTCATCCACCATATACATGCGCATGAAGAAGCGGCGTACCGAGAAGCCTCCATGGCCGAAAATGCCGGGGATGTGCTTGCCCAGCAGCGCGTAGAGCGCGAAAAGAACCGGCAGCACCGCCATGGCGTTGCCCACAGCCTTTTTGGTGGCGACCACGACCAGCGTGATGGCGAGAATGCTCATCACAAGGTCCATGGGGGTCATGACGAGATTGCTGATGGCAAAGCGGTCGGTGACAAGGACGGTGTAGAGGCCGCAGCAGAGTCCGAGCACCGAAAGCAGCAGGTCAAACGGCAGAAGCGCCTTGCCCTTGATGCGGGTAGGATACAGCAAAAAAATAAGGCAGAGGGTGAAGCCAAGAAACATGCCGGCCTTTTTGAGGCTGTTGATGTAGAAAAAGCTGTTGGTAAGGATGCCAAAGACGGCGAAGGCCAGACAGACAGCCGAGATGATGAGACGCAGGATTTTATTGTCCGCCTCTTCGATCTCGCGGCCTTCCGGATTGTGAAGCTCCTTACTGTTTCCTTTTTTGAAAAGGCTCATGAAATCAGTCTCCTTATCAGATTGGACAAGATGTGTGATAAAAAGGGCGGCCGCTCCCGGCCAAAACTGGAGACGGCCGCCGATGTTCATACGGGAAAAGTTTTAAAGAATGTTTGTAAGCTTACAGCAGACCGAGATCCTTGAAGGCTCTCTCAGCGCCGGGATGCAGCGGAACGCCGATGGACTTGGCGGCGCCGATGGGGTTCTGGGTAGCGGTGCAGTTGAGAGCGGCATAGGTTTCGTAGAGCCAATCAAGGTTCGAATACATCGTCTTGACCAGGGCATAGGCATCCTCTTCGGGGAAGTCCTCTGTGATACAGATGAAGCCGTTATGGGTCAGGGTCTTGAGCTCCGCGGTTTGGCCGTCGTAGGTGCCGGCGGGAATCGTCTCGGGCATGATCCAAGTGTTGGCCGCGGAAATCTTCGCGATCTCTTCTTCGGAGAAGGGAACGACCGTGAGGTCATTGGAGCCTGCGAGGGCATCCATGATGGTGGAGTTCGGATACTGGCCGAAGACGATGGTCATATCGAGCGAGCCGTTTTTGAGAGCTTCGATCGATTCGGTCAGAGCAACGTTGCTGCCGACAACGTCATCGAAGGTCATTCCGATGGCGCTGTAGAGCAGCTGCAGGGTGGTCATGTTGCCGCTGCCCGCCGGAAAGGTGCAGACGCGCTTACCCTTGGAATCGGCAAGGCAGTTGATGTTCGCATCCTTGCGGGCCAGAATGTGATAGGTGGCGGAGGTGAGCGGCGCGAGCACGCGCAGCTGGGACTGGGGATTGCCCTCGTAGGCGTTTTTACCGTTATAGGCATCCATGATGATGTTGCTCTGGATGATACCCATGTTGGTTTCACCGTTGACGAGCAGGGTGGCATTTTCAGCCGACCCCGAGCTGGAGGAAGCGGAGGCAATGGCGCCGAGCTTCTCGGTCCACAGCTGGGTGACCGCGATGCCGCCGGTGTAGAAAAGCGAACCGGAGGAAGCGGTGCTCATATTGATTCGGGTGCCGCAGGAAAGATTTTCCGATTCAGAGGAAGCAGATGCCTCGGAAGAAGCGGGCGCCGCAGAAGAGGCGGGCGCCGCGGAAGAGGTTCCGCCACATCCGCTGAGGGCGGCGGCGAGCAGCATAGTGGCGCAGGCGAGAGAGATCGCTTTTTTGATGCAACTGTTCATGATGATCCTCCTGTAAAATGTGTTTGTTTTTAGGGCAGAATGTCTTTTATTCCGCAATGCCGACGAAAGCGACGCGTTCGCCGCCATTGACATTCGGCATGTAGGGCAGAGAAACGGTGTAGAGATCAAAGGGCGCCCTGACCTCTTCCACTACATCGCCGTAGGCGTTGTAGACGAGGCTAAGAACAGTTCCTTTTTTAACGAATTCGTGCGGTCCGACCTGCGCGATGGCAAGTCCGTCATGCTTGCAGCGAATAACGTAGCGTGACTTGAGCTCGATGGCGTCATCGTTTGCGGGAACTTCACCTTCGAGTACGCCGTAATACTTCATAACATTAATGGCGCCCTGTGCGGCAAAATCGATGTATTCCGGCTCGGCGCGCTCGCTGTGTCCCGTTTCCGCCATGAAGCTGGGAATTCCGGCCTCGGCACAGAGCACATCCATCTGGCGGTCCACAGGGGAGGGTTCGTCGAGCTTGCGGGTAAGGTCGAGAGTACAGATCATCTTGGAGCCGAAGGCCTTTGCGATGGCGAAGATCTCACGGCTGATTTTTTCATCGGGGTATTTCTTGATGACGGTGTAAGGCTTGGATTCCTGTCCATAACCCCAGCAGTGGAAGTCCACGACTGCGGTGGCAACCTTTTTGATCTCCTCAAGCAGCACGAAGGCCAGTTTTTCGGTCATGCAGCCATCCATTCGGCCGGGGAAAACTTCACCCATATTGCAATTTTCGCCCATGCCATAGTTGCCCTCGAGGAAGGAAAGCCGCTTTTTTTCGCGGTAGGCGAGAGGATTGGAAATGGGGGTGATAACCACAGCGCCGCGGATGTCCCTGGGATCAAGCTCGCGGGCAAGCTTCTGTGCGGCGAGGGTGCCATTGAGCTCGTTGCCGTGCACGCAGGCGTTCACCCAGATGACAGGGCCATCCTGCGCTCCGTTGAGGATTACAACAGGCAGGTAAACCTCGGTTCCGGTGGAAAATTCACCGACGAACAGCTTGCCTTTAACCCTTTCACCACAAGCGGCGGCGACGGTTCCGATTTGAAGCGGTTTTTTCATGGGATTTGACTGCCTCCTTATGACGTTGTGACCAGTGTATTTCTAAGATATGTCAAATCGTCATTTAAGATGGTTTAAATATAACCATATTAGAATATTTTGTAAAGGGAATAAAAATAATAAATATATTCCGTTTAAGAATATATAAAATCTAAATCGCGACTGTAAAATTTGTATATCACTGTTGCGGACGCATACAAAAGCGTTAAATTTGCAAAACAAAACTCCAATTTACCTAAAAGGAAACAATGGATGTCATCCTTTGCAGCCCTAGCGATGACAATTCAATATGTTCGCGATTCGGATGCGGCCCTGGGTCTTGGACTGTATCCTGCGTTATATAAGACTGGAATGCGGCAGGAAGGAACAGCGCGGAAAAAGCGATTCCCTGCATGGGACGCGCCGACGCAATTTGAATTTTTGCAAAGATCCCCACCCGGCCTTTTTATCGCCGGTTCCGTTATACACATGCTGCAACAGCTCCGAAATGCGGAACTTTCCACCCTTGACAGAAACATCTTTCTCCCGGCGCCGGCAGCAGACATCCTAAAACAAAAGGGCCGGTTGTAATCAAACGGCCCCGGATACCGCGACAGCTTCATCAACGAACGCTTTGTCTATTTCGCGTCAAAAAAGCCGATTTTGTTATCAATCGTGTGGAGAAAGCTTTTGATGATTTGCCAATTTACGGAAGATGGACCTTGTGATACAATCGTACCGTTGGCAAAATATTGAAGGGATGTGAAAACTTGTATCGCGTGATCGCAAGAAAAAACGGCGACGTAATAGTTTACGGTCTTGCATATGGGGGAAAACGGATCGAGGATATCACAACCAATCGGCAGGGCATGGAGCTGCTTGCGGCGGAATGCCGCAGGGGGAACCTCGATTTATGCCATTTGGGGGACGTCGTAGAGGATTGGGTGCAGAAAGAAGCTATGATTTAGCTGACCGGTAAAGCGATCGTGAGACAGAAGACAAAAATTTCGCGCTTGGTTTTGGTTGTTTTTCAAATGGAAATATAAAATTGTGCCGGACCGTAAAAAGCAGGAGAAACCGCTTTTGCGGTCCGTCTTTTTTGGGCGGGTTTTTCCTGCATCAAAAAACGGCCGTCCTAGGACGGCCGTTTTTTGATGCAGGCATTCTCTTTGCGCAGCAGGGTCAGGGAATTGAGGATAGCGAGGATGCTTACCCCCACATCGGCAAAGACCGCCATCCACATGGTGGCAAGCCCCATGGCGCCGAGCAGCAGCACCGCAAGCTTGACTGTGAGGGCAAAGGCAATGTTTTCCCGGGCTTTTCGCACCGTCCGGCGGGCAATCCGGATGGCGGCGGGCAGGGCGGTCAGATTCTCCCGCACCAGCACCACGTCGGCGGATTCAATGGCAGTATCGGTGCCCAGGCCCATGGCGATTCCGACGTCGGCCCGGACGAGGACCGGCGCATCGTTGATGCCGTCCCCGACAAAGACGGTGGAGCGGTGGGACTGTTGAAGGAGGGTGAGCTGTTCGGCCTTATCGCCGGGCATCAGCCCGGCACGGACGGTATCGATGCCCAGTGCGGCCGCGGCCGCTTCGGCAGCGGGCTTTGCATCGCCGGTCAGGATGGCGATGGTGCCGACGCCGAGGGCGCGCAGCTCGCTGAGGGCGCGCTTCGCCTCCTCACGGGGGCGGTCGGCGAGAAGAAAAGCGCCGGCGGCTCTGCCGTCAACGGCGAGCAGCACATTTGCGGCAGGCAGCGGCGCGCGGTCTACCCCATATTTTTCAAACAGGCGGGCCGATCCGCAGAGGATCTTTCTCCCGCCGACAGTCAGCGAAACACCCATGCCGGGGTGTTCGGTGAAGTCCGAGACAGCTTCTGCGCAGGGCGCGCCCGCATAGGCGAGCACCGCCTTGGCCGCGGGATGGTTGGAGTTCTGCTCCGCCGCGGCCGCGAGAGGGAGCAGCTCCTCGCGTGAGAAGCCGGGGGCTGCAATAAACTCTGAAACGGCGGGCGCCCCCAGCGTGAGGGTCCCGGTCTTGTCGAAGGCGGCGCAATCAGTCTGCGCCAATGCCTCAAGATAGCGGGTCCCCTTGACGAGCACGCCGGCCCGTGAAGCGGTGCCGACTCCGGCAAAGAAGGTCAGCGGCACCGAAACAACCAGCGCGCAGGGACAGGAGGCGACGAGAAAGACCAGTGCGCGGGAAATCCACATCGAAAGGGAGCCGAAGCCGAGGAGGGGCGGCAGCAGCGCGAGGGCGGCTGCGATGATGACCACTGCGGGGGTGTAAATCTTTGAGAAACGGGTGATGAACCGCTCGGCGCTTCCCTTCTGCTCGGCAGAGTCGCGCACCATCCGGATAATCCGCGAGGCGGCGGAATCCTCAAAGGAGGCGGTGGTGCGGCAGGTGAGAAGCCCGTCGGTGTTGATGCCGCCCGAGGGGATACGGCTGCCCGGACGCACCTCGGCCGGGATCGGTTCACCGGTAATGGCCGAGAGATCGACAAATCCGCCTCCCTCGAGCACCTCGCAGTCAATCGGAACCCGGTCGCCCGGCTTGAGCAGAATTGTGCTGCCGGGCGCTACCGATTCGGCCGGAACATTCTGCTGGGACCCATCCGGCAGCAGAAGAACCGCCGTATCGGGGCGGATGCTGGTCAGCGCCTCGATATCCCGCTGGCTTTTGGCGACCGCCCGCGCCTCGAGAGCATTTCCGAGACGGAAAAAGACGGTGACAGCCAGCGCCTCGAGGATTCCCTCAAAGGGGTCCGGACTGGTGGCGGCAAGACCGAGCGAGGCTGCGACGGCAACGGTGAGCAGTCCAAGTTCGTCGAAGGCGCGCCCCGAAAAGAGGCCGGTAATACCGGAAAGGAAGAGCGGATAACCGATCATCAGGGTGCCGGCTGTCATCAGCCAGGGCGCAAAAGCGCCCGCAGCAGGAAGAAAGGCAAAGGCAGCAAGCACCGCGCCCAACAGAGTCATCGCTTTTTCTCCCGGCGCGGTCACCGCTTCGTCGTGACTGTGACCGCATCCGCAGTCATCGCCGCCGCAGTCATGCGAATGCTCATGGTCGTGCGGATGACTGGATTCACAGCAATCGTGGGGCTGTCCGTGGTCAGGGCACTGCCCGCGGGGCCGCGCGGCCGGATGGTCGGGGTCGTCGTCCCCTCCCCCATGAGGGGATTCGGCCGCATCGCGTCCCTCACGGTCCCGGCGCTCGCCGCTTTGCTCCTGATGATGGGCGGCGCAGTAGGGACAGCCCTGCCCGCTGCAATGGGTATGCTCATGGTGGGTGTGATGGTTCCTCTTACTCATTTGAAAATGCCTCCTTTACGTGTTCGGCGCCCATGTTCAGAATCTGTGCCACGTGGTCGTCGTCGAGCGAATAACAGCTGTTTCGTCCGCTGCGGCGGCATTTGACCACCCGCGCATTCTTCAGAATCCGCATCTGGTGGGAGACGGCCGGCTGGCTCATCCCGACGGCAGCACAGATCTCGCTGACCGTCAGCTCGCCGTCGCCGAGGGCACAGATGATCCGGATTCGGGTGGAATCCGCGAAAATGGAGAAGATGCCGGTGAGGGCCTCAAGCTCCCGCTCGCTGGGCAAAGCAGGCGGAAAATCCGGGGACGCCGGCCGGCTGGGGTGGAGTTTCGGTTTAACCTGCATGGAATCGCCTCCTTGTTTCATTTATATATTATCATATAAACATATAATTAGTCAAGCATATATTGAAATTTATTTATAAGATGTCCCGTTTCCGCGCAAAAGGGGAGGCCGCGCTGCGGTCTCCCCTTTTGCGGCCAGTTCACCGCACAGAAACGTTGATAAGGATTCTTTGCGTTGGGAGTCAGGGCATAGAAGCGGTGGGGGAGCAGGCCTTGCGGATCGACGCTAAAGATCTCGCAGCAGCGGTGGACGCGGGCATGATTTCCTCCAGCTCGCCGGGAGTCAGGTCGCTGGCCGCCACCTGATCGGGCAGGTTTTCGGGGATATGGCCGGAGCGGACCACAATCCGCCCGCCGTCGAGATAGGCCCTCAGCGCGTTGCCCGGCACCCCGTTGATGACCAGCGTTTTGTTGGTCAGTCCGGTGCCGACGAACCGCTGTCCGAGGCAGCGGCCGATCTCCACCTCGCTGTCGGTCTGGCGGCGCACCGCCTGGTTGGGCAGCAGGCAGTCCATATGACGGGCGTCAATTTTCATCCCTCTTCCTCCCTTCACTGTCCGGCGTGCATCACGCCGAGAATTTTCAGCTCCGCGTCGGTCAGGCCGATTCCGCGCAGCATCAGGCCGCTCAAGAGACACCGGAAATTTTTACCCCCATCTCCAATGCCCCCCCCGCAGTCTGTAAACGGGCGCCGGAATTTTCCCTCCGCACTATCCCGCACCATCTGGTCCCGCAGTTTAGAAAAGGGGCGGCTGTAAGCCGCCCCTTTTCTCCCGTTTCCTTTTCCGGCCGTCCCACAGCGCGTAAAAGCCTCCTGTCACGACGGTTGCCCATCATCCAAAGCTTCTTGTCGGCGGCCCTCTTTGCCCGATTCCTGAAGCGGAAGCTTCTTATCCCCGCCGGCCGAGGCAGTATTCCTATGCGTTAAAGCTACATAAGAAAGACCCCCCGGCGGGCACAAACCCGACGGAGGACTTTTCGCAGGAATTTCATTTTTACCGCAGCACAAACCGCAGCGTTTCCCCGTGCGGGACCGCGCTGGACAGAGCAGGCCGCTCGCGCAGAAGGTTTCCCTCAAAAACCGCGGGAGCATCCGGATCAAAATCAAGCGAGGCCGCGAGCCACCGATAGGGAACCATCAGCACCGCTCCCCAATATTCGCCCTGCAAATCCTCGCCGGAAATTTGATAGGCGGTGAGAACGCCCTCCCTCGGCGCACCGTCAAGCAGAAGGGAAGCCTCGCCCGCGGCGCTCGCCGCCAGCTCGACAGTATGCCCGGCGCGGGAAAAGACCGCCTTCACCGCTGCCTCCGGTGCGGGAGCCGTTTCAAACGACCAGATCCGGGTAAAAAACAGCTCAGGGGTACGGCCCGCCTGCGCCTGCGCGAAGATGCGGTCGTTGACCGGCACCGACGGCTCACAGCGCAGCTTGATCACGCCGAGCGAATCAAAACAGGGCTCGCCCTGCATGACTGAAATCGGATAATCCATCTTGTCACCTCGTTTTTCGTTCCAACTGCTGTTTTCAGTATACCTGTTTGTCCCGCCGGACGCAAGAGGGCAGGCCGGAAGAGAAACGGGAATTCCCGCATTCCTCCCGGGGCAAGTGCAAACCGGCTGAAAAATCCCTTTGCGGCGCAGGAATTCCCTTCCGTCCGGACACCAGAGAGGAAGAGGCGGTTCTCGTTGACAAAGGAGCCGCGCCGGGGTTACAATAACCTTATTCTAACCGCTTTTTACCAAGGAGAAACCAATGAGACAAAGATTTCGCGTGCTTTTGCCGCTTCTTCTGCTGCTCTGTGCCTTTGGCTGTCAAAAAGCTCCCGAACAGCAGGCCGACCCGCGCTGGCCGGTGACGGTGCGGGAGGCGGTGATCGAAAAAATTCCCCGGCGGGTGGTTACCCTCTCTCCGGCGGCGACCGACATGGTTGTGGAGCTCGGCTACGGCGGCAGGCTGGCCGGGGTCAGCGATTACTGTGAGACGCCCGGCGCATTGGGAGAACCGGAACGCTGCGGAACCGCCCTGCTGCCCGATACCGGGGCGATTCTCTCCCTTTCGCCCGACCTTGTAATCGCTTCGGCCTCCCTCCCTCAGGAAACCGCCGGGGCCCTTTCCGAAGCGGGAATTCCGCTGCTGGTGATCCGCCGTGCCGACACCCTCGACGGGATTATCGGCAACTACCGCGCCATTGCCACCGCCATGCAGGGGGAGGAGCAGGGCGCGCGCATCGCCGAACAACTGGAATATTTCGCCGATGTGACCCTTTCCTATCTCAGCGAGACGGTTTCTCCGGCGCTGGCCGAGGGGGCGAGCGCGGTCTATCTGCGGCAGATGCCGTTTGTGATCGCCACCGGCGATACCCTTGAGGGAAAATGGCTCTCCTCCCTCGGATTCGTGAACCAGGCCGAATCCTTCGCCGGATGGGACTACCCCCTTTCGGCGGAGCCGGACCTGAATCCCAACTATATCTTCTGCGATACGTCGATCTCCCTTGCGGACCTGCAGGGGAGCGATTATTACCGCCGGACTTCGGCGGTGACCAACCTGCGTGTTTATCCGCTCAACGGGCTGCTGCTCGAACGGCAGTCCCCCCGGATGTTCCTCGAATGGGAGGCGGTGATGGAGACGGCTTTCCCCGAAGCGTTCGCCGCGTCCCAAAAGCCTTCGGTCGTTCTTCCGATGGAACCGCCGCCCGCACCGGAGCCTGAGGAAAAAAGCTGGTGGGAAAGGCTGTTCAACCGTTCGTAGGCGGCACCGCGGCGGCGGATTGGCGATGCAGACCGGCGGAGCGGGGAGCGGTATGAATTGCTCCCCCGCCGAAAGGAAAGCAGGTTCCGCGGCCCCCTGCGTCGGCTTTGACCGGACGGAAGGGCCACGCATATGCCCGCAAAAGATTATTGTTCACTGTGCCCGAACAGACTGATAGGGGCTTGGAAAATGAATCTTCCCGGCAAAGACCCTCCCTTTGCTGTTTCCGTTCAGCCGGCGGACCGCGTGTTCATGATAACAAGGGGGGCTTTTCTTTCACGACCGGCAGCGGCCTTCTTTTGAGCCGCCGTCCCGGCCGGTGGTTTTGCACTGCGAAAAGCCGCATGAGAATTTTGTAATTCTCATGCGGCTTTTCTATGAGGCAATGCAGCAAAACCGCAATTTTGGACGCGGGTGCGAAGTTCCGGACAAAGAAAACGCCTGGAGGACGAATCAGTTCCATGTTCCTGACTGCCGGCAGGGGACGGCGAAAAAGATTCTCCGCGGTCTTTGCGGATGGATTCAAACCTGTGTAACCCGCAAAAGGCCGGCGGTGAGCCAAGGCCCTCACAAGGATGTCCGCACCCAAAGGGCACACGAGCCGGGCGGGGAACGCAAACGTGGCCTTTTGCGGAAAAGGAGGAACAGCAGTGTGGGTACGCTCCGATTTTTCCAAAGAAAAATCGGAGCAAGCGATGCAAAGCTTGCTCCGACGTGGTCGGAGTGGCGAGACTCGAACTCGCGGCCTCTTGGTCCCGAACCAAGCGCGCTACCAAACTGCGCTACACCCCGTAAGATTAAACAGCCTAATTACTATATCACACAGGACGCAAAAAAGTCAAGATACCGCGCCGCAAAATTGCGTACTTTTGCAGATTTTGCGTCCCCTGCAGCATTTTCGCTTGCCAGCGCCAGCGGGCTCTGGTATGCTGAAGCCAGACAAAGGCTGAGGCGGGGAGTGGTTTTGTGGATCGCATGCACGGCGCAAGACTGAGCGGAACACAGCTCAAGGGGATCGCGCTCTGCTCCATGCTGGTGGATCACCTCGCGGCGCTGGTTCTGGCCTTCTGGATTCGGCCGGCCGGGCTGCCGGAAGAGAGCGGCTGGCATCTTTTCTATCGGATTCTGCGCGCGGCCGGAAGGCCCGCCTTTCCGATCTACGCCTTTCTGCTGGTGGAAGGCTTCCGGCACACCCGGGCTCCCCGGCGCTATCTCGCCCGGCTGACCGCCTTTGCGCTCATCAGCGAAATTCCCTACGATCTGGCTTACCGGAACCGCCCCGCCGACTGGACCGTTCAAAACATCTTCTTCACCCTTGCCATCGGGCTGGCGGTGCTCCTGCTGCTGGAACATTTCCGGGAGCGTCCTCTTTTGCGGGCAGCTTCCCTTGCGGGGGGATGCCTCGCCGCACTGCTGCTGCGCACCGAATACGATATGTTCGGAGTCCTGCTGATCACTGTGTTCTATCTGCTGCGGGAAGCTCCGTTCCGGCGCATGCTGGCCGTCGCACTGCTCCTGATGTATGAGACATGGAATCTCTGGTGCGCCGGGCTGGCGGCGCTGATTCCCATCGGATGGTACAGCGGAGAACGCGGAAAAGTCCGCCTCTCCCTTTTTTTCTACTGGTTTTATCCTGCGCATCTTTTTCTGCTCTATCTGCTGCGGCGTTTGGTCCTGCATCTGTGAAATCCGGATGCATCGCCAGTGACGGCGCCCGCCGCGTATCCGGCGTTTGGTCCTGCATCTGTGAAACCAGACAGGCAAAGCTGGGGGCTTGAATCAGCCATGGAAGGGCTTTGTACCGGCAAGCCCCTCAAGCGGTGCCTCTTACACCGGCTGTCCCGCAGCCAGTAAACGGGTAATTACCGCTCTATCAATAGGTCTCCCATCATCCAAAGGTTCTTGTTCGATGTCCGTTCCCTCCTGTTCTCCTCTCCCTGCCCGCCCGCTCTGCCTGTCCGGTGCCCGGCGCGCCCGAGCGGAGGGCGGCACCGTGCAGCCGCTGCCCCGTCCGCGAAAAGCCGCCTAACGCACAATAATGGGTT
>Ga0129317_1001518_pt1 | contig 16630 bp, 18 predicted proteins | sample Cm1ome_FD_94430 | JGI IMG/M metagenome (GOLD analysis project Ga0129317, IMG submission 94430) | Eastern black-and-white colobus group fecal microbial communities from Wisconsin, USA - Cm1105 metagenome | ecosystem: Host-associated > Mammals > Digestive system > Large intestine > Fecal | place... | reverse complement strand
GATAGACCACCGTCCGGTCGTAAAGGGTGAGCCACTGAGCGTACAGGGTCCGGTAGGTCCCCAGCTCCGCCAGACTGTCTCCGGCCCGGATGGCTGTTCCGCTGCCGTCCGCCTTGGTGTTCCAGTCCTGGGGCCGATGGCCCTCCCAGGTAAACAGGACGGAGATCCCCAGGACTGTGTCCCCCCGAACTGCCACATAACTGCCGCCGGCAGATGTGGTGCCGCCGTTGCCTGCGTAGGTCAGGTAATCCGTGCCGTCGCCGTAAACGCCGTACAGCATGGTTCCGGAAGGAATGTCCGAATTCGAAACGGTCTCACCGGGCCAGTAAAGCTCCGTCACGGTGTTGTCCGCACTAAAGTTCGCGTCCCTGCTCCAGCCCAGGAAGGTCTTTCCATCCATGGTGAAATTGCTGGGGATCGTCATCGTCCCGTCCGTGGAGTAAGTCTTGGTATAGCTGTCGTGGTAGCCATCCACGAACAAAAGATAGTCCGCGTTAGTGGGCAATGAGTTCCATTGGGCGGTGAAGGTGACCTCAATGTCATCGGGCAGGAAGCTGTCCTTCAAATGGTAGGTTTTGCTGTTGCTCTTCCAGCTCCGCAGGTAGCAGCCCGCTTTCTCCACCTGAGGAAAAAACGCCGTTACCATTCCGTAGGGAACTGTGGTGGCCTGGACGCCGGTTTCGCCGTTCAGAGTGCCGCCGTTGGGATCAAACCGCAGGACCACCTGGTCGCAGAAGGCCCGGACACAGGCCTCTCCGCTGTAGCTGGCTACCACCTCAAGGCTCTGCTCATCATTTCCGGCCTTCACTGACACGTTTTTATTGACATTGCCGGAGGCCCCGCCGATCTTGATGATGGGGCTCTGTAAAGCGGGTACCCCGCTGCCACCGGAGATAGCCGTCAGTTCACCTGGAAGACATATATCCAGCCGGTTAGTGGTGACCTGAACAGCAGGAGAGCCGCTGCCGCCTGCCACACGCAGGGAGGCACCGGGCAGGAACTTGATCCCCAACTGGGTGGCGGAGATGCCGGCCCCCTCCGCCGCTGTCACTGAGCAGCTTCCGCTGACCTGGATCGTCACACTGCCCGGAAAGACGATAGCGCCGCCGGTATAGTTCTCCAGGGTCAGGATATTGTTTTTATACGACCAGCCATCCTCGCTGTCATTTTCGGTAAAGGACTGCCCATCAATCGTATACACGGTGTCATCGGAGGCCTTTGCGGCAGGGCCGGACAGCGGTCCCATCACGGTTAGAAGCATCAGCAGGGCCAGATTCAGGCTGAACAGCCGCCGGTATTCCTTTTGCATTTCAACCCCTCCTAATGTTTTACGTTGTCCCTTTTAATATAATCCACGGCGGAAGAATTTTCAAGAGATTGCTTCCTTTTCAGAAAGTCAGCCCGGCTCCAAACAGAGCCGGGCTGTGCGCACGTTTATCGATCGAAGCTGGGATTGATAAAGTAGACATTTTTCTCGTTCATGCGGTCCTTCGCCAGCCGCAGGCCCTCGCCGAAGCGCTGGAAGTGGACCACCTCCCGGGCCCGCAGGAACTTGATGACGTCGTTGACGTCGGGATCGTCGCTCAGGCGCAGGATGTTGTCGTAAGTGACACGGGCCTTCTGTTCTGCTGCCAGGTCCTCCGTCAGGTCGGCAATCAGGTCCCCCTTCACCGCCATGCTGGCGGCACTCCAGGGAAAGCCGGAGGCGGCGGTGGGATAGACCCCTGCGGTGCGGTCCACGAAGTAGGTGTCGAAGCCCGCGGTCTTAATCTGGTCTTCTGTTAGGTCACGGGTCAGCTGGTGAACAATGGTGCCGATCATCTCCAGGTGCCCTAGCTCCTCGGTCCCGATATCGGTCAACAGCCCTTTCAGCTCCGGATAAGGCATGGTGTACCGCTGGCTCAGGTAGCGCAGCGATGCCCCCAATTCGCCGTCCGGACCACCGTACTGGCTGATGATAAGCGCTGCCAGCTTGGGGTTGGTGTTCTTGATCTTCACAGGATATTGCAGCTTTTTCTCATAGACAAACATCAGGTGTTGCCTCCTTCCTCCCAGGGCCAGGGATCTTTCAGCCAGACGTAGCCCTCCTCGGGCGTCAGATCTGTCTGCAGCAGGGGACCGTACATCTTCTGGAATTTCTCACGGCCTTCCCGGGCCAGCTTGATATAGGTCCAGTAGAGCTGCAGGACCTCCTGGTCATCGGGATGGGTGGTCAGATATAACCCAAGTTCGTCCACGGCAAAGTCCAGGGCCATCAGCTCCGCCAGGGCTGTGTTGGACATCTGCGTCTTGGCCTGGATGGCCGCCTTAAAGGGCAGGTCCAGTCCGGGGAAGAGGGTGCCGGTCTGCAGGGCCTCCATCCGGCTGTACCGGACGGGATTGGGCTCCTGCATGGGAACGAAGGGGAACGCCAGAGAAGCGCAGGGTCCGGGCAGAGAGCCCTTGTCGACGCCGCAGCCGCCGGCGATAGGTCTGTTCGGCCGTTCCACGGGTTTTCCCGCCGGCGGCTCCGCCGGTTTATCCATCGGTTTTTCCATCGGCTTTTCCATAGGCAATGGATTCCTCCTTGGAGAGCGTAGCCCGCGGCGAACAGGCGCGGGCCCAATCCATCCTATGCAGCAGGTGGGGAAGGCGAGCCTGCCCTTGATTTTGGGGAGAGGAACCGTTATAATCTGGTATAACGGATAAGCCGTCAGACATAGGCTCCATGGGGGTGTTGTCTGTGATTGTCCTGATTCATAAACGATTTCTTTTGGGGAGCTTGCTGGTATTCTGCTGTATGACGGGCCTGGCCGCCGTTCTCTTCGCGGGCTTGCTGCCCGCCGGCGTTCCGGCCTTCGCGGCACGTGGGACAGAAGCGGTGACCGTGGTGATCGACCCGGGCCACGGCGGCGAGGATGGCGGTGCTGTCTCGCCGGACGGTGTGATGGAAAGCCAGATCAACCTGGCTGTCTCTCAGCGTCTCAGCGACCTGCTGCGCTTCGCGGGTCAGCGGACTCTGCTGACCCGGACGGAGGATGTCTCCATCCATACGGAAGGAGACACCATGCGGGCACGGAAGGTGTCCGATATCCATCACCGTGTGGACATCGTCAACGGCACAGAGGGCTCAGTGCTTCTGAGTATCCATCAGAACAGCCTGCCGTCCTCCAGGGTGACCCACGGCGCCCAGGTGTTCTGGAATACCAAGGAGGGTGCTGAGCAACTGGCGGGAGTAGTGCAGGATTCCCTAAACACCGCCATCAACACGGGCAACGAAAAGCTGCCCAGGAAAATCCCCGCTACCATTTACCTGATGAAGCATGTGACGGCCCCCGCCATTCTGGTGGAGTGCGGTTTTTTGTCCAACAGCACGGAGACTGCCAAGCTCCAGGAGCCGTCCTATCAATTGAAGCTGGCTGCAGCCATTGCCACCGGATATCTGCGCTGCTTGGCCGGAGAGGAAGTACCATGAAGGCAAAAACCATGTTTTACTGTACAGAGTGCGGCAACGAGACGCCGAAATGGGCGGGGAAGTGCCCCGCCTGTGGCGCCTGGAATACCATTGTGGAGCAGCCAGAGCTGCCAAAGGCCACCGCGAAAGGTGTGGGAAAGGCCCCCAGAGCGGGGATGCCCGCTCGCCGTGCCTGCCCGGTGACGGACCTGCGGGCGGATGAGGAGATCCGATTTCCGACCGGCATGGGGGAGCTGGACCGGGTGCTGGGCGGGGGAGCCGTCAAGGGCTCCCTGGTGCTGGTGGGCGGCGCTCCCGGCATCGGAAAATCCACCCTGATGCTGCAAATTTGCAGTAAATTGTGCGAATTTTCAAAGATTTTATATGTATCCGGTGAGGAATCCGAGCACCAGCTGAAATTGCGTGCTAAACGTTTATGTGTGGAGAGCGGCAACCTTTTGGTCATTTCGGAGACCAGCCTGGGAGATGTGATGGAATCCGTCGCCCTGGAGCAGCCGGACGTGCTGATCGTGGACTCCATCCAGACGCTGTACAATGAGGCGCTGGAATCTCCGGCGGGCAGCGTCAGCCAGGTGAAGGACTGCACCATGGCGCTGATGCAGCTGGCCAAGGGCCAGGGCGTCACGGTGTTCGTCATCGGCCACGTGAACAAGGAGGGCTCCATCGCTGGCCCCAAGGTGCTGGAGCACATGGTGGACTGCGTGCTGTACTTTGAAGGTGACCGCCACACCAGCTACCGTATCCTGCGGGCGGCGAAAAACCGCTTCGGTGCCACCAACGAGATCGGCGTGTTCGAAATGCGGGACGAGGGACTTGTTGAAGTGGAGAACCCCTCGGAGATGCTGCTGTCCGGCCGCCCGGACGACGCACCGGGCACCTGCGTCACCTGCGTCATGGAGGGTATGCGGCCGGTGCTGGCGGAGATTCAGGCATTGGTGGTGACCTCCGCGGCGGGCAATCCCCGGCGGACCAGCAACGGCTTTGACTATAACCGGGCGGCCATGCTGCTGGCGGTGCTGGAAAAACATGGAGGGTTGAAGGTGTCCGCCTGTGACGCCTATTTGAACATCATCGGCGGATTGTACCTGGACGAGCCTGCCGCTGATTTGGCGGCGGTGGTGGCCCTGGCCTCCAGCTATCTGGACAGGCCCATTTCCGGAGACCTGGTGGCCATCGGGGAAGTGGGCCTGACAGGAGAGCTGCGGACCGTCAACCAGCTGGCCCAGCGGATCAGCGAGGTGCACCGTCTGGGTTTCCGGACCTGTCTGGTGCCGGCCCATCGGGCGGAAAGTCTCCATGCGCCCCAGGGGCTGCAACTGATCCCGGTGCGCAATATCGGTGAGGCAATCCGAGCCGCGCTGCGTCCGCGGGAATGAAATGAATACAGGCGCCGCCCAGGGACGGTAGTCCTGCCGCGGCGGCGCTGTCCAGTGTGCAGATTCCATCTGTTTGATAGACACATTTGCTGGTGCACGGGATTAAGCTCATGGCAATCATCCATTCCTGATTGATTTTGTGGGCGAATGCTGCTGATATGGATAGCTTGACCCGGCGCGTTGGATTTTATAACATAGAGGGGAGGTTTTGAAGCCATATACATAATTGAACAAAATGTTCAATTTGTTTAATAACCAATATTTTGATTTATTTTTTAATTATTTTTACTAGATTTAGTATGATAGTTTATTTTTCTATTCAAACATGAATAAGGCAGGGAAGTACTCACCAACTAGACCCTAGAGGTCTATATGGTGTCAGTGGGCACAGTTAACATCAAGAGTGTTAACTGTGCCCACATTCCTAAACTGCATACTTTAGGGGGCATCCGCTCCCATGCGGATGCTTTTGGCGGTCTGCGGACCGCTTTTAAGAGAAAATATTATTTATTACTTTTAGGAATACGCATGTCATAGTTCCACACACAAGAATCATTATAATGCTTTCCATATATTACCTATTATTATAAAACCAATCCTCAATCAACTTTAGAACACGATTCAAACGAATGAGAACACGAATCTTCAAAGTAGCGAAATATAGAAAAATTGGAACAAATACCAAAGCAACAATTAAGACCGCAACCTCATTCATAATAAACCTCCATTATTACTTACCAAAAATATCCTTAAGTTGAGCAACTAAAGAAGGATTCAAATTATCATCCATCCAAGACCAAGCTTTAGCAGAAGTAGAGCTACCAGACTTAGAGGAATCTCCACCAAGACCAAGAAAGTCTAAAATACCAGTACCAATATTGTTAATCATACCATACTTAGTATGGTCAGTAGCATACTGAGAAGCTGCATAACTCTGGTCAGCAGCATACCGAGTAGCACCGGCATGAATACCAGCTTGCTTAATACCAGCAGCAGCGTTAATCTGGGCAACTATCTCACTCATAGCATTATACTTATCAGCAACAGCCTCTTGCGTCCTGGCATTGATATTAGACGCCTGAATAGAAGTTTGAGCGGCGAGAATAGAACCGAGCAAATTAGCTATAGCACCTGAAGTAGAAGTATCTGCATCGGCCTTAGAACCGGAACCAACGACACCGGAAGCGGTAGCACCGGAAGTCACAGCAGCACCATTACCATTCATAGCAGACAATACAGGGTTAAGGCCAGCGGCCATTAAATCCTTGACCTCTCTCTGATGGGCGGTATTAGACATCATTTCTTGCCAGTCTCTATTTTTCTGTGCTTCGGCAGCATTAAACCGCATAACACGGGCAGACTGATCAGCAGACCAAGAACGCTGTTTCTCAGCTTCGGCAGCATTAAAAGCAGAATTGTCCTGCGCAATACCACGAAGATTACTAATCTGAGCAGCAGCATTATTTACATTAATTGCAGGCCGGGACATTGCAGAAGCCGCAGCACGGGCCGTAGAAGCCGCTGAGAGCAATCCTGTACCTAACATAGGAATCATATCATATCTCCTTTCAAAAAGCAATAGGGAGGCCCCTAGGGCCTCCCAGAGGGGTTAGTGATGGTCAATCAGTCCGGGGATGCTATACATAGGCATAGGCCTTGTAGCACGATTCTGGACAAAAATATCGGCAAAGAACTGATTACTTACAGAGGAAGTCACAGCAAGAACACGGTCAATATTCGTCTTGTCCTCACGAATCCACGAATCAGACAGGGAAGGACGCTGCGAATAGTCATCGGCAAGATGCCAGACATCCAAACTCTGAGCATAGGCGGAACGCATCTCACCAGTTACCCGGTTAGGCTTATAACGATAATCGGCCCAAGCTTCCTGATAACCGAAAACTTCATCATCTTCGGTATTTCCCTGCGCATAAATTTCCTTATTCTTTACAGCCTGTTCACCGATATTTGCAAAGACGGGCCAGTAGTAGTCGAAACGGTCCTTTCTAGACCACATACGGTCAAGGCCTTGCTGATAGGTGTGGTCATAACGGGCAACCATAACACCAATAATAAAGCCATGTTCCGTGAAAGACTTAATGAAATCGGAATGACTGTCCGTGGTCTGGGACATACCAACAACAGTACCCTGAGGAGTAGAAGCACCGGAACCAGTACCAGACTGCTGCACAACCTGATTGATATTGATAGGAACACGATTACCGCCGAGATACTCAGGACGCTGCAAGCGCGCATCCGGAGAAGTAACACCGAAATGAGACTTCAAAATCTCAATGTAACGGGAACCACCTCTAGCATCACGCTCATACAATTTCTGAATCTGGAAAGCAAGACGCAACTGATTGATAGTAGCCATCTGAGCATTACCAGTATCGACAGCATACAGATTGTTAAACCAAACATCCGGAGTACCACCTGTTTGAAATTTAAGATTCCAGCTTGAAGCAGTTTCAGAGGTAGCAGTAGAAGTAGCTACATTAAAATTATTTACAGAACCAAAAGTAGAATAAGCAGACATACCATGCTGAGTAAGCAAAGAATTATCAATCTTCTGCTCCTGCGGAATAACAGGATAAATACCACCAGAAGTGACAGGAATACTTACATCAGGTCCTTTCTGAGGGGAAGGAAGACAGCTAGTAAAATAGTCGTGATACTTAGCAGCAATATAAGGCTTTCCGCCTTTCGCAACATCAGAAACAAAAGTACCAGTATTTACACCAGCTACCGTAGCATCATCATCGGGAACAACCAAAGGGTCAGAAAGATTCTGATCTCTGAACCATTCGTTCATGATCAAAGCATAGGCACGGAACGGCAGAGCAGAGACAGACAGATTCGGGATACCAGTAGGGATACCAAAATAGTCAGCAATAGTTCCAACAGACCATCCAGTATCAGCTGGACTTGTAATCTGGGGCACTTCATAAGTAGTTTCCGGAATCCACGCAGATTCGGTATTTTCTCCGTTAAACTCTTTCCAATGCTTCCAGACAAGACGGTTCGGAACAAAGAAATAATACGTGTCAAGATAGACATTATCCATCATGGGAGTGAGAAGGGTCTGCATACGGACAACCTTCGAAGACTTCACGTTAAAGGTATCACCGGGCAGAACTTCCTCAAGGAAAAAAGGAACAATATCACCTGCATTAAACGAGGTTTTCACACTGGCAGAACGGTCGAACGTAGACCGAGAAAGGTCAATGCGAGTGGGATTCAATGCGAAATGGGATTCAGTGTTGCGATTCATTCAGATACAACCTCCTTAACAGGCTTGTCCACTACATCAGGCACAGACGGCACGGGTTCCGCCTGTTCAGTGGGCTTAACGCCCAAACGGTCAAGAAAATCTGCATCCTGAGAAGCAGCCAAGAACTCAGAGAAACTATGACCGAACTTAGCACGAACATCAACAGGCAGGGACATAAAGACCTTCTCAGAATCAGCAATCCTCTGGAGGGCTTCCGCATAGGTATGGGGCATCTCGGTAATATCACCATAGAAACCCTGCACCTTTTCCAAAACATCAACTTCGCCATTCTGATACCGTCTCAAAATAGCATGAATATCCGTGCTTTCCGCAAAGGACTGAATGAATGCATAGATGTCCTCGGTTCCATCCTCCTTAAGTTCAACCTGTCCACGCTCGTTATAGGAACCGGCATAAAGCTGCTTGATAGGGTTACCGGGGTGAGACTGGATGCGGTCACATGCGTCATACTGCGTCTTAAAAGGCTTATCAATCTTCATTCTCAATCACCACCTTAACCAAACGGTCACCGGAGACAAGCATAGTCGGGGGAGAAATCGGGTCAATGGTACCAGCTTCAACATGAAGAGTACCAATGCGATACAAAGCAAAATCAGAAGGGCAGAAATTCATAACACTACCGGCATTATTGACGGCCTGAGAGAAAGCTCTGATAGCAGATTCATCAGTGAGGTCAATAGTGGGAGCAGTAAACACATTAGCAGCTGCATCACGAATGGAATAAATACCGTATTTCACAGTCGGATACCTCCTCTAAAAATGGTCGGATTAATGTTAATCTTCTTACTCTTGGCAGCAGTTCGGCGAAAGACCTTATTGTCTTTGACTTTGGGCATTTTCTTCCTCATACAGTGGACCTCCTTAATTTTTTTGTTTTATTCAAGAAAGCTTCTTCCTCAACTTGCTGAATTTCTGGGGGAGATAGATTAGTCCGCTTCATTTTTCCTTCAAGAACACTCTGAGCGTTTCTCTTGCGACGCTCTTTAAGTTCGTCCAGAGAACCCGGACAGTCGATATCAAAGAGACGGTCAAAGTAGCGAGGTGGCTTAAACTTCCTGCCACCTTTTGGAGTAGATACGTTAATGTACGCATGGTCGTAAATATCCTTTCCGTGTTCATCATAATACTTACGGGCAATACCAGGCCTACGTGACATATCAGAAAACTCAGGTACAAGATTAAATTTCTTGTAAAAGTCGGCTTGTTCGCCAGATAGCTTTTTAGTCACATACCGAGCAACATAAGCACAGGATTCCCAAGTCACCTCACCAACAACAACGAAACCGTTATGCCATGTTTCCTGAATAGAATCGGAATTGTAATAGGTGTAAAACGAATCACCTTCACGGACAGTTTTGTACTTTACAAGGTCGCTTAGATGGAGACCAAACACAATTGCATGATAATGAGGTCTATGCGTCTGACCGCCATATTCACCGCAGGCAAAAAATCGAATCTTATCGTCCGAAAACTTCTTTCGCAAACGCTTCATCCATAATTGAAAATCACGTTTACATAATGTGTAAGAGGTATGTGCTTCGCCAGTTTCCGGGTCGGGGTAGTAGGCCTTAGGAACATGAAAATCGTCATACGTAAGCGTAACGAAATAAGCTGAATCATGATACTGCAATTCAAGCATACAGCGGTTAGCCCATTGCCGGGAACGATCAATACGGCAGCCAATACACTGACCACAAGGCAGCTGCACAACTTCCTTACCGGGATATCGAAGGGAACCGACAACATCTGAACCTAAGAATTTCAGTTTCTTCTTACCAGTCTCAAGGTCAACACCAAGAACAACGGCGGTTTGAGGGTGAAAGCAGCTCACAGAAGCATCACAACACAGTCTCGGAACCAAAGTACCTGACGGTCACCAAACAGAGAACGAGCTGGACGAACTTTAACCGGAACAGGTTCAGTTTCGTCCTTTGATACAATGATAAGCGAAGTCGATTCATCCCAATCTTTGTTGCAAGTCACAAGGTCACGGAAAAACATAGAATCACCTCAATATTGAATTTAGCCATAGGGCTTGCTATAATCACCATAGGAGGAGGTGAGCATAGAAACCATCGGGCTTTATTCCATATTATACCTATTGAACAAAATGATAATTTTGTTCAATTAGGGGGAGAGCAAAATTGGGTATACCCGTCAGGACCGCTTTCGGACCGCTATTTGACCGGTTTCCAGCGATTCCAGCGACTCCAAATGACCTGCTGCTCATTCCCATGGTTTCTATCCGCTATGGCTGATTACCGCACCGAAGCACCGCAGATCCTGCGGGACTTTTTATCGTACCATGAGACCGTCAAAGCGCACTCCAAGCGCACCGTTGATGAATATTACCTGGACCTGCGGAATTTCTTCCGCTACATGAAACAAATTCGTGATCCTTCGCTTTCTGACAAGTCGCTGGATGAAATCGACATCATGGACGTGGATCTGGATTTCGTGGCGTCTGTGACGCTGACAGATATCTACGGCTACATGACTTATCTCAGCCGTGACCGCGTCCGCTATCCGAATAGCCCGAACTCGGACTTCGGTCTCAACGCGGCATCCCGGGCCCGCAAGATCGCAACTATCCGGTCATTCTATAACTACCTGACCAACAAGATGCACCTACTTCGTGAAAATCCTGTCAAAGATATCGATTCTCCAAAATTGAAGAAAACCTTGCCCAAATACCTTACTTTGGATGAAAGTGTTCAGCTTTTAGATGCTGTAGATGGTAAAAATCAGGAACGGGACTACTGCATTTTGGCGTTGTTCCTCAACTGCGGCTTGCGAATTTCCGAGCTGGTGGGCCTGAACCTCAGCGACATCCAGGGTGAGTCTCTGCGGGTCCTGGGCAAAGGCAACAAGGTCCGCATCATCTATTTAAATGACGCCTGCCAGGACGCCCTGGACCGCTGGCTGGCGGTGCGGAGGCCCATTCAGGGCCGGGACGCCAACGCCTTGTTTTTGTCCTCACGGAACGAACGCATCAGCCGCTCCATGGTCCACGCCATGGTAAAAAAGCGTCTTGGTGAAGCTGGGATCGACAGCACCCAGTATTCCTCTCACAAGCTGCGGCACACCGCCGCCACATTGATGCTGCAAAACGGCGTGGATGTGCGGGCAGTCCAGGAAGTCCTGGGCCACGACCATCTGAATACTACCGAAATCTACACCCATATCGACAACGAATCCCTGCGTATAGCTGCAAAGGTAAACCCCTTGTCACACGTAAAAAAATCAAAAAAAAAGGAACAATAAAATGCAAAAAAGTGGCAGCTCCAAAACGGAGCTGCCGCTTTTTTGATCAGGGCCTCTTCCCTGCTCTGTTTTACTTGTTCAACAGACCGGACCAGCTCCAGCTGTCCTCCATGGGGATGGTGCCCAACCGCCAGATTGACACGCCGGTGACGCCCAGTAGCTTTGCCGCCCGCAGGGCCGTCTCCACGCTGCGGCCATCCTGATACCAGAGGAAATACCTGCTGCCGTCCTCAGTAGTATAGACGGCGTAGGACTGCTGGTACTCCTGAGACCAGCCCAGCTCTGTGTCCTCCTGAGCCAGCCGTTTCAGGACCGTTTCTGTGGAGGGATACATGGGTTTGCCGGAGACCAGCTTGCCCGTCTCGTCGATCTGCCAGGCCACGTTTTTGCAGCTGAAGCCCAGAACTACCTTGGCAGGGTCCACCTTATCAGTCAGCGCCTTGAGCGCAAGGTATACCTGACCGATGGGAGCCGTAGCGGCAGTCTGATAATAGAAGCCGCCCACAAAATCGCTCATGTCCCTGGCGTCGTAGTCGTAGGCCATCAGAATGACCTTATCTGCCAACTGGCCGATAGCGGCGTAGTCATAGCCGTCATAATAGGTCCCGGTGGACAGCACCGGAGGCACGCAGACGTACAGGGACTTGTTCAACCGGTCCAATTCCTGCCGCAGTTCCTTCAAAAAGGCGGTGTAGTCCGCCTTCTGGGCATCCCGCAGGCCCTCAAAGTCCAGGGTGACGCCCTTGTAGGGATTTTTGCCGATGGCGTCATAGCTGACGGAGATCTCCTGAATGATCTGGCGCATGGCCTGGGTCCGGCCCTCCGCCGTGGACAGCATGTCCTTCAGACTCTGGCCGTCCATAAAGACACTCAGGTGCAGGTCCTCCAGGGATTCCGTCACCTCCTGATAGCTGTCTGGCACATAGTATTCGTTGCCGCCGTCCCGGGTAGTCACCAGCTTGGCCTGGGAGCCGTCCCAGGTCATACGGCTCCAGCCGGCGCTGACAGCGTCCAGCGTCTGCCCCAGCTCCAGCTGGCTGTAGGAAGAGATGGCGTAGAAGCCGTGGGTGAAATCCGTCTCCCGGCTGAGCTTCTCATAGATGCGCACCAGCATGGCCGCCGCCTGGGCACGGGTGGCGGTGGCGTTGGGCGAGAAGGTGGTGGCAGAGGTGCCCTTGGTCATGCCAATCTCATAGGCAACGGCGATATAGCCCTGCCGGTCCGTCACATCCGAAAATGGCAAGGAGTTTTTCTTTTCAGCCTCACGGGCAACGGCCTTCAGGCCCAAGGCCCGCACCAGCAGCTCGGCCATCTCGCCCCGGGTGATGGGCGTGTTGGGACGGAAGTAGGGATCGGTCCCTGTCACGTCGTGGGCGGCGGCAGTCTCAATGACCTCATACCAGGCGCTGCCGGGAGCAACATCGTAATAGGTAGCCGTCTCCGGCACCATGGTCTTCCAGCCCATCATCCGCACCAGCACCGCCACGAACTGGGCCCGGGTCATGGAATCCCTGTAACCGAAGGTATTGGCGTTGTATCCGTTCATCAGGCCGTAGTCCACGGCTTTTTGGACTTCCCCTGCCAGTGCGCTGTCCGCAGGCACATCCGTGTATCCCTCTGCCGAGGCCGCAGGCGCCAGCAGGGCCGCCGTCAGGGTCAGGGCCAGCAGGCAGGACAGAATCTTTTTCATCAGGACTTCCCCCTTCTTTCGTGTTGACTCCATGATAACAGCCCATTCCCAAAATGTGTGAACGGTTCTTTAATTTTCAGGGCCGGATGGTGCCGGTGATGTGGAGATACCGGACCTTCTGATATTCGTAGCTGGACAGGGGCCGCCAGTCGGCGTCGTAGCTGTGGGCGGCCAGCAGCACGTTGTCCGCCGTGACAGGGTTCCCCACGGACACTACCACCGGTGAATGCTGGAAGGTTTCGCCCTTGAAGCTCAGCTGGACGATATCTCCCGGCAGCAGGTCCTCCAGACGCGCCGCCTCCCCCACCGGCCCCACGGAGGGAGTCTTCCGGGTCATGAAGTTCCAGAAGTAGATTACCCCCGTCCAGGCTGGGGCCTTTTGATTTGCGTCGATGTAGTACCATCCGAAGGTAGGCGTAAAGTTCATAATGCCCGTACCGGCGTAGACGCACTGGGAGGCAAAATTGGTGCAGTCGCCTCCCAACTTTTCATAGTCGTAATAGGCCGGATTCCGGCCGTAGGCCCACTGATGGGCGTAGAGCACCGCCGCCATCCGGTCATAATTCCGCAAAAATCGCATAACAGCCCCTCCCCTTTTTACCAAAGATATGCGGCGGAGGGCCGGGAGAGTACAAAAAACAGAGAGACGCAGGTGCGCCTCTCTGTTTCGGGAATGATCAAATCAGAATGCCTTGTGGTCGCAGCCCAGCACATCCACGATCTTGTGGGCCACCATTTCCTTGATGGCAGCGCGGGCGGGCTTCAGGTACTGGCGGGGATCGAAGTGGTCGGGATGCTCGGCCATGTACTCACGGATGCTGGCGGTCATGGCCAGACGCAGGTCGGAGTCGATGTTGATCTTGCAGACGGACATGGTAGCGGCTTTGCGCAGCTGCTCCTCGGGGATGCCGACGGCGTCGGGCATCTTGCCGCCGAACTTGTTGATCTTGGCGACGAAGTCCTGGGGCACGGAGGAAGAGCCGTGCAGGACGATGGGGAAGCCGGGCAGGCGCTTGGAGACCTCCTCCAGCACGTCGAAGCGCAGCGGAGGGGGAACCAGGATGCCCTTCTCGTTGCGGGTGCACTGGTCGGGTGTGAACTTGTAGGCGCCGTGGCTGGTGCCGATGGCGATGGCCAGAGAGTCGCAGCCGGTCTTGGAGACGAACTCCTCCACCTCTTCGGGACGGGTGTAGGAGGAATCCTCGGCGGAGACCTTCACTTCGTCCTCCACGCCGGCCAAGGTGCCCAGCTCGGCCTCGACCACTACACCGTGGTCATGGGCGTACTCGACGACCTTCTTGGTGATCTCGATATTCTCGGCGAAAGGCTTGCTGGAGGCGTCGATCATGACGGAGGTGAAGCCGCCGTCGATGCAGCTCTTGCAAGTCTCGAAGCTGTCGCCGTGGTCCAGATGCAGGCAGATGGGCAGGCCGGTCTCAATGACGGCGGCCTCCACCAGCTTCATCAGATAGGTGTGGTTGGCATAGGCGCGGGCGCCCTTGGAGACCTGCAGGATCAAGGGAGCTTCCAGATCCTTGGCAGCCTCAGTGATACCCTGGACGATCTCCATGTTGTTGACGTTGAAGGCACCGATGGCATAGCCGCCGTTATAGGCCTTCTTGAACATTTCGGTGGTAGTAACCAGTGGCATAATATCATCTCCTGTTTTTATTTGTTCCGCCCCTCCGGGCACCGGACGATCTGAAAATAAGGAGTTCGTTAACAGATTGTCAAATACGGTGCTTCAAGTAGGCGAAAACGATTTTCTTTTATGATAATATCACAGAAAAATTAAATTGCAAGTATTTACAATTCTTTTTTTCAATGATATGATAGGTACGCTGATTTTTCCCAAAGGACAACACATTTTTTGAGGAGGCTTTTTCTCATGAGCGAACTGAAAGGCGCATGTATCGTCGGCCAGTCCGGCGGTCCTACTTCCGTCATCAATGCCAGTGTCTACGGCGTCATTGACACTGCCCTGAAGAATCCCAACATCACCCGCGTTCTGGGTGCCGAGCACGGCATCAAGGGCGTGCTGAACGACCGGCTGTTCGATATGAGCCAGGAGGACCCCGCTGAGCTGGAGCTGCTGAAGTACACCCCCTCCTCCGCTCTGGGCTCCTGCCGCTACAAGATGGCCGACCCCGATGTGGACGACACCGATTACAAGCGCATCCTGGAGATCTTCAAGAAGTACGATGTCCGCTACTTCTTCTACAACGGCGGCAACGACTCCATGGACACCTGCAACAAGATCTCCAAGTATATGCAGAAGGTGGGCTATGAGTGCCGCGTGATGGGCGTGCCCAAGACCATCGACAACGACCTGTTCGGCACCGACCACTGCCCCGGCTTCGCCTCCGCTGCCAAGTATATCGCCACCTCCTGCATGGAGGTCTATCAGGACGCCCGCGTGTATGACACCGGCATGGTCTGCATCATCGAGATCATGGGCCGTCACGCCGGCTGGCTGGCTGGTGCTGCCGCTCTGGCCACCGCTTACGGCGCCGGTCCCGATCTGGTGTATCTGCCCGAGGTGGACTTCGACATGGATGCCTTCCTGGCTGACGTGGAGCGTATTTATAAGGAGAAGGGCAACTGCATGGTGGCTGTGTCCGAGGGCATCCACTACGCCGAAGGCACCTTCGTCTCCGAGGCCAAAACCTCTGCCACCGACGGCTTCGGCCATGCCCAGCTGGGTGGTCTGGCTTCCCTGCTGGCCAACATCGTCAAGGAGAAGACCGGCGCCAAGGTCCGCGGCATTGAGCTGAGCCTGCTGCAGCGCTGCGGCGCGCACCTGGCCTCCGAGACCGATATCGAGGAGTCCTACATGTCCGGCAAGGCCGCCGTGGAGAACGCCGTTGCCGGTATCACCGACAAGATGGTTGGCTTCGAGCGCACCTACGAGGACGGCAAGTACGTCTGCAAGACCAAGCTGCTGGGCCTGACCGACGTGGCCAACACCGAGAAGAAGGTTCCCCTGGAGTGGATCAACGCCGCTCACAACGGTGTTGAGAAGCCCTTCATCGACTACGTGCTGCCTCTGATCCAGGGCGAGCCCAAGCTGCCCAAGCAGGATTCCCTGCCCCGCTTCGCCAGGCTGAAGAAGGTCTTGGCGAAATAAGCGTTTCCCAAAGTGCATGATAAAAAAGAAGCGGCGGTCTGCCGCTTCTTTTTTATCATGTACACGCTGCACATAGTAAGATTTAAGGAACTGTTCACATGTTTTCTTGTCGTAACTGGCATAATGGTTACCATCATACAGAAAGGACGGGTGATGGATTTGCGCAGGCTGGCAGGTGTGTTTCTCGCACTCATATTATGTTTGGGAATACTGCCGTCAGGCGCGGATGCGGCCTCCTTTTCCGATGTGCCAAAAAACCACTGGGCCTATGATGCCATCATGGCGGCGGAGGCGCGGGGGCTGATCCAGGGCAGCGACGGGAAATTCCGCACCGGCGACAGCGTCAGCTCTCAGGCGTTTCTCTCCATGGTCTGCCGGGCCTGGGGCCTGGATGACCGGAAGCTGGAGAGCGGCGATCGCTGGG
>Ga0129317_1001516_pt1 | contig 16644 bp, 16 predicted proteins | sample Cm1ome_FD_94430 | JGI IMG/M metagenome (GOLD analysis project Ga0129317, IMG submission 94430) | Eastern black-and-white colobus group fecal microbial communities from Wisconsin, USA - Cm1105 metagenome | ecosystem: Host-associated > Mammals > Digestive system > Large intestine > Fecal | place... | reverse complement strand
AGTGGCAATAGAGAAAATATTAAATCACTATGACGCTTACATATCAAAAGCAAGTTTACGCCCGTTCTATGATGAACACGGAAATATGTATATTGTGGTCGATATGGAACTGAAAGGCAGAATTAGAGCTGCCCTTATTAAAGCAATTCTGGGTTTTGAAGTCAGAGTGAAATAAGCGAATATATACGGAGTGTGATACCACCTCATTCCAGCTCCGTTTTACAAGTGTTCTTTGAAAATTGAATAAAGTAATCAGATACGTTTGATATGCGGTGAGCCGACGGACTGGAACGCCATGACCCACGAAAGGAGGGATAAAGAAGCGAGCGACCATGCCAGTGATCCGTAAGCGACTGTTGGAAAAGTTGCTGCCATGACCCATATATCAGAATAATGATACACCCGTATGGCACGGTTCACCCATCAGAATGGGAATGGTGAAATTCCAGTGGAGCTTTCCAAAGCCATCTGATTGCTTGAAATATATATTGGAGGTGAATACAAAATTAGTAGTATAGATATACCGCTTTGGGAAAAATATATGCTGACTATTGAAGAAGCCGCAATTTATTTTCGCATTGGAGAGAAAAAACTGCGAAGAATAGCAGAAGAAAACAGAGATTCTAAATGGGTAATAATGAATGGAAACCGTTTACAGATTATACGCACTGGATTTGAACGATTTCTTGAAGAAGTAGAAACAATATAGTCCTTTCATAGTAATTTTATGAGGTGAGATTGAGAATTAAGGTGTTTAATTTGAGATGGAAAAGGAGCTTTAACTATGGTATATTGTTAATATATCGCGTTGGGGCTCTTTTATTATGAAAGGAGCATAAAAAATGAGCGAGAAAAGAAGAGATAGCAAAAATCGTATTCTTCGCAACGGAGAGAGCCAACGCAAAGATGGACGCTATGCGTTTAAGTATATTGATTCAACAGGAAAGCAGCAATTTGTTTATAGTTGGAAGTTGGAAAAAACAGATAAATTACCACAGGGGAAACGACAGGATATTTCTCTTAGGGAAAAAGAGAAAGTGATATTGAAAGAGTTAGATGATAGAATTGTTCCCCGTGGTGGTGAAATGACCGTGTTAGAATTGGTTAGAAAGTATATCTTACAAAAAACAGGGGTAAGACATAATACGGAAGCCAATTATAATTTTGTTCTGAACATCATTAAAAAAGAGGATTTCGGTGCAAAAAGAATTGACAAGGTTAAATTGTCTGACGCAAAAATCTGGCTTATCAAATTGCAGAAAGATGGTAGAGGTTACAGTACAATTCATTCTGTAAGAGGAGTAGTAAGACCTGCTTTTCAGATGGCGGTTGATGATGACTTGATACGCAAAAATCCATTTGAATTTCAACTTGCCACTGTTGTGGTGAATGACAGTGTGACAAGAGAAGCAATTACCAGAAAGCAAGAAAGAGTATTTTTGGAATTTGTAAAAAGTGATAAACATTTCAGCAGATACTATGATGGGATTTATGTACTCTTTAAGACGGGGCTTCGTATTTCTGAATTTGTGGGTTTGACAATCCATGAGGTTGACTTGAAAAACAGGAAAATTATTGTTGACCATCAGCTTCAACGAAAAAGAAATATGGAATATGTTATTGAAGATACAAAAACTACTTGCGGTACTAGAGAGCTGCCAATGGCTGATGATGTGTATGAGTGCTTTAAACGTATTATTTCTAATAGGAAGAAACCGAAAGTTGAACCAATGATTGATGGTAAAAGCGGTTTCTTATTTCTGGATAAGAATGATATGCCAATGGTTGCTCTGCACTGGGAAAAATATTTCCAGCACATCTGCCAGAAGTACAACAGCATTTATAAGGTTCAAATGCCAAAAGTAACACCACATGTATGCAGACATACTTTTTGTTCTAACATGGCGAAGAGTGGAATGAATCCTAAGACCTTGCAATATTTGATGGGACATTCTGATATAGGAGTGACGTTAAATACCTATACTCATATTGGCTATGAGGACGCAAAAGAAGAACTGAAAAGGGTGGTAAATATCGAGTAGTAAAATGAGAAAAAAGAAGCAATTTACTACTTATTTTACTACTTTTGATGGCAAAGATATGCGGATTTATGCCATGATATGCCAGTTTCACAGTTGGAACAGAAAAGCGGTGAAATGCTGATAAATCAAGGAAATCCAGTGAAATAGAGAGGTTTATAATAGATGATAAAAGTATTATTTGTCTGCCACGGCAACATCTGCCGTTCTACCATGGCCGAGATGGTTTTAAAGCATCTGGTCCGCCAACATAGCATCGAGGATTTATTTTACATTGATTCTGCGGCCACCAGTCGGGAGGAAATTGGAAATGGAGTTCATTATGGTACGCGCCGTAAGCTTGCGGAGGTTGGAATTTCATGTGAAGATCATCGGGCAAAGCAGGTGACGAAGCAGGATTATAGTAAATTTGATTATTTGATCGTTATGGATTCTAATAATGTGCGGAATTTGAACCGCATTATAGGAAGTGATCCGGACGGAAAGGTATATAAGCTGCTGGATTTCACCGAGAGACGTGGAATGTCCATTGCAGACCCCTGGTATACAGGTAATTTTGATGAAACATATGTGGATATACTGGAAGGCTGTGAAGGATTTCTAAATTATTTGCTGGAGAATAGAAAATTATATTAATTTTTTTTGAAAAACGTGTTACTATGTAAGAGGCTTGGAGACAAGCCTTCTTTTAGGTTACAAAATTAAAATTTAAAGCAGGGGGATGAGAATGAAAGAAAAAATTACATTAAAAGATTTATGGGTTTTAGTTAGCGGGATGTTTATTGTAGCCATCGCAGTATATTTTTTCCTGATGCCAGGGAAAATTGCGATTGGTAGTATGTCTGGATTCCTGATGGTAGTAGCAAACTTTATTCCATTGCCGATGTCAGTTTTGACATTCATTATGAACGCTATTCTGCTTGCAATTGCGTTTATACTTATCGGCAGCGAATTCGGAGCAAAGACAGTTATTTCCGCAATTTTGCTACCGGTTTATCTTCGCGTTTTTGAAGTGTGTATACCGAATCCGCAGTCTTTGACGGGAGATCAGTTTTTGGATGCGTGTGGTTATGTGCTGCTTTTGAGTGCAGGACAGGCGATGCTTTTTAACATCAATGCTTCTTCGGGGGGACTTGATATTGTAGCAAAATTATTGAACAAATTTTTCTATATGGATATTGGTCAGGCAAGTGCACTCGCAGGTTATGTGACAGCGCTCACTTCCGCACTGGTTTATGATACAAAAACCGTTTTTGTGAGTTTGCTTGGAACATTTATGGGCGGCGTGGTTCTTGACAATTTTATCAACGGATTTCATACAAGAAAGCATGTATCCATTATTTCAAAAGAATATGAAGAACTGGCACGTTATATTGTGTATGATCTGAACCGTGGAGCGACAATTTATGAAGCTTTTGGCGGAATGACGAATGAAAAGAGAATGGAAGTTGTCAGCGTTCTGGAGAAACCGGAATATGCGAAATTAATTCAGTATGTGAAAACATTGGATCCGAAAGCATTTATTACAGTTTCCAGTGTAAATGAGGTGATCGGAAACTGGAACGACAATGTAAGACGAAACAGACATTTGGGATAAAAGAATGGAGGAATTTATGATGAATATAGTAGAAAGACTTGCAAAATTGCGTGCAGAAATGGCAAAGGAAGGTATTGACTTTTATATTGTTCCGACAGCGGATTTCCATCAGACAGAATATGTAGGAGAATACTTTAAGGCTCGTACATTTATTACAGGATTTACCGGGTCAGCAGGAACTGCTGTTATCACAATGACAGAGGCACGTCTCTGGGTAGATGGAAGATATTTTGTGCAGGCTGGGAATCAGTTGAAAGGCAGTACAGTAGAGCTTATGAAAATGGGTGAGCCGGGGGTTCCTAAAATTGTCGAATATTTGGAACAGGATTTCCCAGAAGGAGGCACATTAGGATTTGACGGTCGTGTTATTGGTGTGAGCGAAGGTCGCAGATATGAAAATGTTGTAAATGCAAAGAATGGTAAAATTATTTATCAGCATGATCTGATTGATCGTATTTGGGAAGACAGACCGGCGCTTTCGACAGAACCAGTATTTGGACTTGATGTAAAATATGCTGGTGAAACAGTGGAAAGTAAGCTTACACGTATTCGTGAAGAGATGAAAAAGCGCGGAGCGACAGCACATGTACTTACAACATTAGACGACATTTGCTGGACATTCAATTTCCGTGGAAATGATATTGAATTTTTCCCAATGGTGCTTTCTTATGCAATCATTGCAATGGATAAGGCCGATCTTTATATTGATGAAGCAAAATTCAGCCCAGAATTAAAGGCAGAATTAGAAAAAGATGGAGTCGTATTCCAGCCTTACAATAATATTTATGAAGACATCAAACATATTTCAACAGAAGAAGTTCTCATGCTTGATCCAGTGAGAGTGAATTATGCGCTTTACAATAATATTCCTGAAAATGTGAAGAAAGTAGAAGCAGAGAATCCAGAAATTCTCTTCAAAGCTGTTAAGAATAAAGTAGAAGTTGAAAATATCCGCAAAGCAGAAATCAAAGACAGCGTAGTACATGTTCGTTTCATGAAGTGGCTGAAAGAAAATATTGGAAAGATGACAATCACAGAGCTGAGTGCTTCTGAAAAAATGGATGAATTACGTGCAGAGATGGGGAACTTTATTCGCCCAAGTTTTGGACCTATTTCATCTTACGGAGCGCACTGTGCAATGTGTCACTACTCTGCTACACCGGAGACAAATGTAGAATTGAAAGAAGGCGGACTCTTCCTCACAGATACAGGTGCCGGTTTCTATGAAGGATCTACAGATATTACAAGAACATATGCACTTGGCGAAGTGCCGCAGTTCATGAAAGAACATTTCACATTAGTTGCAATGTCAAATTTAAGACTTGCAAATGCTAAATTTATGAAGGGATGTACAGGACTGAACCTGGATATCATTGCGAGAGCACCATTCTGGGACAGAGGACTGAACTTTAATCATGGAACAGGCCATGGGGTAGGATATCTTTTGAGTATTCATGAGGGACCTGCTGCATTCCGTTGGATGTATCGTCCAGGGGAATCAGAAGTTTTACAGGAAGGCATGATTCTTACAGATGAACCAGGAATTTATATCGAAGGTTCTCACGGAGTACGTCTGGAAAATGAACTTCTTGTCCGTGAAGGTGAAAAGAATGAATATGGAGAATTCATGTATCTGGAAACAATTACATTTGTCCCAATGGATCTTGATGCGATTGATCCGGAAATCATGACAAATGAAGACAGAAAACTTTTAAATGATTACCATAAAGAAGTATTTGAAAAAGTTTCTCCTTATTTAAATGAAGAAGAAACAGAATGGCTGAAAAAATACACAAGAGCAATTTAGAAAAACCCCTTTAACATAGAAGAAAGGAATTTAATTATATGTGGATAGCAGATGGATGGAAGGACTATGAAGTTATTGATACCTCGAAGGGCGAGAAATTAGAGCGTTGGGGACAGTATCTTCTGGTCAGACCGGATCCGCAGGTAATCTGGGATACGCCGAAGACGAATAAAGGGTGGAAGATGCGCAATGCACATTATCATCGCAGCCAGAAGGGCGGCGGTGAGTGGGAGTTTATTGATCTCCCAAAGCAGTGGCAGATTCATTATAAGAGTCTTACATTTAATTTAAAACCATTTAGTTTTAAGCATACCGGCCTGTTCCCTGAACAGGCGACGAATTGGGACTGGTTCTCGAACAAAATTAAGAATGCAGGCAGACCGGTCAAAGTTCTCAACCTTTTCGCCTATACAGGCGGTGCAACATTGGCAGCGGCAGCAGCGGGGGCGCATGTAACGCATGTGGATGCTTCAAAAGGTATGGTTACATGGGCAAAAGAAAATGCAGTTTCTTCCGGACTTGAAGATGCGCCGATCCGCTGGCTTGTTGATGATTGCGTGAAATTTGTGGAACGTGAGATTCGCCGCGGTAATAAATACGATGCTATTATTATGGATCCGCCTTCTTACGGACGTGGGCCAAAGGGAGAAATCTGGAAAATTGAAGAGGCTATTCATCCGCTGATTAAGCTCTGCACACAGATTTTATCAGATGATCCACTGTTTTTTCTCATCAATTCCTATACTACAGGGCTCGCGCCTGCAGTTTTAACTTATATGCTTTCGATAGAACTTAAGAAATGGAATGGGCATGTAGAATCGCAGGAGATCGGCCTTCCGGTATCTTCAAACGGACTTGTATTGCCTTGTGGTGCAAGTGGACGGTGGGAGAGAGAATAGTACAGATAGACTGACCTTAATTATAGATGATATCTATCAATATGAAGGAAAAATTTATAGGTAAAATAGTTTACCTTATCTATGTAGAGTGATAGAATGTGTCTATAAGTGGAGACGTATGGAACTTCATAAAAGGATAAGGAGGTAATCGAATATGATTACAGTAAATGCAATGGGTGATAATTGCCCAATTCCAGTGATTAAAACCAAAAAAGCAATGCAGGCTTTAACAGGTCCTGAGGTGATTGAAGTATTAGTAGACAATGAAATCGCAGTTCAGAACGTAACAAAGATGGCGACAGCACAGGGTGGTGAAGTTTGTTCTGAAAAATTTGGCGAAAAAGAATATAAAGTGGTGATCAGCATGAATGGAGCACCAGTTGCAGCTGCGGAAGAGACATGTGAAGAATGCACAGCAGACAAGAAGAGTAATACAATTGTAGTGATCAGTTCAGACCGTATGGGAAGTGGAAATGACGCATTAGGTAAAGTTTTGATCAAAGGTTTTATTTATGCTGTTACACAGCTGGATACCTTACCAAAGAAAATGTTATTCTATAATGGTGGTGCGACACTTACAGTAGAAGGTTCAGATTCTTTAGAGGATTTAAAGGCATTAGAAGCGCAGGGTGTTGAAATCTTGACATGTGGAACATGTTTAGATTATTATGAAGTGAAAGACAAATTGGCAGTGGGATCTGTGACAAACATGTACAGCATTGTGGAAGCAATGGCTGAGGCAGGAAAGATCATTCAGCCATAGTCAAAAATAATTATGGGAGAGCATTATGAAAAAAGATGTTAAATTAACACAGCTTGCGAAGACCGCAGGGTGAGCCGCTAAGATCGGTCCGGAGACCCTTGCTCAGGTTCTGGGCAAGTTGCCACGTTTTCATGACGACAATCTTTTAGTTGGAATTGAAACATCGGATGATGCTGCAATCTATAAAGTGACGGATGACATTGCACTGATTCAGACAGTGGATTTCTTTACTCCAATCGTTGATGATCCATATATGTTCGGTCAGATTGCAGCAGCAAATTCACTCAGTGATGTCTATGCAATGGGTGGAGAACCAAAGATTGCACTTAATATTGTCGGATTTCCAAACTGTCTGGATCCATCGATTTTGGGAGAAATTCTTGCAGGTGGAGCAGACAAGGTAAAAGAAGCAGGCGCTGTTTTAGTAGGCGGGCATTCTGTGCAGGATGATGAACCGAAATACGGTCTGTGTGTATCAGGATTCGTTCATCCGAAGAAAATTTATAAGAATTATGGCTGCAAACCGGGAGATGTTTTGATCCTTACCAAACAGGTGGGGAGCGGAATCATTAATACTGCTATTAAAGCCGATATGGCATCGGCAAAAGCAATCAAAGAAGTAGAGACGGTCATGGCATCACTGAATAAGAAAGCAAAAGAAGTTGTAGATGATTATCCGGTGAATGCATGTACGGATATTACTGGATTTGGACTTTTGGGTCACTGTGTGGAAATGGCTGAGGCCAGCAACGTGACGTTTGAGTTAAATGTCCATGATATCGCATATTTCAACGAAGCAGAAGCATATGCAAAGATGGGACTTATTCCTGCAGGGGCATATAAAAACAGAGGATATTCAGAAACAAAAGTAGAGATGACGAATATTGAAGAACATTTTATTGATCTGCTCTACGATCCACAGACGTCTGGAGGCCTTCTGCTCAGCGTAGAACCGCAGTATGTGGAAACGATAATGGAAGAGTTTGAGAAAAAGCACTTAGACACAAAAGTTTCTATTATCGGCACAGTATCTGAGAAAAGCGATAAACTGATCCGCCTTCATTAGAAGGCGGACTCTGTCTATATATGAACAGAGAAAAATATTTAGATGAGGGAAAACATGAATAAAAATTTATTATACCGCAGCATTCCTAAAGTAGATGTGCTTTTGGAAGATGAAATGATTCAGAAAGCAATCGAGGAACATGGACGTGAAAATGTCATGGAAATTATCCGCGAAGAAATGGATGCGCTGCGAGCATTTATTGGTATTTGTGATAATGAAGAAGCCGCTTTGGAAAAAATTAAATCTTTATCAGAACAGATTTTGAAACAGGTTGAAAAGGCAAACACACCGAATATGCGCATGGTAATTAATGGAACGGGAACCATTCTCCACACCAATTTGGGACGTGCCCCGATTAGCCAGGAACACATGGCAAAATTAGCAAATATTGTTACAGGATACTCTAATCTGGAATATAATCTGGAAGCGGGAAGACGTGGGGAGAGATACTCACATTTTGAAAAGCTTCTCTGTAAGCTTACAGGTGCAGAGGCTGCTATGGCTGTAAATAATAATGCGGCGGCAGTAATGCTTATTTTGAGCTCAATGGCAAAGGGTGGAGAAGTAATCGTTTCCAGAGGTGAGCTTGTAGAAATCGGTGGAAAATTCCGTATTCCTGACGTAATGGAACAAAGTGGAGCTACACTTGTTGAAGTCGGAACTACAAATAAAACACATTATTCAGATTACGAAGAGGCAATTACAGAAGAGACAAAAGCATTACTGAAGGTGCATACGAGTAATTATCGTATTGTTGGTTTTACAGACACGGTTACAGTAGCCGATCTAAATCCACTTGCAAAAGAACATGATCTTCCGCTGATCGAAGATTTGGGAAGTGGTGTTCTTATTGATCTGAGTAAATATGGACTCACATATGAACCGACGGTTCAGGATTCGCTGAGAAGTGGTGCAGACGTGGTATGCTTCAGCGGAGACAAACTTCTTGGAGGTCCACAGGCTGGAATTATCGTTGGTAAAAAGAAATATATCGATATGATGAAGAAAAACCAGTTGACAAGGGCGCTTCGTATTGATAAATTTACAGCCACAGCGCTGGAACTCGTGTTACAGGAATATTTATCAGAAGAGAAGGCAGTGCAGAATATTCCAACACTTCGCATGATTAATGAAAAGAAGGAAGAAGTGGAACAGCGAGCAAAAACCTTGAGAAGGATGCTCAGAAATGCAAAGCTTGCGGCTGATTTTGGATTGGAAGAGTGTGAATCACAGATTGGCGGTGGTTCCCTTCCACTGGAACGTATTCCGAGTGTGGCAGTTACAATAAAACCACACAATATCACTGTGCCTAAATTGGAAGAAGAAATGCGCCACCTTGAAGTGCCGATTATTCCAAGAACAGCGAATGATACGATCTATTTAGATGTCAGAACCATTGAGTCACGATGGTTTAAAGATATTGTAAGAATGATGGGAGAGCTGATCTAATGAAGAATATTATCATAGGTACAGCGGGACATATCGATCATGGTAAGACAACTTTGATCAAGGCTCTCACAGGGCGAAATACAGACCGCTGGGAAGAAGAACAAAGACGTGGAATCACAATTGATTTGGGATTTACGTATTTTGATCTTAAAAATGGTGACAGAGTTGGAATTATTGATGTTCCGGGACATGAGAAATTCATCAACAATATGGTTGCGGGGGTAGTTGGAATGGATCTCGTTTTGCTCGTGGTTGCGGCAGACGAGGGAATTATGCCTCAGACTCGTGAGCATATGGATATTCTGGGACTCCTCGGAATGGATAAGAGTATTATTGTATTAAATAAATGTGATTTGGTGGATGAAGACTGGATAGAGCTTGTAGAAGAAGAAATTCATGAAGAACTGGAAGGGACATTTCTTGAAAACGCTCCGGTGGTAAAAGTATCGGCGGCAACTGGCCAGGGAATTGATGAACTGATTGATACTATTGAAAAAGTGATGGAGGGCGAAGTGGAGGAAAAGGATATCCATACGATTCCGAGACTTCCGATCGACAGAGCTTTTTCTCTGTCAGGTTTTGGAACAGTGATTACAGGAACATTACTTTCCGGAAGCATTTCTAAAGATGATGTGCTGGAAATGTATCCAATTGGAAAAGAATGTAAGATTAGAAATATTCAGGTTCATGGAGTAGATCAGGATCGGTGTTATGCCGGGCAGCGTGTCGCAATCAATCTTTCTAATATTAAGAAAAGTGAAATTCATAGAGGGTGTGTAATTGCACCAAAGAATAATATGAAAAATACAGATCTTCTTGATGTGAAGATTTCCATTTTGGAAAGTTCAATGCGAGTGCTGAAAAATCATGAAAGATTACATTTGTTTACAGGAACAAGTGAAGTGCTTTGCAGAGCGGTTCTGCTTGACAAGGAAGAAATTGGTCCGGGAGAGAGTGGATTAGTACAGTTCCGTCTGGAAGAAGAAATTGCTGTAAAACGAGGAGATCGTTTTGTTGTGAGATTTTATTCGCCGATGGAAACAATTGGCGGAGGAATTGTGCTGGAACCAAATCCTGTGAAAAAGAAACGTTTTGATGAAAAAACAATAGAAGAACTTAAGAAAAAAGAATCCGGATCTTTGGGAGATGTTATGGAGCTGCAGATCAAAGGGTATGCAGATACAATGATCACTCTTGCGGAACTTGCAAAGGTAACGGCGCACAGTATAGAAGAATTGCAGGAATATCTTGGAGAATTACAGGAGAGTGGAACTATTCTTGTATTTCCGATGAAAAAAGATGTTTATTTGTGGCATAGAGACAGTGAACTTGCCCTTCGCCAGAAAATGGAGGAAACGTTAAAAGAATTTCATGCAAAACATCCATATCGTTATGGAATGAAAAAGGCGGAGATACACAATACGTTTCTTAAGAAAGTGAAACCAATTGTGTTTGATGCCTATGTGGATTATCTGGTAGAAAGAGGATTCCTGGGAAGAAGAGAAGAGTATCTGCATCTTCCTGGATATGAAGTGCCGAAAGATGGTACTTACAAAGCCACCGAAAAACTTTTAATTGATACATTTACAAAAGCGGCATATGATTTTGTGCGTTTCTCTGAAATTGATTTTGGCAAGATCCCGAGAGGCACAGCGGAAGATGTTATGCTGATGCTGATGGATGAAGGAATATGCATTCGTATTAATGATGAAATGTTTACACTTGCTTCTCTTATGGAAGATGCAAAAAATAAAATTACAGAGCATTTGAAAACAAATGATCTGATTACGATTGCGCAAGTGAGAGATATGTTTTCTACTAGTCGTAAGAGTGCAAAACCTATTTTGGAATATATGGACAGCATTAAAGTTACCAAAAAGACCGGAGGAGAAAGCGAAAGGGTAGCATATCTATGAATTTAAAACAATTGGAAGCTTTTGTGAAAGTAGCGGAAGATGGAAGCTTTTCAAAAGCAGCCAAAGCATTATATTTAACACAGCCAACAATCAGTGCACATATTTCTTCTTTAGAGAAGGAGCTGAATGCAAGACTTTTTATTCGAAATACTAAGGAAGTCAGTCTGTCGGAAGATGGAAAAGAATTGTACCAGTATGCTTCTCAGATGGTAGAATTGGAAAAGAAAATTGAAGAAGTTTTTTCAGAAGAATCACGAAAAGATACAAAATGTATTACAATTGCAAGTTCTACTATCCCGGCGCAGTATATACTTCCGGAAATTCTGGCAACCTTTAATGAGAAGTATCCAACAGAACAGTTTAAAGTTATGGAAATGGACAGTTCAAAAGTAATTGAGATGGTAGCCGGGCATATGGCAGATATTGGATTTACGGGAACTGTACTGGAGAAAAAACACTGTAAATATATTCCGTTCTACAATGATGAACTGGTGCTGATCACACCGAACACGAAGAAGTTTAGGCAGTATGCCGAGGATAAAGAGAATCTTGAGTGGCTTCGCACGGAAGGAATTATTATGCGTGAAGAAGGTTCCGGAACGCGAAAAGAAGCAGAGAAGCTTTTGAAAAATATTGGAATTGCTGTGGAAGAATTAAATATTGTTGCGATGATTGAAAATGCGGAAACAATTAAGCGTTCTGTGCGGAGCGGAATGGGAGTGACGATTATTTCTCGACTTGCTGCACAGGAGGAAATTGATGCGGAGAATGTGCTGGAATTTCCACTTTTACCAGAAGGTGGGGGACGAGATTTGAATATTGTTTACAACAAAAATTATCATTTGTCTACATCGGCGGAACGGTTTCTCAAGGTAGTGAAAAAAGTGTATCCTTAAATGAAAGTCCCATTTATAGAACTAATCTATAAATGGGGCTTATTTATTAAATCTATTTATTGGACTAATGAGTGAAGAAATCCTATACTATCTTATAGACGACGTTAATTATATGATGTTAGGGTCAAAAGATGCCTGACGGATTGTTTCGTGCTATGCACTCTCGCAATCCTACCCAATATTCGGATATCGCGTGGCATACGCCCCGCTTTTATCCTCATATCGGGGCGGGTCACTAACTCATAAAACCACTCCTGTGTAAGCACATCGTGATTTATGAGTTTTGACCCTGGCATCATTATATTGAGATATGAATATTACTTCCGAGAAAATAAGGAGAGTTGTTATGATTTATTTAGATAATGCAGCGACGACAATGCAGAAACCACATGAGGTGGTAGAGGCGGTGACGACGGCAATGTGTTCAATGGGGAATGCCGGCCGTGGTGCGCATGCCGCATCGCTTGGGGCGTCGAGAACAGTTTATCAGACCAGAGAAAGGCTGGCGGCATTTTTTCATGCTGAAAATCCCAAACAAATCGTATTTACATCAAATTCAACAGAAAGTTTAAATATAGCATTAAAAGGGGTTCTGGAAGCCGGTGATCATGTTATTACAACAATGATGGAACATAATTCTGTGCTGAGACCACTTTATGAACTGGAAAGGAAAGGCGTAGAATTAACAATTATTAAGAGTGATCTGCAAGGGAACATTGATTATGAGGATTTCGAAAAGGAAATCAGAGACAATACAAAATTGATTGTCTGTACACATGGATCAAACTTGACAGGGAATCTGGTGGACATAAAACATGTAGGTGAAATTGCAAAGAAACACGGACTCCTTTTTGCAGTGGATGCGTCACAGACAGCGGGGGTATTTCCAATTGATGTGCAGGATATGCAGATTGATCTTTTATGCTTTACTGGACACAAAGGACTTTTGGGACCACAGGGAACCGGTGGTTTATATGTGAGAGAAGGCGTTGCGGTGAGACCACTCAAATCCGGCGGAACTGGTGTTCAGACATATAGCAAAAAGCAGCCGGTGGAAATGCCAACGGCACTGGAAGCGGGAACGCTGAATGGACATGGGATTGCAGGACTGGATGCTGCACTGGAATATCTTGAAAAAGAAGGAATTGACAATATTCGTGCAAGAGAGCAGGAACTGATGTGGAAATTTTATAATGGAGTGAAGGATATTCCGGGGGTTAAGATTTATGGTGATTTTAGCAAGAGAGAGCGTTGTGCTATCGTAACTTTGAATATCGGTGATTATGATTCTTCAGAAGTGAGTGATGAACTTCTTATGACATATGGTATTTCTACAAGAGCAGGAGGACATTGTGCACCGCTGATGCATGAGGCCCTTGGCACAGTAGAACAAGGGGCGGTCAGATTTAGCTTTTCACATTACAACACAGATGAAGATGTTGAAACTGCAATCCGCGCTATTAAGGAATTGGCGACGGAAGAGTAAAAGGAATTAGAGGAGGTATTACAATGAATTTCGCAGATTCAAAGAAAAAACTCGCATTAGCCGGTGTAATTTGCGGCCTTGTAGCAGCATGTCTTGCATATTTAGGAAACCCGGCAAATATGGCATTCTGTATCGCGTGCTTTATTCGTGATATGGCAGGTTCGCTGGGAATGCATCAGGCAGCAGTTGTTCAGTACGCAAGACCAGAAGTTATTGGTCTCGTATTGGGTGCATTTCTTATTTCAGTTGCTACAAAGGAATATCGTTCAACAGCAGGTTCTTCACCAATGATTCGTTTCGTTCTTGGTATGATTATTATGATCGGATCTCTGGTTTTCCTGGGATGCCCGCTTCGTATGGTGATTCGTATGTCTGCCGGCGATCTTAACGCATGGGTAGCTCTTATCGGATTTATCGGCGGTGTTGCGACAGGAGCCTTTATGCTCAAGAGAGGTTTCAGCCTTGGACGTGCACATGAAACAAACAAAGCAAGTGGCGTTGTGCTTCCAGTATTTATGGTAGCAGTGCTGATTTTGTTAACTTGTACAAGCCTTTTGAAGTTCAGTGAAGCAGGTCCGGGCAGCATGCATGCACCAATAATTGCATCTTTAGTTGGTGGTCTTATTTTTGGTGCTGTAGCGCAGAAATCGAGAATGTGTTTCGCAGGTGGTATCCGTGACGTCATTCTTATGAAAAACTTCGATTTATTAACAATCATTGGTGGACTTTTCGTAGTGATGTTAATTTTTAATTTAGCAATGGGTAAATTTGTTGTTGGATTTAATACACCAGGTATCATTGCTCATTCTCAGCATTTATGGAATATTCTTGGAATGTATGCGGTTGGTTTTGCGGCAGTTCTTGCAGGGGGATGTCCGCTTCGCCAGCTTATCCTTGCGGGACAGGGATCTTCAGATGCAGCAGTAACTGTTATGGGACTTTTTGTCGGTGCAGCACTTTGTCATAACCTGGGACTTGCATCAAGCGGAACAGCTTTGAATGCAGAAACAAAGGAATTAGTTCTTGGCGCTGCTACACCGAATGGAAAGGTTGCTGTGATTATCTGTATCGTTGTGTTATTCATTATCGGATTCACATGTAAGAGAGAATCGGCAAAATAATTTTATTTGTCAAATGTAAATCAGTATGGTATTCTAAGAAAGAAGGTAAATAATATGAAGGAAGTAGATGCAAGAGGGCTTTCTTGTCCAGAACCACTTATGATGACGGCAGATGCTTTAAAGAATGCAGATGGACCAATCAAAGTGCTTGTGAGTGAACCACATCAGAAAACAAATGTAGAAAAATTTGCAAAAGATCGTGGCAAAAAAACTACAACAACAGAGAAAGGCTCTGAATTCGAAATTGTGATTGAATAATGAGAAAGAAAGAATTAAAATTGGTTGTGACATTTCACACAACAGCAGATGCAATGGCGATGGAAAAGGCTTGTAAAGAGAAGAAAGCGGAAGGAAGATTGATTCCGGTTCCAAGGGAGATTTCAGCAGGATGCGGACTCGCATGGTGTGCACCGCTTGAATGTAGAGAAGCCTTGAGAGAAGTTATGAGCAGTGTTGGAATTCAGGAAGAAGAAATGCACGAGTGTATGGTTTAGAACCAGGATATAAGCGGATGGAAATATGCCATCCGCTTTTTTGTATAAGCGACGAGCCAAAGCCTTAAGCTTGCTTAAGACCTTGGCGACCGCATACAATCCCGGAACGTGCCTTTTGGCGCTTTCGGTGATTGGGAAAAATAGCAATTATTTAGTTATATACAAAAAATATAAATGTAGCTAATAAAAAGCTTGCAAAAGAATAAAAACTGTGCTATATTAATTGAGCTGATAAAAAGCATATGGGGGTAGTTGGGTAACTGGTGTGCCCCCTAGTCTTCAAAACTAGTGTTGGGCGTTAAGAGCGTCCTGGGTGGGTTCGATTCCCACATGCCCTCGCCAAAAGAAATTAACACCAGAACAGATTTGGCGTGAGAATAAATAGGCTATGAAAAGCCTTAAAGTTAAAACCCTTGCTGTGTAGAACGGCAGGGGTTTTGTTTGTATAGGCGACCGGAAATGCTTGCATTTCCATTCGCCGCCGCACGCGAACGAGTAAAACTCGCAAAGCGTGTTTTATCTCGTTTGCTTTGTTGACTTTTTTGAGCATGCCCAACAAAAAAGTCAGAATTTATCTGGATGTAAGGTATAGAGAACGATTAAAGATTTGAAGCCATTATAATAAGAAGAATAAAAATTACAGCCAGTACAATTCCGCAGAAAATCTTGAATAGATGTTCCTTTGGAAATGTTTTTTTTGCTTTTTGAATTTCTGTATCTGGGATTTCGGTTGAAAAATTGAAAGTTCGTGTTTTGTTTGCTTCCAGATAGTCGATGTCGATTGCTCCGGTTGCGTCTAATTCGGATAAACTGGCAAGTACATCTTTGTATGCATCATTTCCTAATTCTGGCAGTGGTTTTGTATCGTTTAGATTGTCCATATAAGCACCTCCCTATAGCGTTGCCTAATTTTAGTATTTTTTGCAAAAAATAGCAAGGGAGATGAGAAAAACTTCACAAAGATTTTAAAAAGAAGTCTTGATATCTAGAAAAAGGGGCTGTCGGAAAATAGATAGTTCCAAACAGGGGCAGGTGTGATTCGCATGAGTCACACCTGCCCCTGAAACTTTTCCATAAAAAAGAAAAAGATGGCTAACAACAACCATCTTCT
>Ga0129317_1001512_pt1 | contig 16682 bp, 11 predicted proteins | sample Cm1ome_FD_94430 | JGI IMG/M metagenome (GOLD analysis project Ga0129317, IMG submission 94430) | Eastern black-and-white colobus group fecal microbial communities from Wisconsin, USA - Cm1105 metagenome | ecosystem: Host-associated > Mammals > Digestive system > Large intestine > Fecal | place... | reverse complement strand
GCACCTGTTGCCCAGGGGGGAGGTCCGCCTGCACCTGTTGCCCAAGGAGGAGGTCCACCTGCACCTGTTGCCCAAGGAGGAGGTCCGCCTGCATTCTCTGCTGCGGGAGCACCGCCTGCTGCAGGAGCACCTGTTGGTGCTGCGCCCTGTGCCATGGGATCCTTTTCGTCGGGTCTTGTAGCTATTGTCTTAGCCTGCGGCCAGTTTACGATATCGAGGAGGTTTCCGTCATAAGATTCTTCCATGTAGCCCTTTACGACCTTGTGGAGGAAGTCTGTTGTTCTTGTTCTGTCAATAAGCTTGATGGAGAAGTGCTTGTTGCCTGTCTCCTCAGCCAGCTCTCTGTAGTAGTGAACGTCCTCGGGACGGATGAACTCTGCTGTGAGGATAGCTGCGGGGTGAGTTACCTTCTTGTACGCGCAGTTTACCAGTGAATAGTCCATGGAGAACCTCTCGGGGTCTGAGTGACCTACGAAGCATCCGTGAGCCAGTCTGAAAGGACATTCTCTCAGGCAGAGGTTGTTAGCGATGACACGGAGATGAAGATCTGTGTCCTTATACTGAGTAAGGAGCTTTCTGAGCAGATCAAATCTTCTGTTGAAGCCGTGGTCGAGAGTGATCTCGTCAACACCCCAGTTGCGCCAGTACTCGATGTGCTGGATAGTTGTGGGGTAAGCGTAAAGACCGAGAGTAACGAAAACGTCCTTGAACTCTCTCTTTACATACTTGATGAGGATAGGGGAATTGAGAGTGAAAGCTCTGATACCCATATCGTACATCTGGTGGATAAAGTCACGGATCTGCTTGCCGACAACGGGGTCGATCTCATTCTGATCCATTGACAGAGGATTTATCAGGTAGTTGAAAGTGATGTCGCGCTTCTTGCATTCATTTACATAGTCAGCGAGCTGATCCAGTGTAAAGTCAGGAATGATAGAAGCGGTACGGCCTCCGGGGAGTCCGTCACGTTTCAGCTTTCCGAAGAAGCTGGTGATCGCGTGCTTTTTGTCATACTGGTCTACGAAATCGAAGAGCTTGTAATCAAAATTGCAACCGAGATCAAATGAAATTGAATCCTGATTCATGTGGTTACACATCTCCCTTAAAAAGTAAAGTAAGGACTTTTTACACCTTGTAATATCTTTTTGAAGGTATACGCTTGGAAAAAGCGGGTCTTGTCAATTCTGTAATGTAAGTTTTGTGCGTAATATCGCGGATATATGTTCTTTTTACCGCGACAGCCCCATATTAAAATTATACCATTTTTGGGCGAAAGTGTCAATATAATCTTATGCAACTTATTGGAAGCGAAAAAACGTTTATTTTCGTAGAAATCGACCAATCACAGCACGATAATTTTGAGGATAACGCTGTGAGCAGTCGGAATTCCCCTTTATCTCGGCAATAATACAGTACGGATAACAAAAAGAAAACATATTTTCTTTTTTGAAAGCTCTTGACAAAGAGAAGAATAAGGTTTATAATATAAAAAGAACAGATGTTCGATAAGGAGGTGCGGCATGGAAAAAACTTATATAGCTATCGATCTGAAGTCCTTTTACGCTTCGGTGGAGTGCGTGGAACGGGGGCTTGACCCCCTCGATACAAATCTTGTGGTGGCGGACAAGAGCCGCACCGACAAGACCATATGCCTTGCGGTGTCACCGTCACTGAAAGCCTGCGGCATCCCGGGCAGGCCTCGGCTTTTCGAGGTGGTGGCAAAGGTGGCTGACGTAAACGCCGCAAGACGTTACAGAGCACCCCGCAGGCGCTTCACGGGACAGTCCCATCTGGCTTCGGAGCTTGCAAAGGACCCGTCGCTGGAGCTGTCCTACATCGTGGCACCGCCCCGTATGGCACACTACATCGCTTACAGCACAAGAATATATCAGATATACTTAAAGTACGTCGCTCCCGAGGATATCCACGTTTACTCCATAGACGAGGTGTTCATCGACGCTACGGCTTACCTGAGGACCTACGGCATGACCGCTCATGAGCTGACCATGGCTATGGTCAGGGACGTTCTGAAGACCACGGGCATAACCGCTACCGCAGGCATAGGCACCAATATGTACCTCTGCAAGATAGCCATGGATATAGTGGCAAAGAAAATGCCTGCGGACAAGGACGGCGTCCGCATAGCAGAGCTTGACGAGATGTCCTATCGCAGACTTATGTGGGACCACCGTCCCCTTACGGATTTCTGGCGCGTTGGCAGGGGATATGCAAGCCGCCTCGAGCACAGCGGCATATTCACTATGGGGGATATCGCCCGTATGTCCACCACTGAGTTCGGAGAGAAGGCTCTGTACAAGATGTTCGGTGTCAACGCGGAGCTCCTCATCGACCACGCATGGGGCTGGGAGCCCACTACTATTGCCGATATCAGGAGCTATCGCCCCGAGAGCAACAGTATCAGCTCGGGACAGGTGCTCCAGGAGGCTACGGAGAACAATACCGCCCGTCTTATAACGTGGGAAATGGCTGACCTGCTGTCCCTTGACCTGGTGGGAAAGGGGCTGGTGACGGATCAGCTAACCCTCACCATAGGCTACGACGTCAACAACCTGCGGAGAGAGGACGTAATGCGAAGCTATGAGGGCAAAGTCACTCTCGATCACTACGGCAGGGCTGTGCCCGTACACTCCCACGGCACCATAAATCTCACTGCTCCCGTGTCCTCCTCAAAGGTCATAACCGAGGCGGCTGTGGAGCTTTTCGACCGTATCACCGACGGAATACTCTGGGTGCGCAGGATAACCATATGCGCCAACAGGGTAGTGCCTGCGGAGTCGGTGCAGGAGGAGTTCCGTCAGCTTGACTTCTTCACCGATCCCGAGGAGGATCAGCGCCGCAGAGAGGCGGAGGAGCGTGAGCTGCGGCGTGAGAGGTCGCTCCAGCTGGCAATGCTTGATATAAAGGAACGCTACGGCAAGAACGCTCTGCTTCGCGGAGCCAATTTCCGCGACGGAGCCACTGCCCGTTTACGCAATCAGCAGATAGGCGGACACAGGGCATAGGAGGGACAAAAATGTCAGACAGCTATAACGATATAATCGGTCTGCCCCACCATGTTTCGCAGACCAGACCACAGATGTCGCGCCGTAACCGTGCGGCGCAGTTTGCACCATTTGCGGCGCTTACGGGATATGACGAGGCAGTGAAGGAGTCGGCTCGCCGTACCGACAGCAGGGCGGAGCTCTGCGACGACGATGCGGCTGAGCTGAATAAAAAAATACAGCTCATAGGGGCGCGTATCGCCTCTGAGCCGTTCTGTGAAGTGACCTATTTCGTTCCCGACAAGCACAAGGCAGGCGGTGAGTACATAACAGTTTCGGGCAATGTCCGCTTCATAGAGGAAGCCACGCGGCAGATGCTGTTCTGCGGCGGTCTGAGGATACCTCTTGACGATATAGTGGGCATAGTCCTGTAAAAAGAGCAACAGCCCTACCTCCGCCCAATCGGAGATAAGACTGTTCTGATCTGCCCTCTTACAAAAGGAAGGATAGCAAAAAGGAATTACTTACAATATATCACAAAGACCGCCTATAGTCTTTGTAGGGTGTTCGCAACGATCTCTGCGTGATACTGTATATACCCGCTGCCCCGAGCTATCCTGTCGGAAACGGCGGGTACAGCAAACCCGAAAGCAGGTGGGGGAGTATAGTGCAGAGTCTCCCCGCCTGCGGGTCTGTTGACTGAGAGGTATTGCCGCATCAGCGGCTTATTTTTTCGGTCAGGATCTGTTATCGGGGAAGGCTGTGATCTTGCCGAGGGTATACTGCTGTATAAGTAATGTGTCTGTAACATTGTATTCGCCGCTCATATCCACATCGGCAGCCAGTGAAGCGATATTGCTGCTGAATGTGCCGCTTATGAGCCCCCTTCTTGCTGCGATGACGTCGAATGCATCAACGCTTCCGTCGCAGTTGATATCGCCGAGGACAAAGGTGACGGGAGAGGGGCCGTCGACCTTTGTGCCTGAAACAGCGCCTATTGCCTCGTCGATATAGAAGTTGCCCGTGCCCTCTGTGGTCTCAACATAGAGCAGAAGGTCTGAAGCTCCTTCAGGGATCTTGAAGTTTGTATTTGCCAGCTGCACATACTGACCCTTCAGGGCAGTTGCCTGTGCGATGTGGGCGAATTGGGTCTCTCCCGCAGAGTCTGCGTACTGCAAAGAGAGCACAAATTCCTGTGTGGGGGTGCTGCCCTCAAGGTACTCGGCGCAAACGCTGAAGCTGTACTCGCTGCCGGGCTTGAAGACATCGGTGCTGAGGGACTTCTGGAGACCGTTCCAAGCCTTCTCACGGTTCTGTGAGAGGAGAGCCTCTGCGTCCTTGTAGGGGGTACGGCCGCTGAGTGTAGCCTCTGCTGCGCCGTGACCCTCCCAGCTGAAGGTGTCGCCCTCAAAGGTGTCGTGGAAATAATAGCCGTTCTCATCAGGGTCTGTATTTATGGGAGGGGTAACAGGTTCACTCGGCTGATCATTTCCACTGCCGCCCTCAAGAGTTACTACGAATGTGGAGACGCTTCTTGCAGGAAGCTGAGCCCAGAAGGAGTCTCCGCTGTATTCGAGGTTTTCCGTTTTTGCAAGATTTTCGTTGCTTGTGGTCCTCCAGCGGTCAACATCGGAGATGTTCTTTCCTACGGAGAACTGCTGTGCGTAGCCGTCGTCGCTGTTGTTTACGGCAACGATGGTCACCTGATTTTTATTATTCTTGTAAGCCGAAACGAGAACGTTTGTGGCAGGCTGCTCCGTAGCGTCAACGCGGACATCGCCGGGACGCACGAACTTGGAGAACTGCGCCATGCAGTAGCCGCGCTTGCTTATGGTGCCGTTTTCGTTCATGGGGCTGTAGTTTCTTCTGATATACCACCATACATAGGCGTTGAGGTTGCCCACAACGAGACCGTTGTGGATATTCTCGGATACCTTTATGGCTTCGGGCCAGCGCTCGTTGGAGTTTGCCTCGCTGTTGGGGACGTATACCTCGGTCATCCAGATCTCCTTGCCGCTGTTTTCGAGGGCAGGGAAGTCCATCTGACTGCGCTGAGTGCCGTAGAAATGAGTTCCGAAGAGGTCGGTGTTGTTGTAAGCCGCAGAGTTATTGAGGATAGCATTGTAGATATCCTTGCGGTACTGGAAGCTCTCGGGAGACATGAGCTTTGCCTTTGTGCCCGATGTTACCTGCTTGCCGTACTGTGCGATGAATGAGGCGAGGTCGCTTGCGCTCCAGTAGGTCCAGTCCGCAGCGTAGTCAGGCTCGTTCTGGACGGATACCGAGTAGAGGTTGACGCCCTTGCTCTCCATAAATTTAACATAGCTGTTGAGGTGCTTTGCATAGTCAGCCCACTTGTCCTTCCTGAGCTGATATTTACCGCCTGCAACGCCGCCGTTGACGGTGTTTCTCATAGAGGCGGGAGGGTTCCAAGGTGTGGCAAATACGGTAGCTCCCAGCTTCTGTGCAGCCAGTGCGGTGGGGACAGCTCTGCTCCATGAGTTGCTGTCGTCGCTGACGTAGATACGGAGAATGGTGAGACCAAGCTCGTCATCGCCGTTTCCGAAAGCCTTCTGCACCTGAGCGGACGACATATCCGAGCCCACCCATTCGGGGAGGTTGATACCGCCGAAGCCCCTGATGGTCTGATAGGTCTTGGACGTATTGATAGTACATAATGAGGCAGCATCTGCCGTAAAGCAGGGAGCTGCGGGAACAGAAGCGGCAATGATAAGTCCGCTGATAACAGCAGAGACTACCGCTTTTGCAGTATTTACAATTTTCAATTTTATCACTCCAAATATATAATATCCCTTATAGCTTCTCTATTGCTATATGTTTATTATAAACAAAATATGAATTGATAACAACCTATAAAATAAATATTTGGTGGACAAAATGAAGAACTTGCAAAAATTGCCCGTACTGACCGATTATTGCGGAAAGTACGGGCTTTTTTGAACTATTGTGTCAGCTTCGGAGGCTGCGTTTTTGTAGTTTGAAATGTCTGTTTTTTGTCAGGCATTGTCAGATGACATGATGACGCGGCATACTCTTTCGGAGGCCTTTTCGGTGACGGCTTAGGTGTATCGGGAGGATACTCCGATGGTGTACAGAGATAGTAGTCATTGACGCTGTCGATGTGTACCGCACATATCTCGTCGGGAGAGTATCCGTCATAGACGAACAGGTAGACATATATCGTTTCGCCTGTGTTGCTTTCGGCATAGAAGGAGTCGATCAGCTCCGATACCCTGTTGAAGTCGGCGGTCTCGCCTGTGAGCTCATAGTATGTATCAGAATGCGTAAAGGCTGCGGGAACAGTGGGATTGACAGGTGCTACCGGTATATCGCCCGAACCTGCGGTCGTGCTGCCTGCCGGCATCGTAACCACAGGCGGCATAGTGTTGATCGTGGCGGCTGTTGAACCTGATATTACAAATGCGGTCGTCATTGCGGCTGAAGTCCTTACGGCTTCCTTTGTGACGGAGGTAGTGGACTGTGACGCAGGCATGGTGGACAAGTGTTTTGAAGTTGTTATGATGGGTCTTGTAGTGGCGGAAGTGGTCTTGGTGGTGGTCCTGATGGTAGTGACCGTTGTTCTTCGTGTTGAGGATGAAGTAACGCGGCTGTTGGGAGGAGACGGCTCCTCGGACTCGCGCTCGTAAGCCTGTGTAGTCCTTGCAGGAGAGGTCATCTCCGTTCCCGAAGCGGTTGTCCGCGATGGGGCGGAGGTTCCCGAGGGAGGCCTCGGGGCAGTGGTGTGAGCTGTGCTCACAGTGGAAGCCGTGGCGGAAGAAGCCGCCGTGGCTGCGGAGGTGCCGCTATCCTTTGAAGTGACGGCGGCAGTGGTGGTCGTGTCCGCATATGCGGCAGTCAGGGCAGAGGTGGTCTCTGCGATAGTTTCCACGGTAGTTGCAGCAGAAGTAGTAGTCACAGCTTCGGGTATCCTGAAGTCGTCGTCCTTGGGAGCTATCCTGCTGAGGAGATCGGTCTTCCAGATACCGATGCCCAGCATTATCATTATACAGCAGCTCAGGGCAACAGAAGCGCTTTTTATGTATATGGCTCGTTTTCTTTTCTTTTCTGCAAGGTATTCATCTCTGCGCCGAAAAACCCGATCTGCGATCTTGTTATAGTCTCTCATACTCAAAGCCCTCCTTTTCAAGCTTTGATCTCAGCGCAAGCTTTGCTCGGTACAGGAGATTTTCTATCTGTCGGTTGCTTTTGCGCATGATAGCAGCAGCCTCAGAATTGCTCAGTTCCTCAAAGAAGGTGAGATAAAGCACCTGTCTGTAGTCTGAGTTCAGAGTCTCCATAGCTCTGTGCAGAGAGATCTTTTGTTCCTCGCGCAGGTAGTCCTGCTCGATACTGCGCTCATCGGAGATGTCATAGAGATCATCGACAGTCCTGTCCGAAATGTGCTTTTTCCTGCGCATACCGTCGATGGCGGCGTTGCGGCCTATGGAATAGAGCCATGTTTTGAAGGAGCTCTTTCCCGAAAATCTCGGCTTTTTTACAGCCAGCTTGAAGAATGTTTCTTCAGCAAGCTCCTCGGCAAGACAGAAATTTCCTGTTATGCCGTTGAGATAAAGTACGAGGCCGTCGTTATAGTCCCGTATGATCTCGGTCAGTCCGTTATCGTCACCGCTGAGGTAACGAAGATAGCTTCCCGCACCGTTATCCATGAGCTCCTCCTTTCTTAGGATAGTATCTCTCTATGATATAGACGTATGAGCGGCGTTTTTCTCTCAGTCAGAGAGAAAATAGCCTGCAAGGACTCCTCTTGCCTTGTCGTACTCAAAGGTACAGGTGGAGAGGAGGACGAGCCTTTTCTGTGACAGTTCATCCGCAGTGATATCGCTGTGATAGGCTGCCGTATGGAGCAGCAGCTCGGCGTAATCTCTGCGTTCCTTGTCGGTGATGAATACCGTGTTGTAGACAGGGGAGTCTGAGGGGACTGTGAGATAGGCAAAGAACTCTATATCCTCCCTGCCCCTGTCGGTTATGATGCAGCCCTGTCTGTGACTGTCCATATAGGAGCTGTCCCTGAACAGTCCTACAGGTGCGAACATTGCCATATTTTCGTAATTATGGGCGTAGATTATCGAGTTGTAGCCTGAAAAGTCTCCTTCGCAGCGATAGTCCAGCACGGTGAGCCCGAAGGGGTCGAATTCGCCGTCGAGACCGTGGCTGAGGTAGAAGCTGTTGTCATCGCCCTGAGCTATGGGGTAATCCAGTCCCGTATCGGGGACATACAGCCAGCCCACGGCGTCTGAGCAGACCGACTTTACGGCTTTAACAGGGGAGGTATCCGGAGCTGTGCCATTCTCCGCTGTTGCCGCCTCAGTATCGGGAGAAATGGGCTTCGCGGCAGGTATATTGTCCACATCGGGGCGCACCTGCTCAAAAAGCTTCTCCTGTTTTTCGCGAGCCTCGGATATACGTTTTTCGGGCAGATATATCTTCTGCCGATACCGGTATACCGCAAAAGCTCCCGAAAACAGGAGAAGCAGTATTATTGCTATAAGAAATGCCTTTTTCATTGTTGTTCCTCTGAGTGTTTCCTGCGCTTCTTTATCAGCAGCAGGAGCAGCATAAGGAATACCAGTCCAGCCATGCCTGCGATGCTTATCGTCCAGAAGCTGTCCTTAGCGGAGAGAAATCCCGTATTCGGGGGATCGTATTCCTCGTCCACAGCGGCATAGAATATCCACTTGAAGATTATCTCGCCCTCCACATGGCGGTCGTCGTTCTTGTCGCGGACTATGGTTATGCCCTTGTCGGTGACTATGCGGGAGCCTTCGTCGATATGGCTGGAATCCTCGCTGAGTCCCGACCATACCACGCTGCATGAGAGGGTATGGCTGTCGCCGGGCTGATAATAGCCGAGGTCCTGAATCTCCTGAGTGAGGTCGATATTGCCCTTGCCGTTGACATTGCCCTCAAAGAACTGCTCTCCGTCGAGGCTCATGGTGCATTCCACTTCCTCCTCAAGGTCTATCTCGCCGTTTTTGGAGACAGGCTCCACATAGAAATAGATGTGGTAAGCCTTGTCCTCGCGGAGATTCATGAGCTGGACGTCCTTGGTATAGGTCTCGCCGTAGGTCATATCCTCAACGTGGAAGAAATACTCTCCCGTGCTGCTGCTGACCACATTTCCGTCTGAGTCCATAGCGGTCAGGTCGGAGGGGAGCCCCTTTACGGCTCCGTCAGGCAGCTGAACAGCTGCCGAGGTCTGTGCAGGAACGGAAAAAAGGAGGAAAGAGCTGCACAGAGCAGCAATGAATGCTTTTACTCTCATGCTCTTTCCTCCTTTTGTTATGACTTATGCTGTTTGTTTAACGAGCTTTACTTGCTCCATGTGATAGCGTTGCCGCTCTTTGCAGCTTCTGCAGGAGCCCATGCGGAATTTACGCCTACAACATAGCTTGCATCCGTCTTGTTTTCATCAGGTGATATCTGAACGCTGTCGAGGCCTACTGTGAGGTCATAGGTAAGGTCTGTGAATGCCTGATTCTTTACGGCTCCGTCCAGAGTTACCGATGCGACCAGCTTATCGCTTGTAGCGCCTGCTGCAAGTATCTTGTTGAGGTAGAAGTGACCGTTAGTGGTCTTGCTGTCGCCGGCGAAGTCGTTGAGGTATGTCCAGTTGTCGGCGAAGTTCTCAGCGAGATTGATGTTGATGATTATATTGTCGTCGGTGCTTGTGGTATCTCCGTCAGCGCCGCCGTATGTAAGAACTATCTTGTTGTTTGCTGAGTCATATACAGCTGTTGTATTATCTTCGGTGATAGCAGGGAGATTCTTGGAAGCTGCAAGCTTTACAGCAGCGATCTGCTCGGCTGTGGGAACGCTGTTGGCAACATTCTGAAGATTGAGGATATCAACGGTAAAATCGCCGTTGTCAAGAACTGCATTGTTGAGCTTGTAGTAATCCGTGCCCTTCTTGTAGTAACCGCTGAACGAGTAGGTCGTACCGTCTATCTGTCTGCGGAAGATATAGAGACCGTCTTCAGTGGGAGTGAAAACATGAGAATCTACCAGAACAGCGCCGTCCTTGAACTCATATCCGAGAGCGGTAGCGTCTGTTTCGGCAGCAGCTTCGCCCTTGATGACTACCAGCTCGCCTGTCTGGTAGGTCTCGCGCCAGTTGTCCTTGTTGGTGTCGATCTTTACAGCAGTTGCGGGAATTGTTGCAGCGATGGCAACACCTGCGGGATCGAGGACCTTGCCGGAGATAACGTGTGTGAGATCCATTCTTACGAATGCGTCAACGTTGCCTGTGTTGACAGCCGAAACTTCCTTCTTTATGGTCTGACCGGGAAGCCAGTCATTGTTGGGAGGAGTAAATGTTTCGGTAATGGAAACGCCGTAGTCGGCAGATGCCGTCAGGCGGTTAGTTACTTCATCACTCGAAGTGAACCATGCAAAGGTGCTGCCTGCTGCAATAACAGCGGCGATCCCCAGCGCGCCTATCAGGACTTTTTTATCCTTCTTATTATCCTTTGTGTTTTTCATAACTTGCACCTCTCTTAAAAAAATTTATGTTCACTCCGTCTTCTTCGCAGACTCGGGAGTTTGCGAAGCTGTGTCCTGTTTATCGCCTTTTGGAGCGAAATACATATTGAGCAGTCTGAAGAATATCCACAGCAGGATCACAAGTGCTGCCACGAAATACCATCTCAGCTGCACGAAGCGGACGATATATCCCAGCTTGGGGATACTGAACTTCACGCTTCCGATAACTCTGTCCTGATCTATCAGCATGGCGTCCTCGACGTCATTTGCATCGCCCTTTGTCTTGAAGCAGGTAACGCCCGAACCCTCATAGTTCTCCAGCTTCTGGGTGACTCTGTGGGTGAGGTAAGCATCTGAGCTGCTTGACGGGTTGAAGGTTATGACATCGCCGACATTGATATCCGAAGCGTTCTGGAGCTTGACGAATACCATATCGCCTGTCTTATAGGTAGGACTCATAGAAGGAGTCAGTACGGTGTAATATCTGTATCCGAAGAAAGACTTCTGCGGGCTGTGGTCTGCCGCGAACAATACAGCCGCGATGATCACCCCTATGGCGAACAGATATATAAAAAGCTTTTTGATAAAGCTGAACACCTTGTAGCCCGATCTCGGTTCGGGTACATTATTCGCTTTTTCGCTCATAGCACTCTCCTTCCGAGAATGATATAGTATGACTGTTATTAAAGAAAAATTATTATCTTTAGTGTAATAATGTAATACCATATAATCATTATATAGTCAAGTGCTATACGAAAATTTCAACGAGTTGCACAGTGGAGAAAAAAACACACCATTTTTGTAGAAAATAACAGTATCAGGACGAGTTTAAATAGCTGAAAAAGGTAATTTTTGATGATTTTTGTGGAACAAATGGTAATTTCCTTAACTTCAGGTGTCAATTTTTGCTGTATTTTGATATTTTGTTCAGTTTTTGCTGTTTTAGTTGACTGCCTTTGTAGAAAATGTTATACTGAAAGTGCGAAATATAGTCAAAAAGTGAACTTCAAGTGAAAAAATCAAGGACAAGTTTTTAAGATTACTTTAAGACTATTTTAAGATTGCATATTTATCATAAAGACACGATTTGAACGTAAAACGGGCAAAAACTCGATAAAACATGAAAGATCACATATGGAGGGATATGAAATGATCAAAAGAACAGCAAAAAGAACAGCTGCAGGCATCATGAGCCTTGCGCTTCTCCTCGGTGCGGCAGGAATGTTTCCTGCACCAAAGGCAGCGGCAGCAGGAGCAGTCACTATCAATGAGGTCTGCCCCAAGAACAGCACATACCCTGCCCCCGACGGCGGCTTATACGACTGGATCGAGCTCTACAACGGCTCGGGAAGCGCGGTTGATATAAGCGGCTGGGGCATAACCGACAAGGAGGACACTCCCTACCGCTTCACTATACCCTCGGGTACGGTGCTTCAGGCAGGCGAGAGAAAGATATTCTTCTGCGACGGAACAGCAGGCGAGACCAACAGCAGCATAGCTCCGTTCGGTCTTTCCACCAGCGGCGAGGTGCTCACTCTCACAGACGCTTCGGGCAGCGTGGCTTCACAGGTGACCTTCGGAGATATGGCTAAGGATACATCCTACGGACAGTATCCCGACGGCAGCGGAGAGTACTTCGTTCTGGCAACTACTCCAGGAGAAGCAAACAGAGCTCCCGAGGGCTCAAACGCAGTAAGGACACCTTCCTTCTCGGCAGAGAGCGGCTTCTATAACAGCGGTTTCTCACTTTCCATCGACGTTCCCGAGGGAACAACAGTTTACTACACACTTGACGGCAGCGACCCCACATCCTCATCAGAGAAGTACACAGGTCCCATCAGCGTCAAGGATATGACCAGCGAGCCCAACAAGCTCAGTGCAAGAACAGATATCACAGCATATACGGATATCCTCGCCCCCGAGGAGGGAGTCCTCAAGGCAGCAGTAGTACGCGCTGCGGCAGTTGACGCTCAGGGACGCACCAGCGATATCATCACAAAGACATACTTCATCGGCTCAACAAATGTTGACAAGTATAAGAATATGAAGGTCATCTCTCTCGTTACCGACCCCGATAACCTTTTCGACTATGAGAAAGGTATCTATGTAAAGGGTAAGGTATACGACGAACAGAACGGCGGAGGCGGCTGGACAATGCCCGGATGGGGCGACCAGCAGGATCCCGGACAGCAGAATCCCGGACAGCAGATCCCCGGACAGCAGGATCCCGGACAGGGCTGGAATCCCGGCGCATGGGGTCAGCAGGACGGTCAGCAGCAGGGCTGGGGCAACTTTGACTTCGGCGGCGCAGGCAATCCCGTGGCTCTTGCAGATGAAGAAGGCCAGCAGCAAGGCGGCTGGGGCGGCTTCGATATGGGAGGCGGCGGCTTCGGCGGCGGCGGAATGGGCGATTTCGCATTCATGTCACAGGCTAACTACAACCAGAAGGGACCCGAGTGGGAGCGCCCCGCAAATATCGAGATATTCGAGAACGGTCAGAGCGTAGTTTCACAGAACGTGGGCATCAGGACAAAGGGTGCTGCATCCCGTGCATGGGCACAGAAGAGCTTCAATGTCTTCGCCCGTATGGACTACGGCAAGGGCGAGGTGGAGTACGACCTCTTTGAGGGCAAGTCCACCAAGGAGAAGAACGGCAAGGTAATTGACAAGTTTGACGGCTTCACCATCAGAAACGGCGGAAACGACAACATGGCAGGCTATTTCCGTGACTCCGTGAATCAGGCTCTCGTATCCGACAGAAACAATATGGCAACTCAGGCTACAAGCGAGTGCATCCTCTTTATCGACGGCGAGTTCTGGGGCATCTATCAGCTTATGGAGAAGTATAACTCCGACTACTTCAAGTCCCATTACGGCGTGAAGAAAAACGATGTTGCCTTTGTCAAGAACGGCAAGCTGGAGGAGGGCAACGATTCAGACCTCAGCGACTGGAACAACCTGCTCAACCAGATATCAAGCGCCGATATGACCAATGAGGCTACATACAGGCAGTTCTGCGAGAAGCTGGATATGCAGAGCTATATAGACTACTTTGCAGCTCAGATCTACTGGGCTAACCACGACTGGCCCGGCAACAATACCGCTGCATGGCGCGCAAATACAGTCGATCCCGAAAATCCCTATGCAGACGGCAAGTGGCGTATGGTGCTCTTTGATACCGAGTACAGTGCTAACCTTGCAGACAAGGTAAACGAGACAGGCCCTACCTATAACAGCTTCAGCCAGTTCGGCGGAGGCGGAGGCTTCGGCTTCGGAATGGGCGGAGGCGGACTCAGCGGCTCATTTACCTCACTGATGAAGAATGCAGAGTTCAAGAAGCAGTTCGAGCTGACATTCATGGACCTTGCAAACTATAACTTCGATACCAAGAAGACCACAGCTGCCATCAACTACTACAAGGGCTTCAAGCAGCAGATAGTTGATACCTATGCACGTTTCCCCTCATCGAAGAATATCCACAATGCTCAGACCTTCGATCAGGATTACCAGCTCCTCGAGACCTTCTACAACACCAGATTCGGCAATGTTACAAGCCAGATGAAGAACTATATGTCACTTCAGGGCGACCTTGCAACAGTTACCGTAAATAACGACGGCTCAAAGGGCTCGGTAAAGTTCAACACCATCAACCTTGACGATTCTCTCAGCACATGGAGCGGAAAGTACTACACAGACTACCCCGTTACCGCAAAGGCTGTGGCAAAGGAAGGCTATACCTTCGATCACTGGGAGGTAACAGGCGCAAATGTTGCCGATACACGTTCCGCCGAGATAACAGTTCCCGTAAGCGAGGGCGTTACCATCAAGGCTGTATATATAGCAGGTGCAGCTCAGCCCGTGACTACCACCACAACTACCACTACTGCCACCACAACAACAACGACCACAGCTGTTCCTACAGGCATGATAAAGCTTGGCGACACAAACTGCGACGGCACCGTTGAGCTGGCAGACGCTATCCTCATCATGCAGAGCCTTGCAAATCCCAATAAGTATACACTTACAGATCAGGGCAAGCGCAACGCAGACGTTGACAAGGCAACTGAGGGACTTACCTCAAATGACGCTCTGAAGATACAGGAGTTCCTCCTTGGAAAGATAAAGACACTTGACTGATAAAAAAGTGAAAAGAGAATAATAAACATACCCCGAAGCGGCTGATGGGCTGCTTCGGGGGATTTTTTCGTACTTGACGTATCACGGCAGGGCGGTGCCGCGCCGCGGCAAAAGGGAAGAGATAACGTGCGCATAATGTGCGTTCCCTACAAGCTAAAGGCTAATAGCTATGGGCTGACGGCTGAAAAAAGAGTACCTTGCGGTACTCTTTTTTCATAGTATGAAGCAGATAAGTCCCGAGCAGCCCTCGTTTATGACTCTTTCGAGAGTCTCCTGAAGCTTCATACGGGCGTCCACGGGCATCTTGAAAAGCTTGCTGTGAAGCCCCTCGTTCACCAGCTCGTGCAGGGACTTGCCGAAGATATTGCTCTCCCATATCTTCTTGGGGTCATCGTCAAAGCCGTCCAGCAGGTACATCACCAGCTCCTCGGACTGCCGCTCGGTGCCTACGATGGGACTAACGGTGGTGTTTATATTGGCTTTCATGAGATGTATGGACGGGGCGGAAGCCTTGAGCTTGACGCCGTACTTGCCGCCCTGACGGATTATCTTGGGCTCCTCGAGGGACATCTCCTCCAGCTCGGGCATGACGATACCGTAGCCCGTTGCCTCCACCTCCGCAAGGGCAGGCTCTATGCGCTTGTACTTCCTGCGGATATCGTTGAGCTCCGTGAGCAGGGGCATCAGGTCGCTCTCGCTCTCTATGTCTATGCCTGTGGTCTCGCCCAGTATCTTGTAGAAAAGGCTGCTGTCCAGCTCCGCGGTGATGGTGACGGAGCCCTTTCCCAAGTCAATGCTGCTGACCTCTGCTTTCATCACATTGGGGCACTCTCCGATAGCTGCCGCAGCGTCCTCAGCTTCGCGCACAAGGCGTATATCCTTGGCAGCAGACCTTATGCAGTCCAGTATCTCCGACCTGAGCCAGTGTCCTTTTTCGAGGGAGTTTATCCATCTTGCGGTGCGGATATTTATCTCCCTTACGGGGAATGAGAACAGTATCTCCCGTATTATCCCGCGGATATCCTCCTCACTGAGCTCCAGACAGTTGACGGGTATGACCTTGGCGTCGTAGCGCTCTGTGAGCTGTGCTGCAAGAGCCTTTGACTCTGCTGACTTCGGGTCTATGGTATTGAGTATTACCACGAAGGGCTTTCCCAGTTCGCGGAGCTCGCGGATGACCCTCTCCTCGCACTCCGCGTACTCCTCACGGGGGATATCCGTAACGGAGCCGTCTGTGGTAATGACAAGACCGATGGTGGAGTGGTCGGTGATGACCTTCTGGGTGCCTATCTCCGCCGCCATATTGAAGGGTATCTCCTCGTCGAACCACGAGGTCATGACCATTCGGGGCTGCTCGTTTTCGATGTAGCCGAGAGAGCTGGGGACGATATAGCCCACGCAGTCGATGAGCCTTACATTGAAGGCGGCCCCGTCTCCGAGGTCTATGCGGACAGCCTCCTCGGGGATGAACTTTGGCTCGGTGGTCATAATGGTCTTGCCTGCGGCGGACTGGGGAAGCTCGTCGAGGGCTCTCTCACGCATATATTCGCTGTTTATATTGGGTATCACCAGCGACTCCATGAACCGTTTTATGAATGTGGATTTGCCCGTGCGGACGGGTCCCACCACGCCTATGTAGATATCGCCGCCTGTGCGCTCGGCGATATTGCTGTATATATCTTTAGCCATACAAATACTCCTTTTATGAAACAATTGGTATCAGCAGCATACCGCCCTTTTCAAGCCGTTCTCCTGCAAGGTCGTTCTCCTCGATAATGGCGTCAACGCTGGTGCTGTACCGCTTGGCGATGTCCCAGACGTCCTCGTTCTCGATGCCGAAATATAGCTTTATGGAGTAGTCGCCGTCACGCTCCTTTCTTGCGGAGTCGTCAACGGTGATGTCGGTGACAGCCTTTACGGAATCGGAGCTGTATACGGACAGCTTAACGCCTATATCGGCTTTTGCGGTGAGAATGCCCTCTGCGGATATGTCGTAGGAGGTCTCGCGTACCCTGACCTCTG
>Ga0129317_1001507_pt1 | contig 16735 bp, 11 predicted proteins | sample Cm1ome_FD_94430 | JGI IMG/M metagenome (GOLD analysis project Ga0129317, IMG submission 94430) | Eastern black-and-white colobus group fecal microbial communities from Wisconsin, USA - Cm1105 metagenome | ecosystem: Host-associated > Mammals > Digestive system > Large intestine > Fecal | place... | reverse complement strand
TGGTTGACTTCCCTGACTTTACTCGCGGACAATGGATTAACCGTAAACCGGAATTCGGTTTGTAAGAATAAGCACAAGCGTAATATAAATGAAAAGGCTATCGGGATTCCGGTAGCCTTTTTTCGTATAGAAAAGAACGATTTATAATTTTAGTATTATTCAATCTCCGGTCTATCTTCGTTTTCATTTTTATTGGTAGACGAACCTTTTTTGCGTTGCTTGTAGGCAGTGACTGTTTCACTAATCAACTGGTTCAGATTATCGACAAATGTGGTGGTCGCTTCTGATGGTTGGACTACGTTATACGATTGCGCTAGCATGACTAGGTCTTCATAATATAAGTCAATGCGTTTACGCAATTCGGCTCCGCTTTCCTTTTTGTTGGCAACCCTACTTTGTGTCCGTTGACTAGTAAGAGTTATGTAAGCATTATTTTCTTTTTCAAGTTCCGCCAGATAGGCGTCCAGTCCGAGAGTTGTTACATACGAAACATTCTCATCTTTTCTTAAATCCAATAAAAGACCTTGTATTTTGGCACTTTCCTGTGTAACAGGAAGACGGGCGATACCGATATAAGGTTTTATGATTTTGTAAAGATATTTGCCGGCATCTCTTTCTGCTTCAAGCGGGAGGCTTCCGGCACGTGAGATACGCGTGGTAATGTAAATAACCAGATTGTCGCGGTTTTTTTCATGTACGGCCGCAGCTTCCGTTTCCTGTGCAGTGCGGCTTTCTTCTACGACGTCTGCCAGTGCCAGCAAATCTTTTTCAAAAGTGTTTACAAACTTGGCGGAAAGGCCGATAGCGGGTGCACCTTTCGACAGGAGATTTTCATCCAGTGATTCTATCTCGGGTCGGTCTTCCGGAGGTGGAGGCAACAGGTTTAATACTGCATTCATGTAGGCCAGATATTCGGCATTGTTGAGGGTGTAAAGCATTATCACCTTTATTTCTTTGTATGTTCCCATGGCTTTTGATTTTTAGGGATGTTAAACGTTTGGCAATGTAAGTAAATATTTCCGGTAAAACGAATATTCCGCCGTTTATTTCCGAAATTCAGGCTTCAAGGAATCTTGAAACTCAGACGAAGAGTTTAAAATAGTCTTTTAGAAATCTAAAAACGGTTTTTGAATGTTTGAAGTTCGTTTCAATATTTCTTGAAATGGCTTTTCAATGGTGAAAGTTGTTTTTTAGAAATCTTGAAATGCACTTTCACTGTTTAAAATGGCTTTCAAGATTTCTAAAAGTGAGTTTTGAATGTTTGGTTGGGGTTTTGAGATTTGTGGAAGGATTATAATAGCAGATAATTTTCGGAAAAAGAATGCAGGAAATTTTGTATAATCACCAAGAAACTCCGACCTTTGCGACATATTGAAAATAACGTAGAAGCGTTTCGATATTATCTTGCTTTGAAATCTGGACAATTTCAACCGTACAAGATAGTAGATGAGTGGCTCCTGCGCTTATGTTTGTTATATACCTACTTGTCTATCTAGTAGATTATATATCAGCATAAAGCGCGGGATCATTGTCTTATTATTGTACGGTGGGCAGTCCAGAGCCTCAAAGCAATAATAGACGATGGTCCCTGCGCTTTTTTATTTTAGAATGCTGACATGGGGACAGGAAGCAAAATAAAGGTTTGAAATATGAAACAACTTGTCGGTTTACTTATGTTGTTATTTGCATTTATGTTATCAGGGTGTGGGGATAATGAGATTGCCTATGTTACGGATGATGATCTTTTGACAAAAAACAATATTATGGATGTAGTCAGTGTTTTTGAACGTGAATCTGTAGAAGAAAATACCTCCATAATTTACTATGGTTATCGAAAAGGTAGGGAGTGGTTTGCTTTGTTTGATGCAAAGTCTGGATTGTTGAAAGAAGAGTGGTATGGAAAAGAGTGGTTTTTTGAAGGAATAGCTAATATGCCATCAGATATTAGACCTCATTTATTTGAAAAATTAGAAAATAATGAATATGTTTTTACTTATTATTCTCAATCAGAAAATGCCGAACTGCTTGTTTTTTTGTCTGATGGTAAGTCTGTAAGATATGAGTTAGTGTTAGAAGATTTTCTTTTGTGTGATGTTATAGATGGTAGGAATTTTATTATTTATAACTTGGATGGATCGATAGAGATTTGTGATTTGGACTGGAATGTTTTAGTTGAAGATGTTCGTGTTAATACTTTGGATTCATTAGGTATAAAGTCATTGTATACAGGTTTTCAAGACGATAAAGTTTGGATCGGTTATTATGATAAAGCCGACAATTTTCAGGAAGTGATAGGCAAAGAAAAATTTGAAAGAAATCGGAAGTTTCATATTGGATATGGAGAATATGAAGAGTACTATGTTAAGGATATTTCTGTAACTAAGTTAATACAAACTGATTTGGGGTATGTATTTTCTTCTTGTTATACTAGGAGTATTGATGTGTTTTTTATACATAAAGATAAATTAGTTTCTATATCTGTAATTCGTAGTACTAGTGATTATGAAAATAGTTTACGTAATTGGTATAATGAAAGTGTATTGGTGGATAATAAATATGTTTTTTCTTCAGAAGGAAAATCGATTGTTGAATTATCTGGTTTTATAAATGATGACGATGAACTTGTTTCTTATAGAGAGGCAATTCGTTTTGAAAAGGGGGGAAATGAGTTTTCTCGGTATGATTATGTAGAAAATAAAAATATTTGGCAAACCAAAATAGAAAAGTTAGAGAGTGTTCAATCTAATGTAAGGATCACTATGACTCTTCTGGAGAAAAGGGAACAACTATGGGAGTACCGTTGTGATATCATCAATGAGGATGGAAGCAAAAGCAATTTTAAGTTCAAGCTGAATGTTAATACTAGTGAGGTAACATATCTTTAGTAGGAAGATTAATAGAATAAAATATCCCGCACTTGGAAAATCTTTGTTTCCAGTGCGGGATATTTTATTTTATGTATGTTATTTTTCAGTCCAATCCTTCTATCTCTTTCAGCCATAATGTTGCCATTGCATCGCTTGGCATACGCCAGTCGCCACGGGGGGAAAGGCTGACGGAACCTACTTTCGGGCCGTCCGGCAGGCAACTACGTTTGAACTGCTGCTGGAAGAAACGGCGGAAGAAGGTGTGGAGCCATTTCCGGATGGTCTCTTTGTCGTAACTGCCACCGAAAGCCTGTTGTGCCAGGAAATAAATCTTGGCGGGGGAGGAACCGAAACGGAGGAAATGGTAGAGGAAGAAGTCGTGTAGTTCGTAAGGGCCTACGAGGTCTTCCGTTTTTTGTTTGATGTTTCCGTTTTCGTCGGCGGGTATCAGTTCGGGACTGATTGGAGTGTCGACGATATCCAGCAATGTAGCACGTGAGGCTTCGTCCACCCGGTTGTGGGCAACCCATTCTACCAGGTATCTGACAAGCGTTTTGGGGATACTGCCGTTTACACCGTACATCGACATGTGGTCACCGTTGTAGGTAGCCCAGCCAAGGGCCAGTTCGGAAAGGTCGCCGGTACCGATCACCAGACCGTTTTCCTGGTTGGCTACGTCCATCAGGATTTGGGTGCGTTCGCGGGCCTGGCTGTTTTCGTAGGTCACGTCATGAACCGATGGGTTGTGACTGATATCTTTGAAATGCTGGAGGCAGGCATCCTTGATGGAGATTTCCTTTAGTGTGACACCCAGTGAACGGATAAGGTCGCAGGCGTTGGTGTAGGTGCGGTCTGTCGTTCCGAAGCCGGGCATGGTGATGCCGAGTATCTGGTTGCGGGGGATATTCAGGGCATCGAATGTCATGACGGTTACCAGCAATGCCAGTGTGGAATCGAGTCCGCCGGAGATACCGACTACCGCTGTCCGGGAGTGTGTGTGGACGATGCGTTTTGCCAGTCCGGCTACCTGTATCTGGAAAATCTCTTCGCAACGTTCCTTCAGTGCGTCGCCGGAAGGAGTGAACGGATGCGGGTCAACGGAGCGGGTCAATACCGGCTGGCCGGAGTTTTCAGACAGGACGAACGGGATTGTTATTGTTTCATCTGCCAGCAGGGTGGAGGTGCCGTGCATGAAGCTAGTATTTACCTGGCGGTCGTTTTGCAGGTTCTCGATGTCGATTTCACTGATGACGAGTTGTTCCTGCATGGTGAAGCGCGGGGATTCTTCCAATAGGGTGCCGTTTTCAGCGATGATTCCGTTGCCGGCAAAGACAAGGTCGGTGCTGGATTCTCCGAAACCGGCGGAGGCATAGACATACCCTGCCATACAGCGAGCGGACTGCTGGCATATCAGCGAACGGAGGTAATGGTGTTTTCCGATCAGTTCGTTGCTGGCGGATATGTTGACAAGGATATTGGCTCCTTCCATCGCCAGTAAGGAACTGGGGGGGACGGGAACCCACAGGTCTTCGCATATTTCGATGCCGACTTTTACCTGTCCGGCAGTGAAGAGCAAGTGGCTGCCCAACGGATATGTTCTGTCTCCGATTGAGACGGTCTTGTCCCGTAATTCGGTGGCGGAAGTGAACCAGCGTTGTTCCTGGAACTCCTTGTAGTTCGGTATGTATGTTTTGGGGACTACGCCTAATATCTTTCCGGCCTGGAAAGCTATGGCTGCGTTTATCAGCCTGTTTTCCGTCACTAACGGGGCGCCTGCGATTGTGAGGATATTCAGGTCGGCGGTGTCGCTGACCAGTTTCAATAAGGCTTGTTCCGCATTTTTCAGCAAAGTCTGCTGGACGAACAGGTCCAGGCAGGTATAAGCCGTTACCGACATTTCAGGGAAGGCAATGATTTGTACGCCTTTGTCAGAAGCCTGGCGCATCAGGCCTTCCATCTGTTGAATATTATAAAAACAGTCTGCCACTTGTACGTGTGGGACGGCTGCTGCTACTTTTACGAATCCGTAGTTCATATGAGTTTATTTTTATCGTATAGCGTGTTTGAGTTTATCGGGGTCTTGCCGGCAATCCTTTCTCCAATTTGTTCATGAACCGAAGGGCAGTTCTTTTTCCAAATTGTTTCAGACAATAGGTGATGGCTAAATCTGCTTGTCTTTGTGCACGTGGTGCCCAGATTACTTCAATTTCTTTCTCCATTCTTCAAAGAATTGATGCATTTCGGGCTCCTTGATACCTTTACCTTCGCTTAATTCTTGTTCTGCCAAGTCGATTTCTTTGTTGGCTTCCTCAATGCTAAACGCAATAGGAGACAAAACGGCTGCTTTTTTATTCAGTATTCGCTTTGTGCTTTTTTCCAGTTTATCCATCATTTCCAAACTGTCTATCTTATCCAAATAATTACGGATGAAGTTCTTTTTCCATTGCTGTAATTCCATTGCCGTCATAACGTAAACTCCTTTCTTATATAATGATGGTCCAAAGGTATATAATTCTCCGGGAATATAAAAGAAGGGGAGCCATACTTCACAGCATGCTCCCCTTGCAAACACAAAACAATCAACAAAAAACTACTGTCTGAGTGAGATGATAAGATAAGCCGGGATGCTTTGGAGGGACATCCCGGCTCAAGGAATGTGTGGTCTTATCGGATAAACAATAATTCGCGATACTTCGGCAACGTCCACATCTGGTCGTCTACTACCAGTTCCAGTTTGTCGATGTGGTAGCGGATTTCTTCCAGCATCGGGACAATGGTGTCGTGGTAGGCGATTGCCTTTTCGCGTTCGCTTTCAATTTTGTTGGCGACCTTGCGGGCTTCGACCATTTCGTCTACCTTTTCCTTGATGAAGTTGGTGCGGCAGGCGATGTCTTCGATAATCTCCAGGTTACGGGCGGAGAGGACGGAGGCTTTTTCTGCCGGGAAGAGGTCCTTCATCTTATATACATTGTCAATCAGCGAAGACTGGTAGCGGGTGGCGATAGGGATGATATGGTTCATCGTCAGGTCACCCAACACGCGGGCTTCGATTTGGATTTTCTTGGTGTACGTCTCCCATTTTACTTCGTTGCGGGCTTCGAGTTCCTTGTGAGTCATGACGCCGGTCGATTCGAACATCCGGATGCTGCTTTCTTTCAGGTAGTTGTCGAAGATGAGCGGTACGCTGGTTTCGCAATCCAGACCGCGGCGACGGGCTTCTTCTTTCCATTCGTCGCTGTAACCGTTGCCGTCGAAGTGGATGGCCTTGCAGGCTTTGATGTCTTTGCGGAGGACTTCCAGGATGGCGGCGAATTTCTCTTTGCCGGTGGCAATCTTTGCGTCTACTTCGGCTTTGAAGAGTTTCAACTGTTCGGCCACGGCAGCATTGAGGGCAAGCATGGCAGACGCGCAGTTGGCTTCGGAACCTACGGCACGGAACTCGAAACGGTTGCCGGTGAAGGCGAAAGGCGAAGTACGGTTGCGGTCGGTATTGTCAATCAGCAACTCGGGGATGCGGGCGATGTCGAGCTTCATGCCCTGTTTGCCGGCCAGCATCAGGTCTTCGGGTTCGCTTTTTTCAAGGTGCTCCAATACCTGCGACAGCTGCGTGCCGAGGAAGCTGGAGATGATGGCGGGAGGTGCTTCGTTGGCTCCCAGGCGGTGGGCGTTGGTGGCACTCGAGATGCTGGCTTTCAGCAGTCCGTTATGACGGTAGACGGCCATGAGCACGTTTACTACGAAGGTGATGAAACGGAGGTTGTCTTCCGGTGTCTTGCCCGGGCCCATCAGACCGATGCCGGTGTCGGTGCCCAGCGACCAGTTGTTGTGCTTGCCCGAGCCGTTGACGCCTTTGAAGGGCTTTTCGTGCAACAGGACACGGAAACCGTGCTTGCGGCTGATTTTACGCATCAGTGCCATGACCAACAGGTTGTGGTCGTTGGCGAGGTTGCATTCCTCGAAGATAGGGGCCAGCTCGAACTGGTTCGGGGCCACTTCGTTATGACGGGTTTTCAATGGGATACCCAGTTTGAGGGCCTCCATTTCCAACTCTTTCATAAATTCCATGACGCGGGTGGGGATGGCACCGAAGTAATGGTCCTCGAGCTGCTGGTTTTTGCTGCTCTCATGGCCCATCAGCGTACGTCCGCTGAGCAGCAGGTCGGGGCGGGCGGCGTAGAGTCCTTCGTCTACCAGGAAATATTCCTGCTCCCAACCGAGGTAGGAATATACTTTCTTTACCTCCGGGTTGAAGTAATGGCATACGTCGACGGCAGCCTTGTTTACGGCTTCGAGCGCTTTCAGCAATGGGGCTTTATAGTCGAGGGATTCGCCGGTGTAGGCGATGAAGATGGTCGGGATACACAGGGTGTCACCCACGATAAAAGCAGGAGAGGAAGGGTCCCAGGCGGAGTAACCGCGGGCTTCGAACGTATTACGGATACCGCCGTTCGGGAAGCTGGAGGCATCGGGTTCCTGCTGTATGAGCAGTTTGCCGGAAAACTCTTCGACCATGCCGCCTTTGCCGTCGTGTTCGACGAAAGCGTCATGTTTTTCGGCTGTCCCTTCGGTGAGGGGGTGGAACCAGTGGGTATAATGTGTTGCACCCATTTCGATGGCCCATTTTTTCATGCCGGCGGCTACGGCGTCGGCAGTCTCGCGGTCGAGGGGGGCACCGTTGTCGATGGAGTCGACCAGTCTGGCATAGGCTTTTTCCGGAAGATACTTGAACATCTTCTCGCGGTTGAATACGTTCTTTCCGAAATATTCCGACGGACGTTCTGCCGGGGCGGCTACTTCGGCGGCTCTTTTCTTGAAGGCCGATTCTACTACTCTGAATCTTAACTTTGACATAATATAGGATTTTTACTTTTGGCTTGATCCAAAAGTAAACAAAAGATCAAGGCTGCACCGGCTTCGCTGCTCCGGTGGAAGACTACGCTGTCGCATCTGAACTCGCTGCGCTCAAACAGCAGATGCTCGGGGCGCTCCGTCTTCCCCCTCCGCGGACGCTCACCCGCTGAGGCCTTGCTAAGAACGCTTTGCGTTCTCTTAGGATGGCCGATACTGATACCTATATAGCGGGAGGTATCGGCCTTGAACTTTTGCTTACTTTTCTTTCAAGAGAAAAGTGAGTTATAATAATATAATGTTATTCTGTTTACAGACCTCGAACTGTTCTTCCGGCCATATCGAAGCCTGTACCTCGCCGATATGTGCTTTGCGGAGGAAGAACATGCAGAGGCGGCTCTGGCCGATGCCGCCGCCGATGGATTGCGGGAGGCGGCCGTCGAGCAACATCTTATGGAACTCCAGGGCAGCACGTTCGGGGCATCCGCGTTCTTGCAGCTGTCGGCGCAGGGCTTCCTTGTCGACACGGATACCCATGGATGACAGTTCGAAGGCACATTGCAAGACGTCGTTCCAAAGGATGATGTCACCGTTCAGGCCGTTGAAGCCATCGGAGTTGACTGTGCTCCAGTCGTCATAGTCAGGGGCACGTCCGTCGTGTTTCTCCCCGTTTGTCAGTTCACCGCCGATGCCGATAACGAAGATGGCACCGAATTTAGCGGCTGCTTTGTTTTCGCGTTCACGGGGAGGAATGCCCGGGTACATCTTTTGTAATTCTTCCGCATGGATGAAGGTGATGTTGTCCGGCAGGGAAGGAGTGATGTGAGGATACTGGTTGTAGACCATCTCCTCGATTTCTTTCAGTAGCGTGTAAATGCAGCGTACGGTACGTTTCAGGTAATCCAGGTTGCGGTCTTCCGGGCGGATGGTTTTTTCCCAGTCCCACTGGTCAACATACAGCGAGTGAAGATTGTCGAGGTCTTCGTCGCCGCGGATGGCATTCATGTCGGTATAAAGTCCGTAGCCGGCAGGGATACGATAGGCCGCCAGTTTCATCCGTTTCCATTTGGCGAGCGAGTGGACGACTTCTGCCTGCCGTTCGCCCATGCAGTGGATGGGGAAGCTGACGGCACGTTCCACCCCGTTCAGGTCATCGTTGATGCCGGTTCCCGAGAGAACGAATAAAGGGGCGGTTACGCGGCGCAGGTTCAACGCTTTCGACAGTTTTTCCTGGAAGCTGGTTTTTAACATCTGAATCGCTTGCTCGGTTGTTTCCGGTGTAAGCGTCTGTTTGTAATCTTTTGGAATAATCAGTGACATGTGTATATAGTTTAAAATGTTGATTGTCATTGTCGGTATGGGAGGAGAGGGATTGCCTCCCTTCCCGTATCCTATGGTACCGCACCCGGATGCGGTTGTCTGCCTCATCCCGATGATGTAAACTGCCTTATCCTGATGATGTGAACTGCCTCATCCTGGTGTGGTAGATAGCCTCATCCGGATGAGGTACTATCGTACCCGAGGGGAGGGACTTGCCCTGTCCGAGTAGTGCGATTCACACCATCCCTCTTCTTCCACATCTTCGAGTTTGGTTTTGCGAATAATAGCTTCAATCTTTTTCATAACCTTACTTTTTTGATAGTTGATAAAAAGGAGGTATAGAGCTGCCTGCCATAGTCAGGTGTGGTCAAGCGGTATAACATTCTATAAAATCGAAAAGCAGCGGCCGACTTCTCTATACAGTCCTTTTTATGAGATAACCTAAATCAAATACTTAAATAATCTTTGTTCTTCATTGCGTAGCTGCTTCTGCCAGGTGCCCTCATAGCACGCAGATGACACAGACGGGCGCAGATGAACGCAGATTTCTTTTTCTTGTTTCCCTCTTGCGCAAAGGTCGTAAAAGGCATAAGTAGAGCCGTAGCAGCCAAAACTGGTTGCCTGAAAGTCATTGTTTTCATAATGTTTCTTTTTTTGTTTACTACTAATAGAGGCCTTTGACGGTAACGTTGCAGAATGCGCCTTTCCTGCTTCGTTCTTATTTGCCCGGAGAAACGTTTACTCCTTAATTGTCAGTTGCTAATTGCAAATCCTTAATTTTCAATTTTCAATTCTTCAGAGCCACTTCTTCAGCCTGGCCATAGCTTCCAAAGTGTCGTCCCTGTCGCCAAAGGCGGTGAGTCTTAGATAACCTTCGCCACTCGGACCGAAACCTACGCCCGGTGTCCCGACGATGTTGACTTCGTACAATAGTTTATCAAAGAATTTCCAGGAGGTGAGACCTTTCGGGGCTTTCACCCAGAGGTAAGGGGCGTTTTCGCCGCCATACACCTTCAAGCCGCAACCCTGGAGGGCTTCTCTCATAATCCGTGCGTTGGTCATATAGTAATGAATCGTTGCTTTTACCTGTTCTTTGCCTTCCGGAGAGTAAACCGCTTCGGCCCCCCGCTGGGTGATGTAGCTGGTTCCGTTGAATTTGGTCGTCTGCCGGCGGTTCCACAGTTTGTTCAACTGTACCCGTTCGCCTCCCAGCGTGAAGCCGTTCAGTTCTTTCGGGACAACCGTGTATCCGCAGCGTACTCCGGTGAAACCCGCTGTCTTCGAGAAACTGCGGAATTCGATGGCTACTTTCTTCGCCCCTTTGATTTCGTAGATTGAATGGGGGATGTTCGGGTCCTGGATGTAGGCTTCGTAAGCCGAGTCGTACATAATCAGGACGTCGTTTGCCAATGCATAGTTTACCCATTTCTTCAACTCGTCTTTCGTCAGGGTTGTTCCCGTCGGATTGTTCGGGTAACAGAGGTAGAGTATGTCCACCCTGCGGGCCGGCAGTTCGGGCGTGAAGTTGTTTGCTTCCGTGCAGGGGATGTAAACAACATCGCTCCATTTGCCGTCTTCCAATACTCCGGTGCGTCCGCTCATGACGTTGGAGTCTATGTAAACGGGGTAGACCGGATCGAGTACCCCGATACTGTTGTCGTGGCGGAGAATATCGCCGATATTTCCGCAATCGCTTTTGGCACCGTCGCTGACGAAGACCTCTCCCGGCTCCAGGAATACGCCGCGGCTGGCATAATCATTCTTGATGATTGCGTCGATCAGGAAGCTGTATCCCTGTTCGGGGCCGTAACCGTGGAAATTCTCTGTAGAAGCCAAATCATCCACTGCCTTATGCATGGCTTCGATGACGGCAGGTGCCAGGGGCTGTGTTACATCACCGATTCCCATGCGGATTATTTTGTCTTTAGGGTGTGTCACTTTGAAACTGTTTACCTTTTTCGCGATGTCGGAAAACAGGTAACTGCTTTGCAGTTTCAGGAAATGTTCATTAATCAGTGCCATATTCGTTCAATTGTTTTATGTTGTTGTCTTGTCGGGGTTGTCGGCCCTTTGTTTTGCTTTTTGTGTTACTTCTCTATTATTCCTTCAAATACGGTGACTGCTCCTCCGGTCATATAGACCTTTCCTGAGTTTTCGTCCCAGTGGATGGTGAGTGGGCCGCCGTCCATGAATACTTTTGTTTTTCGTTTCGTCTTACCGCATACGACACCGGCTACAACTGTAGCACAAGCTCCTGTTCCGCAAGCCTGGGTGATGCCCGAGCCCCGTTCCCATACCCGCATCCGGACTTCATCGTCTTTTAAAACCTCTACAAACTCAACATTGGTCCGGTCGGGGAAGAAGGCGTGTGTTTCCAGCTTAGGTCCGATAGCCGGTAAGTCGATATCGTTTATATCATTAACAAAAATAACCAGGTGAGGGTTGCCCATTGACACGACGGTTCCGATGTAAACCTGTCCGCCGACTTCCAGTTCGAGGGCCGATTCGCCGATTTCGGGTGTTCCCATATCGACTGTTACTTCACTGACGGTATCATCATCCGAAACGGTCAGCTGAAGTTCTTTAATGCCGGATAATGTTTCGAGGGTGACTGTCTTTTTATCGGTCAGTCCTGCATCATATACATATTTGCCGATGCAGCGGGAAGCGTTTCCGCACATCATGGCCTCGGAACCGTCTGCATTGAATATCCGCATGCTGAAATCGGCTTTTTCAGATGAACCTATCAGTACTAATCCATCCGACCCGATGCCTGTATGGAGAGCGCTCCACCTGACAGCTTGCTTTTCCGGGTTTTCCAGGGGATAAGCCATCGTGTTTACGTATATATAGTCGTTACCGGCTCCGTGCATCTTTGTGAATCTAACTGGATTTGTCATTTTATTTGTTTTACTCCTATTCTTGTTTCCTTTTGTTTTATTACGATACAAATATACGACGTTTTGATATATTATAATCATTAAACGTATCCAAATGTCCTTTAAATCTCTATTGTGTGATAATTTGATTCAATAAAGCGATTTTACGTAACAATTCGTAACTGTATAACAAATAATCTGTGGGTATTGTAAGTTGTCGTAAGTGAAAAGTTGTTGAAATATCGTTAAAGCTACTCTTGTTGGTAGGGTTTGGTTGTGTCTTTATGTTCATAGAAGGGCATAAAAAGGACGGCATTCCGTACGAATTGTCAGTAATTCGAGGGGAATGCCGTCTTTTTGTAAAATGATACGCAGATGTGGTCTGTTATTTACTATTACAGTCCAGCCTGCGGATCGAATGTACCATTTTCCCAACCTTTTGTTTGTTCCAGGTTAGGGTTGTTGCTCATTTCGCCTCGTTTCATTGGTAGGAAATACATTTGTTCGTTTGTGATCATGGGGGTGTTGTCGCGGTCGAACAGATGGGTGGAATAACTTCCATCTCCTTTTTTGGTCATCACTAATGCATGACGTTTTTCCTGACCTGTCATTAATTTGTCGTAGATCATCCAACGACGCATATCCCATAAGCGTTTTTGTTCGAACAACAATTCTATGAAACGTTCTTCATGTACAGCTTCACGCATTTCTTCTTGACTCATCTTCGGATTCAAACCGTAAAGCATTCCTTTCATGTCCGGATTAGAACTGGTTTCTTTGATACCGGCACGTTTACGGATTTGTTTTAGCATATCGAATGCTTCATCCAGTTTACCAACCTCTACTGCTGCTTCTGCATAGTTCAACATAACTTCGCCTAAGCGGATGTCAATGTAGTCGGTTCCTGATTTCTGACATTCATCAATTGACAAACTCTGATTGATACCTTTTTTGGAATAATATCCAGTTCGAGTACCCATGTTTTTCCCATACGCATAGTCATTTTGAGCATCTTCATTCAATTCCATTTTTTCATTGAAATAGGTACTACCTTGGTAAACTATTGTTGCATAGAAACGATTGTCACGGTTTTCCCACAACTTAAAGATATCTCCGCTACCTTCTTTTTCCCAATCGGCATAGGTGTAGGTTCCACCATCGATAGTCGGGAAGCGGTCGATAACCTCTTGTGTCGGATGGCAGCCACCGGAAGCATTTTGTGAGAATTTGATCGGACGAACTGCCGCATCGCGCTTATGCGTACGGGTCGGGTTTTCATAGCGGATGGCAAAGATTACTTCTTTGTTCATTTCTTCCAAGAATAATTCACCGTAGTCTTCGTATAAGGCATGTCCTTGACCGATCAAGTATTCAAGTGTTGCCTTGTTGTGGTCATATGCCGTTTGCCACTGTTCGAGTTTGTTGTTAGGATTGAATTGCGGACTGGCACGAAACAACAATACTCGTCCTAAGAAAGCTTTAACTCCTCCTTTGGTAATACGTCCCAATTCACTGGCATCGTATGTATCGGGTAGTTTTTCAGCACAAGCGTTTAATTCATTAATGATGAACTCGAAGCACTCTTCGGTTGAATTACGTTTAACAAAAAGGTCGTCTGTTATCTCTTGAGGTACTGTTATCAAAGGCACGCCGCCATAACGTTTTACCATTTCAAAGTAGAGGTAAGCCCGGATGAAACGAGCTTCATGGATCAAACGATCTGCCAGCTCACGGTCAATAGTACATACCTCCGGGTTTGAAGCATTTTGTATGAAAATGTTACAATTGCGTATGTTTGCATACGGCCAGTACCAGATAGGACTATCCGGAGTAATCGTACCATTTGTCCAAGAGCCTCCACCTGTGGCCTCGTCTGAGGCATCAGCAACAGAAGTATCCCATGCTGGAATAGATGTATATAATGCATTCAAGAAAGAGGTTGTTAATGTTTTATCAACCCAAACTTGCTCTTCTGAGATAGAACTCAAGTCTTCTTTATCCAATATGCTGGAACATGAAGATGATAAAGCCAAAATGGCTGCACATGTAATAAATATTTTTTTCATATCGAATTACTCAAATGATTAGAAACTAACATTAACACCGAAGTTAAAACTCTTTGTCAACGGATATTGGTAAGCACCGCGGTCGCCGCTATTTTCTGGATCGTAAATGCCGATGTGGTCTAACACGAACAAGTTAGTTCCTGACACATAAAGACGGCAGCGGTCTACACCGATCGAACTCATCCATTGCTTAGGCAATGTATAACCGATTTCGATATTTTTACAACGGAAATAATTACCATTCATCAGCCAGAATGTAGAAGCTTGACTATTGGCTCCTACAGATCCTGTACCTCCTACACGCGGATATTTTCCATTGATATTATCGGGAGAATAAGCATCCGACCAGATATTCAAAACTGTTTGTTCTGTCCACGTATCGCCGCGGTTAGGGAACATGATTGAACGATGGCCGACTCCTTGGAAGAATGCTGTGAAATCAAGTCCTTTCCATTCACCACCTAAACTGATACCGTAGATGATTTCAGGATCTTTACTATATAATGAAAGGACTGCTTTGTCATTACCATCGACTATTCCATCGGGACCACCAACACCGCCTGCACCATGTATATCTTGCAAGATGATATCTCCTTTTGACCAATTGAAACCTCCATTATATTTAGGCAAACCGACAAGGTCTTCGTCGGTACGGGCAATGCCATCGGCGATATAGCCAGTGATAAAGTTAATTGGACGACCTGTTTTCAATTCCCATTCGTAAGCATTAGCTGATTCATCAATTTTCGTGTAATGGTTGCGGGCGAAAGAAAAGTTGGTTGACACATAGTAGTTGAAATTTCCAATCTTGTTGTCGTGACGTACTAAAAACTCGCAACCTTGGTTGACCATTTCAGCATAGTTTTCTTTCGGAAGGCTGGCACCGAACGTTTCCGGTATCGTACGTGTACGAGCCATCAGGATATCTTTGGTCTTTTTATGGAAGTAATCGAATTCCAAGCTCAATAATCCGTTCCATAATCCGAGGTCGAAACCGACATCGGCCGTTGTGGTTGTTTCCCACGTAATGCCTCTACTAGGATAAACCCCTGGTAGAATACCGGTTGCTCCACTTCCAAAAACAACGTTGCTACCGGTGTTGAATTTGCTCAAATATTGGTAATAAGCAACATCGCTTCCTCCATCATTACCTAAGGTACCATAGGATGCACGAAGTTTCAAATTGTTGATGAAGCTTAGTTTTTCATTCGATTTGAAGAAGTTTTCTTCTGTTACACGCCATCCGGCAGAAACCGACGGGAAGAATCCCCAACGTTTTCCCGGAATCCATTTTACGGAAGAGTCGTAACGGAAGTTGGCTTCTAACAAATATCTGTTGTCAAAGCCGTAATTGACACGCCCTACATAACCGATACGCCCGATTTCAGATTCGTTACCGCTGGCATCTTTCCATTGGCTATCAGCACTACCTGCAAACAATTGTTCCAAAGATGGTGAAAGCAATTCTTTGCGTTGAGCCCAAAAATTATCTCCCCATTGTTCGAATTGTTCATATAAGAACATGGCTCCAATGTCGTGTTTCCCGAATGTATGGTTATAGTTCAATTGCAGGTTCAATGTGTACGAACTGGTTTCGTTGAAATCTTTTCGAACAAAGTTTCCGTTTTCTGTTCTTGTACGTGTTCCGGTAACGGACGCATCATCACGGATGATGTGGTTATGCTCACCGGATGTTTCGTGCATATATAACGTATAGGCTTTACCGACGGTTTTGTAATTCTCATAATACCGGCGGTAGTTGAACATTGCATTGGCACTCAATCCTTCAACCCAAGGAATATCCCATTTAGCACTTAATTTGGTATTCAGGGTGTTCTTTTTCTTGGATCGGTGTCCGTTTTTAATGGCTTCCAAAACGTTCCAGTTGTAGATGGTTGCATTCGGTTTTCCGTTTACATAAGCCGGTTCGGTAGACGGGAAGTTTAACAAAGCACGATACATATCATTCATCAATTCCTGGTCGGAATCGTAAGGCCAATAGGGAGTCCGCTGATCACCCATGTTTCCGTCGACATCTAAGCCGATCGTAAAATTGTCAGCTACTTTGGCATCTACATTTGAACGGAAACTGTAGCGTTGAAAATCCAAATTATCGAATGTTCCGGTTTGATCGAAATAGCCGATTGACATATAATAATTGATACGTTCACTACCACCATTGACGCTTAGGTTATGTTGCATTGTGAATGGGTTTCTCCAAGCTAAATCTACCCAGTCTGTACTATGCGTTTTGAAGTATTCTTGTTCGTCGGCGGTGTAGTAACGGGTGTCGGTTTCAGGAATACCGTTGTACATGAATTTGTTATTCAGATACACTGTTCTATCGTATGCGCTCAATACTTCCGGTTTACGTGTTGAGCGTTCGGTACCGAATAATCCTGAATAGCTGAATTGTGGTTTTTGATTCTTACCGCGTTTGGTTGAAACAACAATCACACCGTTTGCTGCACGCGAACCGTAAACGGCGGCCGAGGCTGCATCTTTCAGTACGGAGATGTTTTCGATTGTATTCGGGTCCAAGGCATCGAAGTCGGCTTTTTCACGGACAACACCGTCGATTACGTAAGTTGGGTTTGTATTGTTGGGTGTATTGGTCCCACGGATGGTGATCGGGGAAGATACACCGGGCATACCGGATTTATTGTAAGAGAAGATACCCGGCATACGTCCTGCCATCGCATTGGAAATATTGGAAACCGGAATAGTTGCAATGTTTTCAGCAGAGATTGTAGCT
>Ga0129317_1001506_pt1 | contig 16740 bp, 15 predicted proteins | sample Cm1ome_FD_94430 | JGI IMG/M metagenome (GOLD analysis project Ga0129317, IMG submission 94430) | Eastern black-and-white colobus group fecal microbial communities from Wisconsin, USA - Cm1105 metagenome | ecosystem: Host-associated > Mammals > Digestive system > Large intestine > Fecal | place... | reverse complement strand
GGTCAGTCGCCCAGGGCCAGGATGGCCGTGACGGCCTCCTTGAACTGAGTAAAGCGCTCATAGGGGGCAGTGACGGCGGTGTCCCCGGTGATTGCCTTGGGCAGGCAATCCACAGAGCCGCTGGTTTCCATCCGCTCGATAATATCCTGGCAGCCGTCATAGTCCTTATTGCTGTATGCCTGCTGCAGGCGGTAGAGGTCCGTCATGGCCTCCAGCACCTTGCTCTGCTGGGTCAGTTCCTGCTCCTTGGCGGCCAGGGCCTCCTGGGAGGCTTTCTCCTGTTCCTCCATGGCATCCTCGGCGGCGGCCAGTTCCTCCTGGAGCTCAATGACCTTGTCCTGGTAGCTCTGGACTTCCTGCATGGCGGTGACGGAGTTCTGCAGGTCGCCCAGGGCTTCGGTGTTGCTGCGCTGGTGCATCAGGAACGACAGGGCCATCAGCAAAAATGCGGCGATAAAGAGGATCATGATATAGATGATCACGGGCTTGCTGCCGGTGCGATTCTCCCTTTTGGGAGTCTCCGGTTCGGAAGCCTTGTTTTCTTTCTCCAGACTCATGCTTTCGGTCCTTTCCGAGCTTTGCGGACCTTTAGAAGTGCCAGAGCCTCCAGCAGATCGTTCAGGTCATCCATTCCGTAGTATTCCAGTTCTATGCGGCCCTTTTTCCGGCCGTTGACGATCTTCACACCCCGACCCAACTGGGAGGACAGCTCCTTCTGGGCCACGGCGGCGTAGTCCACTTCGTCGGCAGGGGGCTTCTTCTCCGTCTTTTCCCCGGCGGACAGACGCTTGGCCAGCGCTTCCGTCTGGCGGACCGACAGACCGCCTTCGATGATGGCGTTGGCGGCCTGGACCTGCTGGGCGGGGGAGAGGGGCACCAGGGCACGGGCATGGCCCGCGGACAGCAGGCCTGCCTCCACCTGGTTCTGGACCGCCGGGGTCAGGTCCAGCAATCGCAGGGCGTTTGTGACGGCGCTGCGGGATTTGCCGACGCGGTTGGCCGCCTCCTCCTGGGTCATGTGGTGCTGGTCGATGAGGGAGCGGTAACCCGCCGCCTCCTCCATGGGATTCAGGTCCTCCCGCTGGAGGTTTTCAATCATGGCCAGTTCGGCGGCCTTGCGGTCATCGGCTTCGATGACGGTGACGGGCACCTCGCTGAGGCCCGCCAGACGGGCGGCCCGCCAGCGGCGTTCACCGGCGATGATCTGGTAATAGCCGGAGGAGAGCCTGCGGACGGTGAGGGGCTGAATGATGCCGTGCTGAAGGATGGAATCGGCCAGCTCCGCCAGAGCGGCCTCATCGAAGAATTTGCGGGGTTGGGCGGAGTTGCTTTCCACCTCGCTGATTGGGAGATACATGGCGCCCTGGGTCTCGGTGTTCATCACATCGTCACCCAGCAGGGCGCCCAGGCCCCGGCCAAGACCGGAGGGCTTTTTGGATGCCATGGGGATGCTCCTTTCAGCGTCACTTGCCTTGACGCTTCAAAAATTCCGCTGCCAGGGCGGTATAGGCCTCCGCGCCGCGGGAAGAGCGGTCGTAGGAGGTGATGGGCTTGCCGTGGCTGGGAGCCTCGGAAAGCCGGACGTTGCGGGGAATGACGGTGACGTAGACCTTGCCGGGGAAGTAGTGCTTCACTTCCTCCGCCACCTGCAGGGCCAGATTGGTGCGGCCATCGAACATGGTGAGCAGGACGCCCTCCAGTTCCAGCCGGGGATTCAGGGATCGGCGCACCAGGCGAACCGTGTTCATCAGGTCTGAAAGGCCCTCCAATGCAAAGTATTCCCCCTGGACCGGCACCAGGATCCCGTCGGCGGCGCAGAGGGCGTTGAGGGTCAGCAGCTCCAGAGAGGGCGGGCAGTCGATGAAGATGTAGTCGTACTGGTCCCGGAGGGAGCCCAGGGCGTCCCGCAGCAGGAATTCCCGGCGCTCCATGGTGATCAGCTCGATGCCGGCGCCCGCCAGAGCCTTGTTGGAGGGCAGCACGTCGCCGTACCGGGTGCGGACCACCGCGTCCACGGCGGGGAAGTCCCCGATGACCACCTCATAAATGCCCTTGGAGACGGTCTTGTCCACCCCCATGCCGGAGGTGGCGTTGGCCTGGGGGTCGAAGTCGCACAGCAGGACCCGTTTCCCGGCCTCGGTCAGGGCGGCGGCCAGACTGACGCAGGTGGTGGTCTTGCCGACGCCGCCCTTCTGATTGACAATTGCGATGATTTTAGCCACGAAGGCACCTACTTTCCATAGTTAACAGACAAGATATATTATAACAATGTGTCATATGGCTTGCAAGAGTTTCGGGGGAAAAACCACGAAAAAATTACGAGGGTTTCACGTGAAACATCACGAAGCCTGGCCGAGGCAAACAAGAAAACAACTGGAATGTTTCACGTGAAACATTCCAGTTGTTACGTCAACTAAGCAGCAAGCCGCCGTAGGGAGGCAGGGTCAGGGAGAGCTGTCCTTCCGTGGCCTCAAAGACCTGACCGGATAGCAAGTCCTCCGCCCGGTCCCGGGACCAGGGAAGGGTCAGATGGTGGGGCTTGTGGTCGGCGTTGACCACCGTCAGGCAGACCTCCCGGCCATATTCCCGCTCATAGGCCAGCAGGGGGCCCTCCGCCAGACGGTAGCGGATGGTACCCTTCTGCAGGGCGGGCCGCTGGTTCCGCTGGCGGCCCAGCAGGGCGAAGCGGGCCTTCAGGGTCTCATCCTCATGGCCCCAGGGGTAGGTGCCCCGGTTGAAGGGGTCCTCCCAGCCCTCCATGCCGGCCTCGTCACCGTAGTAGACGGTGGGAGAGCCGGGGAAGGTGAACAGGATCAGGGCCGCCAGTTCCACCAGGGCCAAACCCGTTTCCCTCTCCTTGGGAGAGAGGCGGTAGGCTGCGCGCTTCGCCCGGTCCTTGGGCATTTTGTGGGTGCCCAGCACCGTCAGGATACGGGGGGTGTCGTGGGTGCCCAGGAAGTTCATGGCGGAGTTGAAGGCGTCCGGGGGATAGTTCTCCCGCAGGGTCTCCATGGCCTCCGCAAAGGCGGCGGCGTCGCCGCCCCGCAGGTAGTCCAGCAGGGCCGTGCGGAAGGGGTAGTTCATGACGCCGTGGAGCTCATGGCCCAGCAGATATTTCCGTCGCTGGTCGTAGGCTACCTTGGTGGAAGCGTCCTCCCAGACTTCGCCCAGGATGAAGGCCTCCGGGTCTGTCTCCACCGCCGCCGCCCGGAGCTTTTCGATGAACCAGTCCGGCAGCTCGTCCGCCACGTCCAGCCGCCAGCCGGAGATACCCGCCCGGAGCCAGTGGCGGATGATGGAGTCCTGGTCCTCAATAATATAGTTTACATAATCTTGGTGCTCCTCCCGGACGGCAGGCAGGGTGCGGATGCCCCACCAGGAATCGTAGTCATCAGGCCAGTGGCGGAAGGAAAACCAGTTGTAGTAAGGGCTTTCCCGGCTCTGGGCGGCGCCCAGGGTGGGATAGAAGCCGTCGGCGTTGAAGTAGCGGCTCTGGGAGCCGGTGTGGTTGAACACGCCGTCCAGCATCACCCGGATGCCCCGCTGTCTGGCCTGGGCACAGAGGGTCCGCAGGTCCTCCTCAGACCCCAGCATGGGGTCCACCTTGGAGTAGTCCGCCGTGTTGTAGCGGTGGTTGGAAGCAGCTTCAAAAATGGGGTTCAGGTACAGGGTGGTGACGCCCAGCTCCGCCAGGTCATCCAGCTTGGCAGTAATGCCTGCCAGGGAGCCGCCGAAAAAGTCCCGGTTTCGCACCTCACCGTCCGGGTCCGGCTGCCAGACAGGGGCGTCGGCCCAGTCCTGGTGGACCCAGCGGTCACCAACCATTCCGGCGGGATTCGGGACGGACAGCCGGTGGAACCGGTCCGGGAAGATCTGGTACGTCACCCCGGCGCCGAACCAGGCGGGGGTATAGGTCTTCTCGTAGACCGTCAGCTGCCAGGGGGCCACCCGGCCGTCACTGCGGTAGCCGGTTTTGTCCAGCACGCAGCCGGAGCCGTCCTCCCGCCAGAAGCGAAAGTGATACCACACCAGGTCTGGGGCGTCCGGGGCGTTGACCTCCCCGCCAAAGGAGAGGCGGCCGTCCTCCTCCGCCGGACCGGCTAAAGCCAGCTCGGTTTCGGCGGAGGTACCGGAAAATTCCGCACGCAGCACCAGAGCGCAGTGGGTGAAGCCCTCCACGGCCAGGGGGCGGCAGTGGAAAGCCACGGTCTGGCCGCAGGTGACGGCGCCGAAGGGCGTTTTAAACAGGGGATAACGGGAGTCAAAAACGAACGGTTCACTCATAACTGGGGAACTCCTTGTGTTGGTTTGATGGAACAATGGGACTGGAAACGCTTCCATGCAGCGGCGCACCGCCGGGCGGCACCAAAAGCCCCGCACTGTTACGGCAGCAGCTGGTTTTCCGGCAGAATGGCAGTGCCGATCTCGTCGGCGGTGAAATAGGCGTTGAGGATCTGCACGGCGGTGGAGGCCAGAGCTGCGCCCGCGCCGCCCTTTTCAATGACGATGGACACCACGATCTCCGGCTCGTCGTAGGGCGCGAAGCACACGAACACGCCGTTGTTGGTCTGCTTGCCGCCCAGCTGGGCGGTGCCGGTCTTGGCGCCAGCGGTCACCACGCAGTCCTTGAAGTAGCTGTATACCATGCCGCCGGGCTGGGTGTAACCCAACATACCCTTCTTCACAGCCTCCAGAGTGGAGTCGTGAATCTCCACGGTATGGTCGGGAGTCGTGTCTCCCAAGGCAAGCACCTCAGAGTTGTCGTAGGTCTTGACAGCCTTCAGCAGGTGAGCCTGGCAATGCTTGCCGCCGGAGACCAGGGTGGCGATGTAGTTGGCCAACTGAAGAGGGGTATATTCCTGGTTGGCCTGTCCGTAAGCCGCCCAGGGGGCGTAGTTGTGGCCTGTCTCGTTTTCGGGAAGGGTGCCGGCGTTGTCGCCAATCTCAATGCCGGTGTGCTCCCCAAGACCGAAAGCGGTCAGGTATTCCCGCAGGGTGTCCATCCCCATGCGGTAGCCCATCTCCGCAAAGAAATAGTTGCAGGAGTTGGTGATGGCCTGGGTTACGTTGATCAGACCGTGACCGGAACGGAACCAGCACCAGGTACCGCTGCCAGTGGGGTCGTTGGGGTAGGACCACCAGCCTGTGTCCCGAATCTTTTCCGTCAGGGTCGTGGCGCCGGATTCCAGCGCCGCCACGGCGGTCAGGGGCTTCAGAGTGGAGCCGGGGGCGTAGGGATAGGAGGTGGCACGGTTCTGGAAGGGCTTGGCGGGATCGGCGGCCAGCTCGGCATAGACCTCCGACCGGCGGTAGGTGGACAGGTCATAGGTAGGATAGGAGGCCAGGGCCAGAATCTCTCCTGTGCCCACCTTCTCCACCACGGCGGCGGCGCCCCGGTCGTCCCGGCCGTCCTCCTGATTCATTCTGGTGACGGTCTCCGCCAGGGCATCCTCCACCACCTGCTGCAGCTCCAGGTCAATGGTCAGCTCCACGGTGGCGCCGGGCTCCGGCTCCACCTCGTAATATTCGCCGGTGATCTTGCCCTCGCTGTTAGTGGATACCACACGCTTGCCGTCGGTGCCTTTGAGATACGTTTCAAAGGCAGCCTCCACACCGGATTTTCCCACCCAGTCATCCCAGTTATAGCCGTCGCCCAGAGCAGCCATCTCCTTCTCATCGCTGATGCGGCCCACGGTGCCCAGAATGTGGGCCGCGTAAGAGGTGGCGTACTGGCGCACCGAGGAGTTGGAAACCTTGGCCCCGGCGTAATTGCCGTCCGTGATCACGGAGATCAGCTCAATGTCGATGTCCTCCGCCAGCACCAGGTCGGTGTAGCCGTTCAGACGGCGCAGCGCCAGCTCATAGCGGACGCCCAACACCGACCGGGTCTCCTCACGGGAAAAATAGGAGGGGATTTTCAGTTCTTCCTGCATCAGCTCCAGCAGTTTGGCGGGAGTGAGGCCCGCGGCATTCAGCAGCTGGCTGGTAAAGGCCGAAAGAGGCAACTGCTCCAACAACGCCTTACCCTGGGCCTCGGGAGACAAGGCGCTTTCACCGCTATTCGTATCTTTGGAAGAGGTGGTCCCATCGGCATCGTCCTCCTCCGGCGTTTCCGCCAAATCCGGATGCTCCACCAGATAGGCGCCCAGCAGACTGCTGGCCTTTTTCAGAGATTTGACATAGGTGAGAAACCGGCTCCGCTGGGTGGAGGACATGGCCTCCAGGCGGTACAGGTAGGGGGCGGAAGTGGAGATGGGCAGGTTGTCTGTCCTGGTCAGACCCTCCTCCCGGCACAGCTCCAACAGCCGCAGGATGGCCTCGTTCTGGTCCTGGCCAGCTTTCAGCAGGCTGGTGTCAAAGGTCAGGTCATATACGGAGTCGTTGGACACCAGGGTGCGGCCCTTGCGGTCCGTGATGATGCCACGGGAGGCGTCGATGGCCTCCTCCTTGGCGATGGAGTGCAGGGACTGGGCCAGATAGTCCTCGTGCTGCAGAACCTGGGTGTTGTACAGCACGCCCAGATAGACCAGCAGCACGGCGGCCAGAAAGCCCGCCAGTACCAGCAGGCGTGGGGTTCGGGAATCTTTCATGGGCTCTCCTTTTCGGGAAAACAGGGATCAGTCGTACATGTGGACCTTGCGGGCCACGGCGCGGTACAAAAATGCGGTGGGAATGCTCAGGGGCAGGGTGACGCACAGCTCCCGCAGCAGCAGAAACAGCCCTGCCTTCCAGGCGCCGCGGCCTGTGACCCACAGCAGAAAGCAGCGGAACAGGTCCGTTAGGCAGAAGGCCATAAGGGTCACCGCCAGAGAGCAGAAGAAGCCGGCGGGCAGGACCTTCTGGGCCAGCAGAGAGGCGCAGAGGCCGATGACGGGAAAGACCAGGGTGTAAAAGCAGGGGATAGCCCCGGGCAGCAGCGCGTCGCACACCACGCCCACGCACAGGGCGAAGATGGCGGCGGGAGCGGGGGCCTCGTAAGTGGCGGGAACGGCCGCCAGCAGGGGATAGACAAAGGGAGTGACTCCCCAGATGGTGATCCGCTGAAACAGCGCCCCCTGCAGCAGGAAGCACAGCGCCGTGGCGGCGGCATACAGGCTCCATTTGAAGATCACTTCATTCCGTGCCAGCACGGCGGCACCTCCTTTCCAAAGGCAGTCAGACTCCGGGTCAGGCGCCCGGGTCGAAGGAGCGGATCACAAAGACCTCCGTCAGCTGGTCAAAATCCACGGCGGGGGTCAGGATGGCGTAGGAATCAGAGCCGGAGGGGTCCATCTGAACCTTTTCCACGGAGCCGATCACCAGGCCCTGGGGATAAAAGCCGCCCAGTCCGCTGGTGATGACCAGATCGCCGCCCAGCAGGCTGGCGTCGGCGGGCAGCAGGTTCAGCCGCAGGCGGTCCTCCTGCATCAGGGTGAAGTCGCCCTGGGCCAGCCCCAGGTCGCCGGTGCGGAACACCTGGGCGCCCAGAGAGGTATCCGTGTCCACCAGAGTCAGAATGGTGGCCCAGTTGGTGCCCACCTCGCTGATGATGCCCACCAGAGCACCGGTCTCGTCTATGACGCAGTCGCCCACCTCCAGGCCGCTGGAGGTGCCCTTGTTGATGGTCAGGGAGGAGGTCCAGTTGGTGACGGCATGCTCCGTCACCATGGCCTGCTGCAGGTCACCCGTCAGGTCCGGCCGCCGGTCCTGGAGGCTCAGCAGCTCTTTCAACCGCTGATTTTCCTCACTGTCCTCCCGGGCCTGGCGGATCTCCGCCTCCATCTCCGCGATCTTGCGCCGCAGGGCGGCGTTCTCCTCCTCCAGGGCCGTGGTGTCCTGGTAATGCTTCTGAAAGTCATTGAACCAGTCTGCCACCGCCGTGTAGGCGGCCCGGAAGGGGGAGGCGATCACATTGGCCACGTTGGCCAGGGGAGAGGAGGTGTAGCTGAACACGGACAGCAGCGTCAGAGCCACGGCGATGACCGCCGCGGCGAACAGCACCCATAATCCGTTATTTTTCAGGAAATTTTTCAAGAAAAAGCCTCCAATTACAGAAGGTTGACAGCAAATTGCGCCAGCATGCGGCTCAGGCGCAGCACCGGCAGGCCCATGACGTTGAAGAAGTCGCCGTTGAGCTTTTCCACCAGCAGGGCGCCCTTACCCTGGACGCCGTAGGAGCCGGCCTTGTCCATGGGCTCCCCGGTGGCGATATAGGCCCGCAGCTCCGCCTCCGTGGCGGGGCGGAAATAGACCTCGGTGGTCTCGCTCTCCGTCAGGCTCCGGTCTCCCTGCCGGACGGTGACGCCGGTGCAGACGGTGTGGTGCCGTCCCTGGAGGGCAGTCAGCATCCGCAGGGCGTCCGCCTCGTCCGTGGGCTTGCCCAGCCGCTGGTCGTCCAGAAACACCATGGTGTCGGCGGTAATGACGATCTCGTCGGGAGTGCACAGCCTGGAGGAGGCGTCCGCCTTTTCCCTGGAGATATATTCCACGATCTGCTGCGGGCTAAGTCCGGCGGGGTAAGATTCCTCAGCCTCCGGCACCCGGATATCAAAGTCCGTGATGCCGATGCGTTGTAACAATTCCTGCCGCCGGGGAGACCCGGAGGCCAGTACGATCTTTGCCATTATATAACGACCTTTCTGCGCCAGATAGCGCATCAAGTTTCAACAGACCTCCGCGCAGGAAGGTTCTTTGCCATCATTTGCAGTTGCCGCTTCAGCAGCGAGCAAATGGGCATTTATATAAATTCGCATGAGAATGCGAATTTCCTCACTTTCCCGTGGAGCCGAAGCCGCCCCGGTCGGGGCCGTCCAGGCGGGCCACCCGGGTGAAGGTCAGCCGGGGCTGGTTCTCCATAATGCGGAACTGACAGATGCGGGCGTGCTTTTCGATAGTCACATCCCGGGTGGCGTAGACGGGCATGCGCCACTGGTCGTTGTCACCGCAGTAGGAGCAGTCCACCACCCCCACGGAGTTGGTCTGCAGGATGCCATAGTTCTTGAAGGTGGAGCTGCGGGGGGCGATATGTGCCTCCCAGCCCCGGGGCAGGGCGATGGCCACCCCCAGGGGGATCAGCCGGAACTCCCCGGCCTTCAGGGTCACTTCCTCGGCGGCGCAGAGGTCGATCCAGTCGGATTTGCCCTCCACGTAGCACAGCTCTGGAAGGTCCTCTGCAAAATATTTTACCTTGATTTCTTCCATGTGAAACTCCAAAATATGATAATATATCGTAATACCTGAGAGATATTATACAAATCGTAGTTGGGTGCGAGGGGGCGCCGCTTTGCGGCGCGGGAAGGCGCCCCTACCGGGACGCACGGGGGATGCGGCCCCCACTTTTCTTTCGTTTTGCCGAAAGAAAAGTCGCCGCCGCAGCGGTGGAAAAGAAAGGCGCTTGGGCGGATCAACTTGACACAGCCGTGTCAAGTTGATCGCAAACGCGAAAGTTGTCGTGGCTGGTGCGGTGCGAATGTGAGAGCCTGTACCGGGTGCGCTGGACTCCTGGGGAACAGAGATGGTGCTTCCCCGCAGTAGGGGGCGTGGGTGCGGCTTTCGAGGTGGTTGATGAATGGCCGCTGCGCCTCATTCCGCTGCCGCTGCCCTGGCGTGATTCGTAGGGACGGATATGATCCGCCCGTCATCGGGGTGCCGGCTTTATTCCACGCCCCGTTCGTACAGGCCCCGGGTGAATTCTCCCTCCGCGGGGCGGCCCTCCTGATAGGCCCGCATGACCCGGACGCACTCCTCCGGACTCTCGGTGGTAAACCGCAGGCGGGCATAGGCCAGACCCAGCCGCTTCCAGTCAGGCCGGTCCGCCAGCCATAGCACCCGGCTGTTCTGGACCTCCGTCCGGTGGCCGTAGGCCGGCAGCAGGGGGAAGGCGGCGCCGGTGCGGTCCTGGAGGAAGTTGGGGCGGTGGCAGGGGCCGTTTTCCGGAACTGCCGGGGCGTTTCGGTCCAGGCGGCAGCCGCAGTCGTTCTGCACCAGGCAGTTTTCCGTAATCATCAGGGGCAGGCGCCCGTAGACGATGGCCTCGGCGGGCAGGACCTTTTTCAGGTCCCGCATCTGGGACCCCCGCAGCTCAAAGGAGAGGCAGGCGGAGGACAGCCCCTTGTCCCGCAGGTAGCTAAGGGACCAACTATTGAAGACGTTCAGACCGTAATCGCCGTACAGGGCCATGTCCAGGCCCCGCAGGATAGACAGCTGGCCGATGTTGCCCACGGCGGCGGCTGTGACGCCAAGCTCCTTGGCGTGGGCCAGCCAGGTTTCCAGCAGGGCCTCGTCCCGGTCCCGCCAGATGCGGGGCAGGACGGCACACCATTCTGTTTCGGCATGGGGTAGAGACTTTAACTCCGCCAGCACCTCCAGGGGCACGTAGACCCGGGCGGGGGCGCAGTCCAGCAGGCCGTCTGTGATCTGGGCGGCGTTGGAGACGGAGACGGTGAGAGCGGGGGCGGACGCGCTGCAATCGACTTCCGGCAGCACCGGCAGGGGCAGCTCCCGGCGGAGGGGAACCGCGGTCCGGGCCTCCGTCAGGGCGGCCAGGGCATCCCGTCGCAGGGCGTTGACGGCGCTGGCGGGGAGGGACAGGCCCTCGTTAACCGTGACTTCCACGCTTTCGCAGCGGTAGGCGGTGCCGCCGGTCTTTCTCAGCCGGTCCGCCACCTCCTCCGCCGTCATGCTGCGGTTCCGGGCGGCCTCCGGCACAGGGCCGGTGACGGTGACGCTGTGGGTGCCGTCCTCCGCGGTCAGCGTGCAGGGCACACCCGCGCGGATGGCGGCGGTGAAGCGCACGGGGACAGTGCGCAAATCGTCCTTTTCATAGGCGGCCTTGGCCGCCTCGAACAAGTCCTGGGGGTCCTTGGCATTTTCCGGGCGGGTGCCGAACATCCTGACGCCGTGCTTGCCCTGCCAGTACCAGTCCGTGAAGCCGGAGCGGGAGAAGGCCTGTTCCAGCTCGGCAAGCTCGGCGGCGGTGGGCTCTCGGTCCTCCTCCAGCAGCCGGGCGTAGATGCGGGTGATGACGGCCACGTATTCCGGCCGCTTCATGCGGCCCTCCATCTTCAGGCAGGCCACCCCCATCTCCGCCATGTCGCCCAGCTCGCAGGCCAGACAGTTGTCCTTCAGGCTCAGCGGATAGCTCTTTTTGGCGGGTCCGTTGACGCCATAGGGCAAACGGCAGGGCTGGGCACAGCGGCCCCGGTTACCGGAGCGGCCGCCGATGAGGGCGCTCATGGCGCACTGGCCGGAGTAGCACATGCACAGGGCGCCGTGAACAAAGACTTCCACTTCCACGGGGCAGTTTTTGCAGATGGCGGCGGTGTCCTCGGCGGAGTTCTCCCGGGCCAGCACGATGCGCTCGCAGCCGTCGGCGGCCATCTCACAGGCGCCGCCGGAGGTGAACACGCTCATCTGGGTGCTGGCGTGGAGGGGCAGGTCCGGCAGGCTCTTCCGCAGCAGCTCAAACAGGCCCCAGTCCTGCACCAGGATGGCGTCCACCCCCAGACGGCAGACCTCCCGGGCGGTCTCCAGGGCCTTGGGCAGCTCCCGGTCCGTCAGCAGGGTGTTCAGGGTCAGAAAGACCCGGACGCCCCGGACATGACAATAGACCAGAGCCTCCTTGAATTCCTCCTCTGAGAAATTCTTGGCGCTCCGGCGGGCATTGAAATCGCCCCAGCCCAGGTACACCGCGTCGGCGCCGTTCTGTACGGCGGCCCGCAGGGATTCCGGGGACCCGGCGGGGGCCAGGAGTTCCGGCTTGCTGCTCACTTGTTCTGCTGGTTCAGCCGCTGCTGGAGGCGGAAAACTTCCCGGCGCAGCTCGCTGGCCTCGGCTTGGGCTTTGCCAGCCTCATCCAGATATCCCTTGATCTGGGCCCGCAGCTGCTCGGCGGAGGCCTGGGCCTTGAACAGCTCGTCGGCGATGTTGGCGGCGGTCAGGACGGCGGCATCGGTGCGGCCCACCTTGGCGCTGCCCAGCACTTCCGCCATCTTGTCCCCCACGTAGCTGCCCACCTTCTGCATGTAGGAGGCCGATTCCTCGGCCACGAAGGTGTATTCCTCTCCGCAAATAGTGACGACGACGCGGTTTGCCATGACGATTCCTCCTCTTCATTGGTAAAAGGGCAAAAGCCACCCATTTTTTCAGCGTATAGTATATCATATGAGAAAGATGTGTGCCATAAGAAAACCGTGGATTTTGAAAAAATTCATAAACTCCGGGGACAAGCCTTGCACGGGAATAGGCAAAGGACTTGCCGGGAAGCGGTTTTTCGTGTAGAATAAGGGAACATGAAAAACAGGAGGGGAGGGACAGCCATGGCAAGTGTATTGGTGCATACGGCGGAAGAAAGCGTGACCCTGTCTGCCCAGGCGGCCCGGCGGCTGCTGGAAAAGGGCGACGGCGACGCAGCGCTGCTGTATCTGGCCCTCCTGCGGCACCACGGCACCGTACCGCCCCGGTCTCTGGCGGGAGAGCTCCGCTGGGAGCGGAGCCGCATCGAAGCAGCGGAGGAGACCCTGCGGCAGTTGGGGCTCATCGCCTCCGCCGCGCCGGAGAAGGCCGCCCCTCTGGAGCCCGCCGACGAGCGGCCTGCCTATCAGCGCTCCGACATTATGGAGCGGCTGGAGGACAGCGGCGAATTCCGGGGACTGGTGGCCGAGGTGGAGAAGAAGCTGGGCAAGAAACTGACCACCCCGGACGTGGGGGCTCTGCTGGGGCTCAACGACTATCTGGGCCTGCCCGCCGACGTGATCTACCTACTGGTGTGCCACTGTGACGAGCGCATCCGCCGCCGGTACGGCGAGGGCCGCCGCCCCACCCTGCGGCAGATTGAGAAGGAGGGCTACGCCTGGGCCCGCATGGGCATCGACACCCAGAAGGCGGCGGTGGAGTACCTGAAAAAATATGCGGAAAAGCAGGCGTCCGTGCCCCGCTATATGCAGGTGCTGGGGCTGGGAGACCGCCTGCCGGTGGCGTCGGAGGAGAAGTACCTGACGGCCTGGCAGGAGATGGGCTTTCCGCCGGAGTCGGTGGCCCTGGCCTACGACAAGACGGTGCTGAAGTGCCACGAGCTGAAGTGGCCCTATTGCAACGGCATTTTGAAGCGCTGGCACGCGGCCGGCCTACATACGCCGGAGGAGATCCGGGCCGGAGACCGGCCTGCCGCCGGGACACAGCAGAAGCAGTCCGCCGCAGATGACGCGTGGAAGTACGTATGAGCGGCGAAAAGAACGGAGGCGTGAGACACAATGGCATATGATGGAAAGATCACGCGCCGTGCCCTCCAGCGGTTCGAGGAGGACCGGCAGGCGCGGGAGACCCGGTTCCGGGAGCGGCAGGAGAGCATTTTCCGCCGCCAGCCCCGCCTGCGGGAGGTGGACAGCCAGCTGCGGTCCACCATGAGCCGCATCATCGCCGACGCCCTGCGCCGGGGCACCGATCCCCGTCCGGCGGTGGAGCGTCTGCGGGACGAAAATCTGAGCCTGCAGGCGGAAAAGCGGGATCTGCTGGCCCGCATGGGCCTGCCGGAGGACTGCCTGGAGGAAAAGCCCCTCTGTCCCCTCTGTGGGGATACGGGCTACTGGAACGGCCAGATCTGCCGCTGCCTGCGGAAGTATTACGCCGAGGAGCAGACCCGGGAGCTTTCCCGGATGCTGGACCTGGGCAGTCAGAGCTTCGACACCTTTTCTCTGGACTGGTATTCCGACCGGGTGATCGACGGGCAGAGACGCTCCGCCCGGAGCCATATGGAGGAGCGGGTCTATAACAGCTGCGCGGAGTTTGCCCACGGCTTTGGCCGCCGCCCGCAGAATCTGCTGCTGTTCGGTGCGCCGGGACTGGGCAAGACCCATCTCTCTGCCGCCATTGCCCGGGAGGTCAGCGGCAAGGGCTTTTCCGTGGTTTACGATACGGCGGCCCATGTATTTGCGCGGTTCGAAACCCAGAAGTTCGGCCGGGAGGAGGGAGACGAGGTGTCCTCGGACGTGGGCCGGGTCCTGAACGCGGACCTGCTGATCCTGGATGACCTGGGCACGGAGATGACCACCGCTTTCGTCCAGAGTGCTCTTTATCAGATCGTCAACACCCGGCTGTTGGAAAAGCGCTCCACCATCATCAGCACCAACCTCTCCCCGGAGAAGCTGGCCCAGCGGTACACGGCGCAGATCGCCTCCCGCATTGAGGGCGAGTACCAGCTTCTCCCCTTTGTGGGCGAGGATATCCGAAAGCTGAAGAAAGCGAAAAGCGAGAACTGACAAGCTGTTTGAAAGGCTTCTGCCGTTTTGCGGCAGGGGCTGCAAAATGCGAGGCGTGGCCAGCCCAATGGGGCGGCCACGCTTTCTTTGCGCCGGACGATATGGAATATCCCCGGCACTTGCAAATGGCGGGTTTACCTGCCATACTTTAGATGCCAACAAAAAGTCAATTCATCACCGAACGAGGAGGGGAATGGTTATGAGTATCAAACTGTTTATCGTGCTGGCCGTTTTAATGGGAACAAACCAAATTCTTGGCACCTGTTACGGCTCCTGGAAAGAAGGATTCAGCGTGGAGCTGCTTTGGGCGGGCATCAAAAAGATTTTCTTTCTGGCCCTTGGCTATGGAGCATTGGCATTTGCCGCACGCTATGCTTCCCAGTATGTGCCGTCCGCGGAGTACTTAAGCGGGATACTGATAGAGCCGATTGCCAAGTACTTCTCTAAAATTTGCGAATCCTTGCGGAAGCTGCTGAATGACTCCGTAACGGAGACGGTTGCACAGAAAAAAAGAGATGATGTCGAGAAGCCATGAGGCAGAAGAGATATTGACAAGCAAATTTCCTGGAATCGCACATGGCGTAAGGGAGGACTGTTGCGAAGAACTTCTTTCTGCGGCGGTCTTACGCCTGCCAGACCCGCCACAGCAGAAATGACAATCCTGTCAGCGCCGCGCCGGGCAGCAGGGACAGCCAGAACCGGGGACTGCCCAGGTCCCAAAGGGCGGCCCCCACGACGGTGGCGGCGGCCACCCGGGGCAAACTTCCCAGTGCGCCGCCGGTGACATAGGCCCGGAGGGGCACCCCGGCGGCGCCCAGATACAGGCTCACCAGGTCCCCGGGTGAGGCACCCGCCAGCCGCAGCAGGAACACGGACCGGCCCGGACGGTCTCCGGGCCGCAGGGCTGCCAGACGGGGATGGCGCGCCGTCAGGACCTCCAGCCCTGCCTGCTCCCGGCGGCCCAGGAGAAAGGGAATCACCTGCGCGGTCAGCACCCCCAGCAGGTTCACCGCCAAAGCGGCGGGCAGGGGGAACAGCAGTCCTCCCGCGGCCTCCAGGGCGGAGAGGGGAAAGGCCACCGACAGGCTCTTGACGGCGTACAGGGCCAGCAGAAAGACCGCTGCCAACCCTGCCTCCCGGGGGGACCAGGCGGCGATGCACTCCGCCGTCAGCCGGTCCCGCAGGGGCCACAGGGTCAGCGCACCCGCCAACAGCACCGCCAGCGGCAGCCACCGGTATTTTCCCATGAAAAGCCCCTCCCAAACCCGTCGAATGTTGTCCATAGTATGCCCAAAAGGTCGAAAAAAGAGACCGCTTTTGAGAAGCGGCCTCTTTTGTTTTTCAGAATTCCGGTTCCTCTGGGATGACGATAATGGCGGGGCCGTCGGCGGGCTCCGTTGGCGTTTCCGCCGGAGTCTCCGGCACGTCAGGTGTCTCCGCCGGGGTCTCCGTGGAGGCGGGCGGCGTCTCCGGGGTGCCGGGGCTCACGGCGGGGACAGTGGGCTCCGTGGACGCGGCGGCAGCGGGGCCCTTCAGGATGACCTTGTTCCGGGCCTTGTAGTCGCTGGTGTCCTCATAGGTGGTGGAGATCAGCTTGCCATTGGCGTCATACAGGTGGCGGTAGGTCTTCCACTTGGACCCGGTGTAGGGCGTGGTTTTGACCTGCTCCGTGCCGGGGGCCAGGGTGGGATCGTCCTCGTAGACCACCTGGAAATCGGTGGTGGACAGCTTTTCGTTGGTCATCCTGGCGGTGATGCCGGTGACGTTGGTGCCCAGCACCTTCACTGTCAGATAGCCGCCCTCATAGCTGGTGATGATTTTGATGGGATAGTCGGTATCGTTGGTGAATTTATAGTCCGGGCCGCCCCAGGACACGGTGGCGTCCATACCGGCGGCGATGTAGGCGGGAATGTAGCGGTGGGCGTGGCGCTCCGTGATCTCCAGATTGCCCCGCAGGCAGGCCAGATACAGGGTGGAGGAGGTCTGGCAGATGCCGCCGCCGATCTCGTCCACGGTCTCGCCCTTCACATAGGCGGGGGCGGGCTGGTAGCCGTTGGCGGCGGTCCGCTTGCCTACCACGCCGTTATAGGAGAACACGTCCCCGGTATTCATTACGTAGCCGTTGATGGAGGCGGCGGACAGCTTCACGTTGGAGATGCGCGCGGCGGTGCCGCCCACCTTGGTGCGGGCCTCGCCCAGCACGTCCCGGAACAGCACCCCCTTCAGCTTGTCGGCGGTGACGGTGGGGTACTCAATGATGGCGTCAATCTCCACGGTCTCGCCGGGGGCCGCATCGTCCAGAGCCTTCTGGGCGGCGGCCACGTCAAAGTCCGCCCCCAGCTGCTCCGGGGTGATGGACTTGGTCTCCGGGTCATACCCGGCGTTCTTCATCTCGGCGGCCACCTCGTCGTGAATGGCCTGGGCTGACAGGGTCTTGGCGGGAACTGTGGTGAAAGAGAAGGGGATCTGATAGCCGCTTTCGGCATATTGGGAGATGTCTGTCAGG
>Ga0129317_1001505_pt1 | contig 16749 bp, 16 predicted proteins | sample Cm1ome_FD_94430 | JGI IMG/M metagenome (GOLD analysis project Ga0129317, IMG submission 94430) | Eastern black-and-white colobus group fecal microbial communities from Wisconsin, USA - Cm1105 metagenome | ecosystem: Host-associated > Mammals > Digestive system > Large intestine > Fecal | place... | reverse complement strand
GTCAGGGTCGATCTTTTCGGAGAGTTCCGTGGGAGTGCCGATAAATATTGTTCTGGTGTTCATAAATGCAGAGAGGAGAACGACGATCCGATCCTCACGCAGCACAGGTTCTTCTCTGCTGTCCGAAACCAGCTCCCACACATTTTCCTCGCTACGTCGAAGCTCCAGTTCCCGGTATTCGATGTCCCGGCCCACGCAGGTCAGTTTGGCTCTGCCGCTGCCCCGCTTTTCTTCCACCAGTGTGAAGCTGGAATCCACCGCGCCGCTGATGGCGGTGGTCCCGGAGATCCGGTGGAACACATCCTCCGCCTTTTCCTTGCGCAGATGATGGATGAGCAGGATGGCAACGCCGTGCTTGTCCGCCAGCCGCTTGAGCACAGACAGATCCCGGTAGTCATTGGCGTAGGTGGCGTCGTGGATCGGACGGACCATCTGCAGGGTGTCAATGATGACCAGCACGGTGTCGGGGTATGCGGCGACGAATGCGTCCACCTGTTCCTCCAACCCTTGGCCGATGAGGGCGCACTCCGTGCAGAAGTGGACGCTGTCTGGTGCATCCTCAGTGATTTCAAAGAGTCGATTCTGGATGCGGAGGACGGAATCCTCCAGACAGAGATAGAGGGTGGTGCCCTGCTTGGTGGTCATGTTCCAGACCGGTTCTCCCTTGGCAACTGTCACCGCCAGCCATAGAGCAAGCCAGGACTTGCCCACCTTTGGTGAGCCAGCCAGGATGTGCAGACCCTGAGAGATCAGGGTATCCACCACAAAATTGGGCGGCTCCAGCGGACGATCCATCAGTGTTCTGCCATCTACTGTGATCAGGGGATGGTTCATTTTGTTGTTCATGTTTGGTACCTCCATTTCAAGAATTTGAATACAAAAAACTCCCACCTCAAAAGAAGTGGGAGTAGTATTCATTTTGATTTTGAAATGGTTTGTGGTAGAATAGAGCAAACGGAGGTGAGCCAATGGCGACCTATCAGATCTACGAACTCTCTGCCCGGGCGGTGATGAGTTATGCCGCGGAGCAAGACGGCGTTTACACCTTTACCCTGAACCGCAGCGCCACCGAGCACTGCAAGGTACCGGGCGCCAGGCACGAGCAGGACAGCTGCGCCATGTTCCACCAGCTGATGTACCAGCTCCACGGGAAGGGCTGGCGGGAGCGTGGCGAGGAGAAGGTAACGGCTCTCTCCGATGTGCTGTTCTACATGGACTTCGCCGGGATCTTTGACCGGCGTGGAACTGGAAAGACGCAGCAGGCCCGCCGGGGAAAGGCCAGAGATATGTTCCGCCCCAAGGGGATCACCCTGGACTTCGGCGGCGGTCCACACCGCTATGTGGCTTTTGAGCGCTCAGCCAGCATGAGCCGCCAGTCCCGTCTCTCCTTTATCCGGACGGATCTGTATGAACCCATACGCCAACGGATCATGCTGAATATGGAACTGAGACGCTGCCAGCTCAGTAAACTCTACGCCTACAACGGTCTCATGTTCTCCAGCGGAACCCGGGTGGACGGCATCCGCATTGACAAAAATCACCGGGTCATCGTCATAGACAATCCATCCAAGAGAGTGGAGCGAGCCCCTGTCATCACCCTGCGGGAGGGCAGAGAACCGGGAACCTTCTACCGGGCGGATACACTGGAAGATCTGGACATCATCTGCTTTGACGGCGTGGGTCTCATCTCCAAGGAGTACGCCGAGGTAGTGGACAAGGCCTGCTGCGGCAGCCACACCCACACCTCCTTCCAGATTCGGATGCCCTACATCAAGGGGATGCTCCATCAGGTGGATTTCAAGGACTTTTTGAAACGCAGCGGCACCCAGACCATTGTGGACATCTGGGGCAAGGCGCACCCTGTCCGCAGTGTGGACATCATCCTCACCCGCAGTCAGTTCAAGGCCTACGGCTGGCTGCAGGAGAACGGTATGACCTGGGAGGACTACTGGAGCGCATTCCGGGAGTACAATCACGCTCTGTACATCACCAACCTGAGCAAGACGGAGCCGGAGAAGCTGGTGGAGCTCAACTACCAGTTCCTTTCCACCCTCTCCATCCAGCCGGAGGAGTTCCGCCCCGCCAACCTGCCGGAGGGCTGGGACCACAGTCCAGCGGATGATCCACGGCAATGGCTGACCAAGGCCACCGAGACGGCCTACTATAACTTTCGTGCCAACGAAGCATATCAGCAGGAATACTTTCGCCGGGGCCTGAGCCAGCCCAGGGGAAGCCGGGCGAACATCATGGCCCGGGTGCTGGAGAAGAACCCGAAGTTTATCCGTGAGCCTATCTACACGGAACAGCTGGATGGGCAGGCCCGGAAGATCCTCCGAGGCTACGCCGTTGGGCGGTTGCTGGTGCCAGGGGACAACCGATTCCTCTCCGGTGATCTGTTGGAACTGCTGCGGCAGTTAATTGCGCCCCGTGTGTTCCAGTTGCCCGGTGAGCGGGACTTCTGCAACCAAGTGCTGGGAGACTTCTTCGCGGAGGACTGTTTCTTTGCTCCTGGTGCAGCCTATGACCATGAGGACAGCTGCACCCTTCTCCGCAACCCTCACATCGCCCGGAACGAGGAATTGCAGCTGTCGGTGTATCCGGGGGGAGACGCACTGCGCCAGCATTACCTGGGCCACCTCACCGATGTGGTTATGGTGTCTGCTGACAGTCTGGCAGCGGAGCGGCTGGGCGGCGCCGACTACGACGGCGACCTCATCAAGACCATTGCCGATCCCATTCTGAACCGCTGCGTGAAGCGGAACTATGATTACGATGTCCACCAGCAGCTCTCCAACAATGCCAACCTGCCCCTGCTGAAAATTCCATCCTTGTCCGCACCTAAGTCCGACGCCAATGACTGGCAGGCCCGGTTTCAGACGGTGGAGAACACCTTTGCCGCCCGCATCGGACAGATCTGCAACGCCGCCCTGGATCGCAGCGTCATCGCCTACAACGACCACGCCGACCCAGAGGAGCGCAAGCGGTGCCGCTGGGACTTGGAGGCTCTGGCCATCTACAGCGGACTGGAGATCGACGCGGCCAAGACCGGTGTGCGGCCCAACCTGGATGAATTTCTGGGCGGACGGAGGGTAAAGCGCACTCCTTTCCTCCAGTACAAATATCTGTTGGAGCGTGCGGAAGAGCGCCGCCGCGCCTGGTATGAGCCCACCCACCGGGAGCGGCTGGAGACCTTCTTTGCTGGAGTCGACTGGGACACGGTGGACTCCCCGGTGGAGCGATTGCCCTGGCTGGCCCACCAGCTGGAGCGCAACACGCCGAAGGTTCAGGAGAAACCGGCAAAGGACGGCGAGTTATTCGCTTTCGCCCAGGAGCGAAACTGGAAGAGGCAGCTGGATGAGAAAACACTTTCTTCTGTTTCTGCCTTGCTGTGGGACTACGAGCACTGCCTCTCCCGCATCCGGGCCTGCCGCGCCCCAGCCAAGGGGCAGCAGCGGAAAACGGACATTGATCGCATCCTCTACGCCAGAGGACAGGAGGAGGTCTACGACAGCGACGAGCTGTACGCCTTCTTCCAGCAGCTTTCCCCGGAGCGTATTGCCGCTCTGCGAAGGGCCATCGTGGAACAGCAGTGGCACCTGATGGCAGAAGGGCAGAGAGAAACATTTCTGCGGGAGCATCTGCCGGAGGGAGCCGACTACTACGATCTCCTGACCGACTTCCGCCACGGCGGGTTCCGTCTGCTGGGTGATCTGGTCTGCGACATCGACGATCTGGAAGCGGCCCGGGAACGGAAGCAGCTCTGCCGCCCGGTGGATTCCCCGGCCTTCCAGAAGATGATGGAGGTCTATCTGTCTGCCCCCTTCAGCGGCAACGAGCGGGCCGTGGTGTCCAGGACCTGCCGCAAGCTGCTGAACAAGATCGTCCGGCCCAGCCTGGCGGCCCCCTATGTGGTGGCTCTGGGTAAGCGGAACCTGCTGTGGGATCTGCTGCCGGACCACATTGAGGAACATGTTCTGGAGGTGGACCATGCTGAATGAGTGGAAAGAATTTCAGGACTACACCTGTGTGGTAAACTACACCGTCAGGAACAAGCAGGACACCACCTATCTGGGCCGCTTTACCTTTGACACCATTTTGGGTTTCGAGGGGCTCAACCGGGTACTGACCATCCTGGCAAGAGGATTTCTGTTTCATAATGAGGATGGCAGCCCCGCCGAAATGCCCCGGGATCGCATCGACTACGCCAAGCGGGGCCTGTGCGCTTGGTGCAGTGTGCCGGACAGCAAAAAATCCACGCCCCGGGAGGCGTGGCAGTTTGGCAGTGATTTTGGGGAACTTCATTCGGAATTCCCCAGCCTTGTGGATGAAAACGGCAGCGGATGGTTTCATAGGCATGTGCATCGGGTGGCAACCTTTGTGCAGGAAAAACCGGAGAGGGTGTCCAGCAGTGCCCAGAAGAAGTGTGCCGCCATTGAAAAAGGCTTTGACCAGGCCTGGCGGGACAAGGTGATCCAGATGCAGATTCCCCTGTTCGCCCCCACCACCAAGGGGCAGTGGGGCCTGCGGTTTGACAGTTTTCTGGCCCAGGCTCTGGAACTGGGGCCGCTCCGGACGGAGGAACCGATACTTCCACCCGCATTGGTAGAGCAACTTCGCAGCCGCACGCCTAAGGGCGTTCCCGTGGAGATGGTGGAGACGCTGGCAGCCTACTACCTTGCCAATAAGCCGGAGGATTCCGACTGGGTGGTGCTGCCGGTGGCCAATTTTGATGCATACTTCGGCACCACCAGCTTTGGGCGGAAGTATCTCAAACAGATCCCAGAGGCCATCATGGAACGCTCGGAGACCGGCTTTGGACTGTGCCGGTATCGGCTGGGGGAAGCTATCGTTATTGAGTAGATAAAATCAGGCATCCATCTCCGTTTCTTCCGCTGGAGATGGATGCCTGTTCGTTTCAAAATGATTCAGTTCGTTTGCCAGTTCCCACGCCAGACGGAATCCGCAGATAAAGCTGTCCACGGAGCGTTGCTCTATCATCAGATTCTGGGCGTCGATGATCCGCAGCACCAACTTCCGCTCTGGTTTATCCAATCGCTCAATGAGCTGCCGGTGGCAGTTTTCCACTTCCTGTTCGGATTCCACCATGGGCAGAGGTGTATAAAATCTATCGTACAACAATCTCAGCGTTTTGTTCATGTGCCTCGCCTCCTTGTAGCAAGACACAATAGCACAGGTTAAGGAAAATAGCCAGCTCTTTGCGGATATTTTACAACCAGAAAGTTGCGCTTTTATCCAGGGTCTCTTTCCTCTGTTTCCAGTCCGGCATCAGCATCGTTAGGAACGCATAGAACTGCTTTGAATGATTGGGGTGAACGAAATGGCAAAACTCGTGCATCACAACATATTCGATACAGTTGCGTGGGGCTTCTAATAGCCTCTTATTCAGCGTAACAATTCCCTTTTTGGCCAGACAAGATCCCCACCTGGTCTCCATATTCCGAATCCGTAATTCTGGCATCGGTACCCCATATTTTTGAAATACGGGGTAGGTCTCCAAAATAATTTCACCGAAAATGGATCGACACTGCTCATCCAGGTAACGGGTCACCATCTTTTGCTTTTTTGCAAAGTCTTCCGTGTCTTTCACACAAAGATGAAGATATATCCCATCAGAGGAAATTGCGTCCCGCAGACTGTTTTCCACTTTCAGGCGGACTCCTCTGCCCAGCAGATAGAAAGTCTCTCCACTGACATACTGCTTGGGTTGAGGGGCATACTGCGCCATCTCACGAAACTTTCTTTGTGCTGAGCGAATATAGGCCCCTTTGCTTACCACAAAACCATCGACTTTTTCAGCCGGGACATCTGGATTAGCTGAAACATAAACCATACAATCCTTATGAACCCGCAGATTGAGATTTTTTACCTGTTTCTGCTCCAGTAGGTAGTGGATCTCGTTGTTTTCATATACGACGGTTCTTTCCTGCGCCATTGCTGTCAAAACCTCCGAAGTGCTACTGTTTTGACATTTTCGATGATCTTATCAATGGTGTCAAAAGACAGTTTTATTCCCCGTTCTTTCTCATAGTCATAAAAAAGGTCATCAATATCCTGCGAGATTCGGTCGTGGATTGTTTTGTTGTTGGTCCAATCCACTTGACTGTGGTTGGCCACAATTTTTGTAATCTCTTCCGCAATCTCCGCAGCAAAATCAGGAGAAACTTCCGCTTCTCTTGCTTCGTCGAATACCGCTGACAGAACACCGTAAAACGCCTGGGCGTGGACATTATTCTTAATGGATTCCGGATAGGTCACGGTGCTTTTTCCGGCGTGATAGTCTTCCATGATGGTACGCATCTTTGCCAGATATTCGGCCTCAGAGATCACCTTTTCCTTGTACTGCTCCAATGCGTCCTTGATCCGCTTGGAGAAACTGTCGTAATAGGCGGGATTCTCCTGATATTTTTCGCTGATGCTGCGGGTCAACTTGCTGGTAATAGCGTCCGCCTTTGCTCGAAGAGATCCCAATTCCTCCAATTCCCGCTCAAAGTCATCCTTGTTCAGAATATCGATGGGGCTGGTAATCTGTTTCAGACCGGCTACCGAGAGGTGTGTATCAAGAAGATTTTGCATCAGCGGCTCATATTCCCGGTTATCAATAGCATCGCAGTAACGGATTTTCACGCTACGGCGTACCTTGGAGAAAAAGATAAAAGTGTTTTGATACTGCTTCAATTCATCCTTCGGAATGGCTGCATACGCCTGTTCCGCATTCAGCACCATATTCAACGCTTTGCCAAAGGCACAGAGGAGATTATAAAAGTTCTCTCGCTTCTTATCGTCAGCAAGAAACACTTCCACTTCTTCAGTGTCGCGTGGATTTTTCAAGTCTGTAAACAGTTCCGTCAGCCGGGTATAGGCTTCCCGCAGGCCAGCCACAGAAGACATAACATCCACCACGACACCCTTCAGGTCTCCGCCGTCAAAGTTCTCCAGCCCGGCGCCGCTGTACAGATCCATAGCGGTATCCAGCTTTTCAATCAGTCCACGGTAGTCCACAATGAGGCCGTAGTCCTTGCCTTCATACAGACGATTGGTGCGGGCAATAGCCTGGAGCAGACCGTGTTCTTTCAACTCTTTGTCAATGTAGAGCACCTGGCAGATGGGGGCATCAAAACCGGTAAGCAGCTTACTGCACACAATAAGAATATCGATGTCCCCTGCGCAGAACTGGTTCTTCATTGCCTCTTCGTAGGCATCTGCGTCACCGTAGCGGTTCATCATTTTATTCCAGTAGGCAATGACCTTATCGTCGGCACCCTCGTCTATATCGTCTACACTTTCCCGCAGATCAGGCGGTGAGATCACCACGGCACAGTTCAAATCCCCAAATTGCTCAAAACACTCCAGATACCGAATTGCATCCCGCTTGTAGTTAGTGGCCAGCATAGCCTTAAAGCCGGTATCTTTGTACCCATCAATGAAGTGCTCATTGATATCCAGAGCGATCCGCTTAATACGGGCATCGGTGGAGGTCAGGCGGCGGATACTGCTCCATTTCCGGGAAAGGTCATCCCGCTGCGCTTCCGTGAGCCGTTTGGTGGTCTGTTTGAACCAGAGGTCGATATTTGCCTCGTCCACATTCTGTTCCACAAAGCGGCCTTCGTAAATGAGCGGCACAATGGCTCCGTCATCCACACCGTCCTTGATGGTATATTTGTGGATCAGCTTACCGAACTTCGCCATGGTGTTCTTCTCTTTTTTCATCAAAGGAGTACCGGTAAAGCCAATGTAGCAGGCATTGGGGAACACCGCCCTCATTTTGGTGGCCAGCAGACCATAGTTGGAGCGGTGGCTTTCATCCACCAGCAGAAACACATCCCGTGAAAAATTCTTGTGCTCCATTTTTTCAGCGGTGTTGAACTTATTGATGATGGTAGTGACCACATCCGCCTTGCCGCTGCCCAGCAGCTCTACCAGATTCCGTCCACTGGTGGCTCTGGCCGGATTGAGACGGGTGTGCGCAAATGTGGCCGCGATCTGGCGATCCAGTTCCTTGCGATCAGTGACAACGACCACTTTCGGATTGCAGTCGGACAGTTCCATTAAGATATACTTTGCCAGCATAACCATGGTCAGACTTTTTCCGCTGCCCTGGGTGTGCCAAATGACGCCGCTTTGACGGTTGCCCTTTTCGTCTGGCTGTTGGATGGTCTTGATAATCTCTTTAATAGCGAAATACTGCTGATACCGGCAAATCTTCTTTACATTGGCGTCAAAGAGGACAAAGTACCGGATCAGTTCCATGACCCGTTCTTTGCTGAACAGAGAAATCAAATTCCGATCCTGCTCAGTTGGGGTCCGGTCAGTCACATACTGGGCCAGTGCCTCTTCCTGAAAAACGGCGTCTTGTTCCTTCCACACATTCCAGAATTTCTTAGGCGTGCCGGTGGTTGCATACTTCACAGCGTTTTTATTGGTCGCCATCACAATCTGGGCAAACTTGTAGAGCTGCGGAATATATTCCTTTTGCTGGTTGCGGATGTTCTGCTCCACGGCCTGTTCTACGCTGATTTGGGGCGTTTTACACTCAATAACAGCGAAGGGGATACCGTTGATAAACAGCACAATATCCGGCCGGGCGTTGTGGAGCTTGTCCCGACTGTCTACTGCAAACTCCTCGGTAACATGGAACAGGTTGTTCTCCGGATGTTCCCAGTCAATGTATTTCAGATTGAAACTGAGGGTTTTGCCCTCACCTACAGTCTCTGGATAGCTTTTGCCCAGCAACAGGGCATCATAGATTTTTTCACTGGAGCGGATCAGGCCGTCAGTTAAAGGCTCGTCCAGATCTTCCATAGCTCGCTCGATGTTGGCGGCGGAGAACTCGTTTTCCGCACCGGCGAAGGCATAGCGGTTGAGCCGCCGCAGCTGGCCTCGGAGGATGTCTTTCAGCAGCACGTGGTATCGGCTGCCTCTCTGCGCCTCGCAGTCCTCCGGGGATATGTAGGTATAGCCCATGGACCGCAGCAGATCAATGGCCGGCTGCTGGCTGATATTCTTTTCTAAGTACAGGGATTTGTCCATGGTTGCCTCCTTTCGGAAATATCAGTAAAAGCAGGAATAGCGGGGCGGGAAATCCCGCCTCGCTCTCCTGTCTCTGGATTTACTTTTCTTTACGGACACCCTTAAACTTTCCACCGGTAGTCTTAACATCCATGAACTGCCCGTTTTCGGTGTTCCGTTTTGTATACAGACCGGTTTTGGGGTTTAGAATTTGGGAACGGCCTTTTACTGCTCCGTTTCTATGTCCGTCGCCACTGGGGGGATTGGTTGCCATGCGTTTTCACCTCCTTTCAATACCACGTGTGCATGGCAAAATAGGCAAGGGTTGCCTCACAAATCTCCTCAGGAGACTTGCCGTGGTCAATAATTTCTTTCAGGTCAGACTTCATCTTTTCCGTGTAATTCTGCCCATTGTCCACAACCTTCTTTAGCAGTTCTTTGAAGGTATGTTCCTGCATTTCTTTTTCCGTCATGTTTTTACCCTCACAATGCCCGTCAGCAACAACTGCATCAGGGCTTTTTTCTTTTGTTTTTCTTGCTCAATGTCCCGCTGGAGCAGGTCAATTTCATGGTCAGTAGTGGAAAAAACTTTAACAATAGCGGTTTGTTCCTCAATAGGCGGCACCAATATATGTGTCTTCACAATATTACCTTTAGATATTGACATTACTTTAACTCCAGCTATATATGGAACAAGCTGCTTGTGATAGGTTTCAGAATTCATATAATAGCCTAACCACCCTGGCGCAAAACAACCTTTTATAGGTTTACACAACATAGTATGCAGTCCAGCTGCAACCTTTTTCCCATGCGTTTCCTGTACCTCAACTACTTTACCAGCAGTCAAATCTTCAGCGGTATCAGCAATAACAACATCTCCATCATCAACAAAGGTGGTAATTTTTGCACCGATATCCGAAAGCAATGACGGTATTTCTTGTTCAGACAGTTTGAGAACTTCTCCATATCTTACAAGTATATCACCATAATGTATATTTTTTACCCCTGTACTATCTTCGCACATACATTCTCTTGAAAATGTGTTTGTGGCACCAAATGTAAAAACCTGATTAAACCCTTTTATCTCCCATTGTCCACTAAACCCCGGAAGGCGCTTTTTCCCGGTCAATAACTGCTGCATGAGATACTTTTTTTGTCGCTGCTTTTCGGCAAGGCGCTTTTCTTTCAGCTCAATTACTTTGTCCTGGGTAGTGAGGATGGCGGCAATCTTGGTGCGCTCATTTATAGATGGCAACGGCAACATGAACTCTAAAAATTGAGAAAAATGAACACGCTGCTTCTCAACCAATGATCCCGTGGAGACCCTATTGTAGTAGGTGATCATAGGGCCACAGGTTAGAAAGCTATCCATGAATGGCAAATCGCTTTCAAATACCGTTGTAAAAATATCGTAGTACCCCGAAACGGCAACCGGCATATCCCCTTTATGTCTGGCAACCGCACCAAAACGAAGGTTCATGGGATTATAGGCATAATCATTCGGCCTTACAATCTTATAAGAATCCTCTTTTTTAACAAGATGGCTTCTTTCATATCGTTCTGTTTTCGGGGTAATGCCATCCTCTATTGTAAGACTATACAGAGGATAAGTATCTAAATCGTCTGTATAATCACTGGTGCTGGTAAAAAGAGTGGAAAATGAGGTCTCATTCCATTCTTCAGGCACAATTCCCAGCTTTCCTTTTTTATACCCCTCAGGAACTTCACCCCGGCAAATTTGCTCGATTCGCTGTTTGATTTCTGGTGTCATACAGCAACCTCTTCCTTAGTCGCTTGTGGCGCAGGAAGAGTTGCAACATTGTTCGCTGCCTTCTTCTGCGTCTCTATTCTCGCCCATTCAAGTTCCACAACCTCTTTGATACGATCGACGGGATGAACAATAGTGAGGCCGCTATTCTCTTCTTGAATCATACGGTCTCGCCCGGTTTGTCTGCTATAAAGCGTTTCTCTGTAGGGAATGTACGCGCTCAGAATACCGATAAGGTTTGCACTGGTATTGCTCGGCGTTCCACCAATAGATATATGTTCCGGCCTGCTCACGATAGGACCACCAGAATTTCCAGGGAAGGTTTGTGCATCGACCAGAAATATTGGAGTACCCTTTTTTAACAAGAATGCGTCTGTAACTCTTGAAATACACCCAAGCCTACAAATGGGAACCTTGATTGGAGCGACTAAATCCATAGGGAACCCCAAGGCATACACGAGGCTTCCTTCGTTAACACCGGTATTTTGCATCTGCTCAAGTGTCAGGGCATGGTCAGCAAGATCAAATGCTCCCCAAATAGATTTGTCATTGATAAGTGTTTGCGGGAGAATTTGCAGTGCTATTATATCTGTTTTATCATGCGGATGCGCAGAGAACATAGGCACGCCCATGCTGTCATATAGGCTAATTCGATAATCCTTAACAAGCTCCCCTCCAAGCGAATTGAAACGAACGTAGACATATTTTTGTTGCTCAATAACATGCTTATTGGTGATGATGTAATATGTAGAAAGGTTTGGATTGTCAATTTCTTTTCGTCCAACGATAAAGCCCGTTCCAATCCAGTGCTTTTTTCCATCACCCCCATCTATGCCAAGAGCGACTACTGCATTTAAAAAAAAGTCTGGAATAATAGCCATGACATAGTTCCCTCCTTCGATTATTTATAGATGGCAATTACTTCAACCTTGAGGACGGGGCCCTCAATGGAAATCTTATCAAGTCCAACAGACTTTCCATTCGCTGTCATCTGACGACGCATAGTGCGCGGCAAGCGGATAAAGTCTTTCAGCGGATCAAAGATTTCAACCATATCTTTTCGCACCATACCAACAACCTTACAGAGCATGTACACATCTTGATCGGCATAGTCTTCAAGGCTGGCGTATTCCTCACGGAGATACTTTGCGTTCAACTTGCCAGAAATCGTAACATCATCGCATTCAATAATAAAGGGAATGTCTGCGGAAGCCTTACCTAATATTCCCTCTAATGCTTCCTGTTCTCCTGCAGACTTAGTTTCAATCTGCCCCATTAACATAGGCATAAACTGATCAATTAAGTTAACTGCATCAAAGGCTTCCGGAATTTCAAAACCACTACATATACGCAAGAGCTTCATCGCTGGGATTGTAGTCAAATCATATTCTGCGTTTAACACGCAATCGAAGTAGTCCTCACCCTCAAGCCTGCTAAGGTCAAGCTCAAAGCGATCGTAGTCGAAACTCACATCTTTCTCAAACTCTCCATCTATACTGGTTTCTGTTGCGCCGTTCAAACCGAAGCCGCTCACAGCAGCTGAAAAACCTGCGGTTTTTTTCTGGGATACTGCCTTGGGTTGTACATCGTTTTTGCCATCAATTTGCCGTTTATAGGTATAAAGTTTGTCTTCGTCAAGATAGATAAAGCTTCTAAACACAGGCTTATCCCTCCTTTACAGCCCCAGTTCTTTCAGGTACTCTACTATTTTCGCTTGCACCTCGGCCAATTCCGCCTCGATCGAAGCAATATTCTTCTGCACCTCATCAATATCCACCAGTCCTTCTTCCTCGAAGGTATCTACATACCGGGGGATATTCAAGTTGAAGTCGTTCTCCTTGATTTCGTCGAAGGAGGCCACATAGCTATACTTATCCTCGTTCTGTCGAGCTTGATAGGCATTGACAATGCGGGTGATGTCGCTGTCCCGCAGAATGTTCTGGTTCTTACCCTTTTCGAAGTTCCCGTCCCCAGAGGCGTCGATGAACAGCACATCCCGGCATGTCCGGTTCTTCTTAAATACCAGGATACAGGCAGGGATACCGGTGCCGTAAAACAGGTTGGCAGGGAGACCAATGACTGCATCCAGCAGATTCATCTCTACCAGCTGACGGCGAATTTTTCCCTCGCTGGCCCCGCGGAACAGAACACCATGGGGCAGCACCACTGCCATACGACCGTTCTCTGCATCCAAGCTGGAAAGCATATGCAGCACAAAGGCGTAGTCTCCCTTGGACGTGGGGGGCACGCCCCAATCGAAACGGTGATAGGGGTCCAGTTCAGCGGTCATTTTCTTCTTGCCCTTGCTGTCTGCTTCAGCCTCCGAAAGGAAGCCGCTGTCCCACTTGTCCAGGCTGAAGGGAGGATTTGCCACCACCACCTGGAACTTCATCAAAGCGTCATTCTCGATATTCTGGGGATTAGAAAGAGTATCGCCCTGCCAGATCCGGGCGTCATCCACACCGTGCAGGAACATATTCATAGTGCAGAGAGCCCAGGTCTGAGCGTTGAGCTCCTGGCCATAGATAGCGACCTTGCCACTGGGTACTTTCTTATAGGCTTTCAGCAGCAAACCGCCGCTGCCGCAGGTGGGGTCGTAGATTCGATCGTTCTCCTTGGGCTGCACCAGAGAGGCCACCAGCTCAGAAACCTGGCTTGGCGTGAAAAACTCCCCGCCCTTCTTTCCGGCATCAGAGGCGAACATGGCAATCATGTATTCATAGGCATCTCCGATGATATCGGCGGAGCCCAGCTGACTGGGACGCAGATCCAGGCCATTGAAATCCTCCAACAAATTCCGGAGGGTGGCATTTTTCTCTTTGGGTTCACCAAAATCAACCTGGGAGTTGAAGTCGATAGCCCGAAATACATTTCGCAGTTTTCCGCTGTTATGTTCCTCGATATGGTTCAATGCCACATTGATTTTCTGGCCTATTTCAGCATCGTTCCGGTTGGCATAGAGATAGTCGAAGGTGGACTGCTCGTCCATTGCAAAGCGTTCCCGGCTCATGGCCCGTTCCACCCGGCGCATATCCCCGTCATACTGTTTGATATACCCTTCGCGTCTCTCTTTGGAAACATCGCTGAGGTACTTTACGAACAACATGGAGAGGATATAGTCTTTATAGCGGGAACTGTCGATCTTGCCGCGGAAACTATCACAGGCGTTCCACAGGACCTGTTCAATATCTTTTCTGGTTGTCATCTTCATTTCCCTTTCTTTGCTCTTTTGTACGCCTGATTCAGTACACCAGCATAATACTTTTCTTTTTCATCTGCCAACATCCTAAGTAATTGGCGTTCTCTTTTGGCCAGCAGATTGAACTGGGAGATTTTACGCTGATCCTCCACGGAAAGAAGGGCCAATTCAAAGTCAGCTAAAAATCTTGCGTTAACTGCGCCAAGCATATTACTGGTTGCATTCTCATAAATTTTTCGTTTTATCTTTTCTGTATTCAGCAACCAAAAAAGATACTCCGGCAACAGGCTCTTATCTTCAACTCGAATCACTACAAAGTTTGAGGAAACCACCATTCCAGATGTAGTTTCATCAATCAGAACTGCTGTATAGGGAGCTGTAAGGCGGACAATGATATCTCCGCTTTGCGAGAGGTATTCTTCTTTCAGCGGTTCTTTTGCTTCATAAATATCGGCCTCTTTTAATTGAATTGTCCCTTCCTGCTGGATACACCGCAGATTAATCAAGGGATATCGATACTCACTTGGCTCTTTGGCCTGTTTTCTCGACAAGACCAGGCCGCTGCGAACACTCGCAAGGTCCTGCAATTTCATTCTTTCACCTCTTTTGTCACGGTTAATAAATAACAATAACTTTCTAAAAAAATTTTTACCTGATGAATTGTTCCCATTATACACCAGGCCATCTTTCCTTGTCAAGAGCGAATTTGTCATGGCAAAAAAATAACTTTTAGTCTTCTCAGCATATAAGCTTGCTGTCCACTCCCTCCTTATTGAAAAACTGGGGGGGTAGTGTTTCTTGCATCTGCTCCTCGTCCAGCATACTGCTCCCGCAGATTGATCGTTTTCATATTGACCTCCATTCGATTTGTTGTGAGCAAGTCGAATGGAGGCGGACCACGGCACTGATGGTCCCTTAATCCCTGTTTATTCCAGGTGAATTGCGGTACACTTTGAAATCCGCACTGGCCTAATACAAAACATTGAAATTCATGTCTGATTGGTCAGTAGTCCGAAATAAACGCAATCCGCCAACTCCCCTTTCATATAAAAGGCGTATTTCAGTTCATATAAGAGACGTACTGTGGTGGATTCAGTCGAAAAAGAGTGTATTGTAGAATATTCTTGAGGTGAATTACAATGCAAGAATATTCACGTTCTTTAGCAGATGCTGTAAAGCGCGCACGCGGAGAACTTGGTCTCACGCAGAATCAGGTTGCGAACATCGCAGAAATAGATGAGCGTACCGTATTGAACATAGAGAACTACAAGGGAAACCCCAAACTGGAGGTTTTGTATCCGCTTGTCCGTGCGCTGAAAATGGATTCCAGAGAAATTTTCCAGCCTGAAATGTCCCGTGAAAGCCCCGCTATCCGCCGTCTGCGTTTTATCGTTGAAGAATGCAGCGAAAAAGAAGCTGCTGCGCTGATCCCCGCAATTGAAGGCATACTGACTGTTCTAAGGTCGAGAACGCCAGAAGAAATCGAATAGAAAAAAGAGCCTGCCTCCCATACTTGGGAAGCAGGCTCTGCACTTATGCGTCTGGCTCGTTGCTTACGACCATTTTCAGTTGTACGACGTTGACCCGGATCTCCTTTTTGCACTTTGGGCAATACAGCGGGAATTTTATCAAAACCGTATCGTCATACACTTTGGTTCGAGTTTTGCTACCACAGATTGGGCAGCGAATCCACCGCGAACCGTATACCTGATTATCCATCACGCCGCCCCTTTCTCCTTACAATCATGGCCCTGCGACAAGCGTCTGGCTCCTGATACTTTGGAAATAATTGAATCATCGACTGCTCCCAGACGTGAAATGGCTGCGCTTCCGACAGAATATTTTTGATTTGTTTCTATTTCTTCCAACTGCGCAATAACATTCTGCCATGCAATTCGGCAGACTGTATCCGATTTTGAAGTGTGCTCCAGATATACTTCTGAAGTTTTTCGTGCACAGGCTGCCAAGGATAAAAGCGACAGCACAGCCAAAAATAGTACAAATCCTTCTTTCATTATTCACAACACCTTCTATTTTTCAGAGAGAGTCAGCCTTGCTCCTATCGGAAAATATGTGCTATTCAGTCCAAAAAATTGGAATTGCTATTTTTGCAGTCTCCTGCAAAGCGGTTTAGTTTCAGGGTGTCAAAGTCCGGTCCAGCGTCCCTTCTCCCGCAGGATCTCCTGGGTCTCGTTCAGCTTCCGGTTGTCCGTCTCCGGTTCGAAGTCCCGGCTCGCATACCGGTTTCCCTTGCCAGTGACGCCCCAGACAAACAGCACCACCAGGAGGTAAACACCATACAGCATCCAGAAGAACAAGCCCCGTAGCTCCGCCAAGACAGGCACCAGGTACATAGCAGGCAAAAGCAGCACCGCCAGGATGGTCATGAGCCACTTAATGATTTGATAGCATTTCATAGGCATACTCCTTGTCAAATTAAAGATTGTCTAACTCATATGCGATAATGTTCCCGGAATGGAACGAGGAAGACATCTTCATGGCACACAGTTGAGATAACGTTAAAGAAATTTCGCCGTCGTTACAACAGCAAGGGACGCTTGCAGGACGGAATCGTTCCGGCTGCCCAGGCATAAGGCACCCCATTTCCTGCAGGGGCAAAATCACAATATCCCCATCCTGTACTATAATCAAACTTCACGCAAGGTCCTCGCACCACGAAGGACGAAAACCGGCGGGTGTGGTAGACTGGAGGCGCACGGTACAAGGCCGGTTTTTCTATGCCGCCATGAGCGCG
>Ga0129317_1001504_pt1 | contig 16759 bp, 14 predicted proteins | sample Cm1ome_FD_94430 | JGI IMG/M metagenome (GOLD analysis project Ga0129317, IMG submission 94430) | Eastern black-and-white colobus group fecal microbial communities from Wisconsin, USA - Cm1105 metagenome | ecosystem: Host-associated > Mammals > Digestive system > Large intestine > Fecal | place... | reverse complement strand
TACGAAGCACTACACTGTGGTAATTGAACCCAAATCTGGCCGCTGATTAGGTGGCCGCTGAGTCTGGGCCGGGTGGCCGCTGGGACAGGGCACCAGCGGCCGCTGGCTTGGGCAGAATGCATGTAAATAATCGTGCAAGAATGGATCTGCCCGGAGAAGTAAATGGCAGAATGAAAAAATGGTTTTCTTTGCTCTATGCGCATTGATTGGGTGATTTGGTGGCCCCCCGGACCATTACGCAGGACGGGCTCATCTGGTATAACTCTTGATGTCTCTTGTTTTCCCGGCAGGGTCATGCTATGATAAAATTCAAGTGTGCGGTGGAAACCGGAATTTGAATGGCATCCCCAAGACCGGCTTGAGGATAAAACTGGTCCGGCGGACAGAACAGGGGAACGCTGGGGAAGAAGAGGGGAAGGAATAGATGAGATCTGTGGTACGCCCTTCCGTTTGGGTCTTTCTGGGGATTCAGGCGTTCCTGTACGCATGCTTTCTGTTTTTGGATATTGCGAAGGCAGGAGATGGGTCCCTTTGGATAAAATACCTCTCCATTGTGCTGTGTCTGGTGTTTTCCATTGGCTGGAGCAGGAGGGGCGGAGAAATCCTGGTGACTGCCGCTTTGGCCTTGACCGTGGGAGCGGATACCTTTCTCCTGGTAATCGATGGATATTATATCCTGGGGCTGATGCTGTTTTGCGGGGTACAGGGGCTGTACCTGCTCCGCCTGGAGAAAGAAACGGGGGAAAGGGCACGATGGACGGCCAGACTGGGACTGTATTTAGCCGGGTTGCCTGTTCTGATGTATGCAGAACTGCTCACGCCGCTGAACAGCGTGGCGCTCTTCTACTTGATTCTTTTTGTGTGCAACGCCCTATGGAGCCGGAGGTTAAAAGGGGTGAGGGGGCAGATGTTTTCCATAGGTCTGGTGCTCTTTTTGTGCTGTGATCTGTGCGTGGGTATGTTTAATCTGCCCCGGTTGGTGCCCCGGGGACTGTTTCTTTTGGCCCGGATTGGAATGTGGCTGTTCTATTTGCCGGCCCAGGTTTTAATTACGCTGTCCGGATTACCGGATGTCTTCACAGGAGGTACAAGGGAATGAAAACCAGTAAACCTGTTTCGCTGCTGTTGTCAGTTCTTACTGCATTGATGGTGCTGTCCGCTTCGGTGGCCGTCCCGCTGCTTTGCCGCCCCTTTTATTACGCCCACATTGGGCCCATGGGTCTGGCAGAATATACCGGGTTGACGGAAGGGCAGATACAGCAGGCCTATGACCAGGTGATGGATTTCTGTCTGGGGCTAAGACCCGACTTTGCCGCTGGGGTGCTGCCCTGGTCGGAATCGGGGGCCAGCCACTTTGCCGACGTGCGGGGGCTGTTTCTACTGGACCTGTGGGTGCTGGGACTGTCCCTGGCAGCCCTGCTGGCGGTATTTTTGTACTGCCGGGTCAGAAGGATTCGGCCTTACTGCTTCCGGGGATATGGCCCGGGCCTTTGGGCGGCGGTTGGACTGGGCGGGACTTTCCTGGGGATTGGCGGTCTGGCGGCCCTGAATTTTGACCGGGCGTTTGTGGTGTTTCACGCCCTGTTTTTTCCGGGAAAAGATAATTGGATGTTTGACTGGCGGATGGATCCGGTGATTTTGATTCTGCCGGAGGATTTTTTCCGCAACTGCGCCATTTTGATTTTGGCCCTGCTGCTCCTCTGGTGTGGAGTGCTCATTCTGGCGGACCTGTGGGCCAGGAAGCGTCGGGAGGCGAGTGGGGAGCCGCCTGCTCCGCCCTGCAAAGGCCGCTCTGGCCGGCAGAGGTGAGGAGCGCCGGCCGGCTGTAGATTGGAAATTCCGGCAGATAAGATAACGGCAGTCCCGGTTGGGACTGCCGTTCAGATTATATCGGGGAGGATTTCACACATTGATGCTACATGCCAAGATATTTGATATAGTCTGCCTCGGACATAAGCTCCATGTTGAGGCTGCGTTTCGTCTGTTCCCCCACCTCCCCACAGCTTGCCAATTCAAAGCCGGCGGCTTCCACAACACTCAGGTATTTATCCACGGTTAAACGGACCGCTTCCTGCCGGCTCTTCAGCAATTTACCGCAGTTTCGGTAAATTTCAAGACATGGATTGCAGGATGACATAATGGCCTTCATGGTGTCAAAATTATGATTTCCCGGAAAACCGCAGTTTGAAATCACCACAAATTTTTGGGTCTTAGCTTGGGTGTCCGCAAGGTCAAAGGCATCATTTTGTTGTAAGATGATCGGAGATTTCAGCGGTGCGAGCCGATCAACAAAAGCTTTCAGGTTTGCCGTCATATTCCATGTGTACACCGGAGTTGCGAAGCAGACAACGTCGGCGGTGCGGTATTTTTGTAAGAGCTCCGTCATGTCGTCTGAAAATACGCACCTGCCTGGTGTCTGGAACCAGCATGTAAAGCATCCCCGGCAAAAATTGATCTGCTTTTCTGCCAGGAATACAGTTTCCACCTGGGCCCCCGCCCGTTGTGCACCTGCTAAAAAAGCGCTGCCAATAACTTGGGTGTGACTGGCAGCCCCGGCGGGACTCCCATTGAAGATAATAAATTTCATCCTGCTTCCTCCCTTTTGTTCCTATAAATGGTATCAGAGTTTATGGCTGATTTCAATCAACGCACCGTAGAGTCGGCAGAGTGGGCAGGAAAGGGGGAAGTGGAGTGTGTGGGCAAAAGGGCTGGGCACGGCGGTTGTGCTGCAATACGGAGAAAAAGAACGGCGTATCCCGGGCAGGGACACGCCGTTTCCGCAAAAGGGGTGCGGGAAAAGGATGGAACCGGTCAGCTCCGGGATCGAAAGGCAAAAAACCGCTGGCCAAAGTAGTTCAGCAGGACAAACAGACCCATGCCCACAATCATGGACAGATTGCCCTGAATCTGGGCGCTTAAGGCCGTGCCCGCCAGAGCCCAGGCCACAGCCCGCTGGGCCAGACCATAGGCCAGCACCATGCATACCGCCACATTAAGGATAAAGCGGAGCACCACCCCCGCTCCGCGTTCTTGGCTGCGGAAGGTGAAGTGCTTGTTGAGAAAAAAGCTGACCACGCTGCCAACCGCATAGTTCCCGGCGGTGGACAGCCAGTAGCCGGCATCTCCCCAGCGGTGGAGCCCCACAGTATTGTACAGCAGAAACATGACGGCGGTGCCCACCAGGGTGTTGACCACACCGACCAGGAGAAACCGGAAGAAGGTGGGGTCAAAGAGTTTTTTCAGCTTGTCCATTACAGCGTTGCCCCTCGCAGCGGTCGGCCACGATGTAGCGGGGCCGGTCCTTGATTTCTTCATAAATTTTGGCAATATAGTAGCCGATGATTCCCAGGCATATCATCAGAATACTGCCGATAAACAGCTGAAGCAGAATGACGGTGGTGAACCCCTCCAGGGCGTGGCCGGTAAATTTCTGCCACAGGGAGTGGATGCCCAGCACCGCTGAGCAGACGAAAACCACAATCCCCAGCAGGGTGACCAGCTGGAGGGGGGCGGTAGAGAAGGACGCGATATTGGTCAGGGCGTAGCGTACCAAGCTGCGGATGGACCATTTTGAGGTCCCCTCCAGACGGGGCTGAACTTCAAACTCCACTTGGGTGGTGGAAAAACCGATCCAGGAGGACAGGGCCCGGAAAAAGGCATTTTTCTCCCGCATGGCCAGCAGAGTATCCACCGCCCGCCGGTCCAGCAGCTTGAAGTCGGAGGCGCGGGACATGTCGATGCCGGTGGCCCGGCTGATAATGGAATAAAAGCCCCGGGCAGAAAAGGTGTAGAGGGGATGTTCCCGCCCCCGGCTGGCCTTGACGCCCTCCACCACCTGATAGCCCTGCTGCCAGAGACGGTACATGTCCACCGCTTTCTCCGGCGGGTGCTGCAGGTCGCAGTCCATTACCACAACACAGTCCCCGCGGGCCTGGGCCAGGCCGGCAAAAATAGCGGCCTCCTTGCCGAAGTTTCGGGAGAAGCGCACCCCCCGCACCTGGGGATGCCGGGCGGCCTGCGCCTGAATGGCGGACCAGGTGCGGTCCCGGGAGCCATCGTCCACAAAAATCAATTCGCAGTCGATGCCGGCCCCGGAGAGGAGAGCGGTAATGGTGTCTGCTGCCCGGGGGACAGAAGCCTCCTCATTAAAGGCGGGAAGCACCACCGACAGGATGCCCTGTTTAATGATTTCTGCCATGGATTATCTCCTGTTCTCGTAGGCGATCTCGAAGTCGGACTTGGGGGTGTACTCCTCCTGGAGCTTGACCACCACTCGTCCGTCCAATACGGCCACGCTGCCGTCGGCGGGGTAGAGGGGCATGGCCCGAAAAGCGGCGGACTGGGAGACGGCCAGCAAGGTTTTTTCATCGGGCTCCGTTGTGGGGACGTTGAGCCAATCGTTGAAGTAGTAGTAGATATGCTTGTTTAGCGGGAGAACCGTGTTCAGTGGGACGCTGTAGTGGTCCACCTGGAGATAGCTGTCAATTTGGGCGTAAATCTGGTCGGAGGGGACGGCGCCGATGATCGCGATCTCCATCCCGGTCTCGTAGCCCGGGCAGCCTTCCACCCGGGCCAGCAGGCGGGTGGCGTAGCTCTCTGTGGCCCGGTGGGCCTGGGCAGAGGCGGTGTACAGCAGATTGTTGGTGTTCAGGAAGAACAGCAGCAGAAGGACGGCCCACACTGCGGTAAGGGGGAGGGCGTCACTGCGCCGCCGGGACAGTCCCGGAAGACCGTCACACAGATCAGCCAGCAGGAGCACTGCCAGATAGACGGCAACAAATGCATATTTCATTAATGGGGTGGGGGCGGAATACGGGCTGATGATTTGAGCGAAGTTGACGCCCAGAGGGAGGAGGGCCAGCATAGCCAGGGCGCCCACAGGCCGCCACAGCTCTTTCCACAGCCCCTTGCCGCCCATTTGGAACAGGAAAAGCGTCAGACCCAGAATGAGTGCGGCCAAGTCCAATACCACCATCCACGGACTGGCGAAGCCGCCGGCGGAGCCGGACAGGAAGAAAAAGGATATCACCTGTTTGTAGGCAGCTAGAATCAGCCGGGGCAGCTCTTTGACAGGGTATCCCGAACTGGCGGCGTCCATCCCCAGATAAGACAGCAGCTCCAGATCCTTCACCTGGAGGAAGACCAGAAGAACGGCATAGTAGACGACTGCACCTGCGGCCAGATACCCCGCCAGCCGAAGTCCCAGGCGGAAGGTGGCCTGAAAATTAGATTTCGGGTCCAGGGTTTCCCTGAAAATCACCAGCAGGGACAGGGCGATAGCCACTGTGACGTAGGCCTGGTAGGTGCCCATGGACAGGGCAAGAAGGAGGGCCCCAAAAAGCCAGCCCAGCTTGCCGCGCCTGGCCAGCCATACGGACAGCACGGCCAGGAGAATGGCAAGGCAGTAGGCGGAAGCGGTGAACATATAGAGGAAGGTATAGCCCGTGCAGGGAAACGCAGCCATCACAGCTCCCGTCAGTGCCGCCAGCACCCTGCTGCGGATGGACAGCAGGTCTGCGGTCAATCCGGCGGCCAGCCCTAAAAAGAGGAGGGAAAGCAGGCCGATGACCATGGGCATCTGAGTGAAATTGTTCAGAGCCGAGGCGTAGTGAAGAAACCACCGTCCGGAGATGGTCATCTGCTGAAGATCAAAGACCCGGCTCAGTCCATCGGAGTTGGGAATCAAATTGGTAAAGGCGTAGAGATGAACCAGGAAACCAGTGGTCACCGCACAGAAGAAGGCGGCTTTAGGCGCTGCCGCTATTGTTCGCCACAGGCTGAGTCCCTGCTGATCGATGGACATATCGGATTCCTCCCGACTCACCGGCGGCCGTTTACTGGATGGCCTGATAGGCAAAGATAAAAACGGCTGCGTCTGAAGTGATGATTTATATTTATAATAAGTTATTATACCATCATTGCGGCAGCTCCGCAAGGGAGGGGAACGGCAGGGGGGACAGGGGAATGCGCGGAGAGGAGCGGGGTAGCCCCCGTCCAAAAAAAGATTTTGGAAAATACCTTGTAATTTTATAAACCCCCTTGTATAATAGGTTTATAAAAGGAGGGGAGCAGAAATGATGGTTTCGACCAAGGGGCGCTATGCCCTGCGGGTGATGATTGAATTGGCCGACCGGGCGGCGGAGGGCTTTGTTTCGCTCAAGGAGATTGCGGAGCACCAGCAGATTTCCGAAAAGTATCTTGAGGCCATTATGAAGAGCCTGGTAAAGGACGGACTGGTGGTGGGGCTGCGGGGAAAGCGGGGGGGATATCAGCTGGCCTGTCCTCCTGGCCAGTGCACTGTGGCATCCATTCTCCGGGCGGCGGAGGGGTCTTTGGCGCCTGTGGCCTGCTTGGAGGGGGATGAGGTGGATTGCCCCCGCCAGAGCCAGTGCGCTACACTTCCTATGTGGCGGGAGCTGGGCCGTTTGATCGACGGTTTTTTTGAAGGAATTACCCTGGAGCAGTTGACGGAGCAAGCCAGGGACCTGGGGGACAATTGGAGATCGGTGTAACTGGGGGCACGGTGTCCGTTGTCTGTGGTGGGCTGGCCTCGGCGTGGCTGCGCACTGAACTGGCGGCTAATTTTTCTTCAGCATCCCAGGGCGTTTTTTGATGTACATACTACTATGGAAATAGTCGGTGGACATAAAGGACTTGCGGTTTTATCATGGGCGCATCGGAGGACTCCTCCGATGCGCCTTGTTGTTTCACGAAAATCCTCAGCAGAGCCGAAGGTTTTCGTGAAACAACAATATCCGCCCCCGGTGCTCACAGCACTGGGGGCGGAATGAGTAATCAGCTTAGATTTTGATAGAAAGGGAAGGGGCGCTTCATAATATACGAATGGACTGCCTGATACAGGGAGAATTTTTATATCCGGGCCATCAGAGATGATTTGGCAGGGAACAGGCGCCAAAGCCGGATTTTCAGGTGTGGGCATGCGCTGTTCCGGATTGGTCAGCCGGCAGACTGCCGTATCGGAAATGGAAAGAGCGGATCAGTCGGTACAGTACCGAGATACATCTGAGGCGGCCGCGGCGTGGATTTCGGAAGTACCCGCTAAGTCCGATTCACGCATGGTTCGGGATTCAATGCGGACGGCGTCTAAAAAGCTGAACTTAGGTGTCAGGACATTACATATTTTTTCTCAGTGCTTTTGTCCCTTCCTCGTCTATGGTCCAGGATACCCCGTCTTTCTTCAATACAACGCCATATTCAGAGGCCGCTGATTCGGGAGATACCTTTCCCTCCAGGACATCCTCCAGCACCTTTTGGGTGTCGCGCTTTCTGGGATCTCCCCATCCGCCGGCACCGGGTGTTCTGACACAGACAACATCGCCGCGGTGAATGACAAGACCGGTACATTTGGAGGTCAAACGCTGGCGCTCCGTCTCACCGCTGCGGATCAGATGGTAACAGCCGCCAGCACCGCTATGACCGCCCTCGATGCCCCAGGGTTCAAAACGCTGCCGGTCGCCCAGTCCGGTGTAAATTACGTTATCTGTGACTGCCTCGTAGACGCGCTCGATTCCCAGGCCCCCACGGTACAGGCCTGCGCCGCCGCTGTCGGGACGAAGCCCGTACTTCTTGACGAGAATCAGCGGGAATTCCATCTCCAACGCTTCCACCGGCAAGTTGGAAGTGTTGGTCATATGGACTTGGACTCCGTTCTGACCGTCCATATCCCGATGGGCGCCAGCGCCGCCGGCGATGGTCTCCAGGTATACATGATAGCGTTCGGGGTCGTGGGGGTCGTAGCCGCTGAACAGCGCGGTTGTGCAGCTGCCGTTGCTGCCGGACATGGAACGAATTCCGGCCGCCGGGGCCAGGGCTCCGAAGATGACATCTGCAATACGCATTGCCGTATCGATCCGCTCACCCACGGCAGCGGGATTCTTTGCATTGAGGATCATGCCGGGTTCGGCTGCCACTGTAAATGCCCGGTAAATGCCGGCGTTGGAGGGGGTGCCGGGGTCGATCAGCGCTTTGAGAGAATAAAATACCGCGGCCAGCATGCCGTTTTTTGTCAGGTTGATGGGTCCGGAAACCTGCCCCTGGGTGCCTGCAAAATCGACGTGCAGGTTATCGCCCTTGATAGTGATCTTGACACAGATTTTGACAGGGTCAGGGGAGGCGACGCCCGCGTCATCCATGTAATCGATAAAGCTGTATTCCCCGTCCTTTAGATTTTGAATACCGGCGCGCAGACGGCGTTCGGCGTAATTCTGGAGCTCGTGCATGCAGTCGATGAGCAGATCTCCGTAGCGCGCATATGCGTCCTGAAGACGGCGGGCCCCCACACGGTTGGCGGCGATTTGAGCCTGAAGGTCGCCGTAGCGCTCGTTGGGAATGCGCGAGTTGCACAGGATAAAATCCACAACGTCCGCAATGGGTTCTCCATTGCTGCAGACGCGCACCAGGGGGATCTTGAGGCCCTCCTGGAAGATGCTCACAGCGTCGCCGCAGGTGGAGCCGGGCTCTTTGCCGCCGATGTCGCTGTGGTGGGCAAGATTTGCGGCCCAGCCGATCAGCTTTCCGTTGGACGCAAAGATGGGGGCGGCGACGGTGATGTCGTTGAGATGGGTGCCTCCGCCGTTATAGGGGTCGTTTCCAATAAACATATCGCCTGGCTTTATGTCAGACGCTGGGAATTTTTTAAAGACCTCGCCGATAATGCCAAGCAGAGAGCCGAGATGCATGGGCACATGTTCGGCTTGGGCAATCATATTTCCTTCCGGATCAAACATGGCCGTGGAGATGTCGCGGCGTTCCTTGATGTTATTGGAATAGGCGCTTTTGATGATAGCAACACCCATTTCCTCCGCGATGGAGAGAAGCTGGTTGCCGATGATTTCCAGCATGACAGCATCTGTTTTTCGTGTCATTCTTCTTCGCCCCCCTGATAAGTCGCAATGATATTGTAATGGGCATCTGTATAAGCGCTCCAATTTGGAGGAATGACAGAGGTGGAGTCCATCTGCTCCAGGATTGCGGGACCCTCCACCGTGGTACCTGCCTTCAGCCCGCCGCGCTGATACACTTTGGTGTCAATATACTGCTCCTGGCGGTCGAACAGGACTTTGCGGACCTCCATGGGTTCGGGGAGCCCAGCATCCGGTTCCAGCTCTATGGCGGCCAGTTGGGGCTTCTCCATAACGCCGATGGCGCTGATGCGGAAGTTTACCATCTGGACCGTCATGTCCCGGTTGCAGTAACCGTAAGCGTGCTTGTGCTCCAGGTTGAACTGCTCGATCATTTCCGCCATGGCTGTCTCGTCAAAGGGAGCGGTTACCTGGATTGGAATCTCATAGTTCTGGTGGAGGTAGCGGCAGTCAACGGAATAGGTGTATCTGCGCCTGTCCTCGGCAATATGCTCCTTATCCAACAGCTCATTGCCATCGTTCAGAAGATTATTGAGGATCTGCTGCACCTTGGCCAGGGATGCGGGCTCGGCAACGGTCAAATTGGAGCAGCTGAGATCAAATTTGGTATCCGCCATCAGCAGGCCCAGAGAACACAGGGTGCCGGGAGAAGGAGGAATAAGGACTTGCTTGATTCCCATGTCTTTGGCAACTTCGCAGGCGTGCAGCGGCCCTGCGCCGCCGAAAGCCATAAGAGTAAACTCGCTGGGGTCATAACCGCGCTCGACGCTTACGACGCGAACAGCGCGGACCATATTGGAGTTGATAACGGAGATGATGCCGGCTGCGGCCTGCTGTAAGTTCAGGTCGGACTTTTCGCAGATGTGAGTGCGGATTGCTTTTTCAGCCAGCTTGACATCAACATCCATTCTGCCGCCCAGAATTTTCTTGGAGTTGAGCTTGCCGAGGACGATATTGGCGTCAGTGGCACAGGGCAGTTCACCGCCCCGCATATAGCACGCGGGACCGGGCGTGGCTCCGGAACTTCGGGGGCCTACCTTCAGAGCGCCGCCGGAATCAATTTGGGCGATTGAACCGCCGCCGGCGCCAACCGTCACGATATCAATCATGGGGATACGGGCGGGGTATCCCTCCACGGTACGGTCATTGGAGAGCTGAGCCTTGCCGTTTTCAATCAGACTGACGTCGATGCTGGTTCCGCCCATATCAAAGGTGATGATTTTATCCAAGCCGCACTGTTGGCCGATATAAATGGCGCCGATGACACCTGCGGAAGGGCCGGAGACTGCGGTTTTAATGGGGCAGTCAACCGTCTCTTTGATTGAAATAATAGAACCGTTAGACTGAGTTACGTAAGGAGACACGGTAATACCGGATTCCTTGACGGAAGCTTCAAAGTTATGTACGTATTCTTTCATTACGGGACCGAGGTATGCATTCAGAATGGTGGTGCTCATGCGGGAGTATTCGCGAAATTCCGCGACCAGGTCGTGGGAAACGGAAATGTAAACGCCGGGGTACTCTTCTTCAATAATGTCTCTGATGCGATTCTCATGGACGGGATTAATGAAAGAGAATAACGTGCAGACGGCAATGGTCTCGGCGCCCATAGCTTTCAGGCAGCGAACCGCGCTGCGAACACTGTCTTCGTCCAGCGGGGTCAGAATGCTGCCGTCGTGAAGGATCCTCTCTTTGACTTCCTGATTCATGCCGGGCGGGATGAGCCGTTCCGGCTTGGGACAGCGGAGGTCATACAGCGAGGGGCGACGCTGCCATCCGATCTCCATCAGATCCTTGAATCCTTCGGTGGTGATAAGGCCCATTCGGGCGCCTTTTTTCTCAATTAGGGCGTTGGTCGCCACGGTTGTGCCGTGGGCCAGATAGATAATATCCCGGGTGTCGATGTTCTGCTCACTTAGGATCTCCTGGATGCCGCCCATAATTGCCTTGGAGGGATCTTCCGGAGTGGAGCTGCGCTTGTAGTGCCTCAACGCGCCTGTCTTAATGTCGAAAAGCGAGAAATCAGTAAATGTTCCGCCCACATCAACGCCGATCATATAACTCAAAATTCATCATTCCTTACGCTCTATTTGTGTACAGCTTGGGCGCATAGCGCCCAAGCTGTACATTGGGGAATCAGAAAATGGATGGTTAGTGCTCAAGAGCCTGGACGGCATCGTACAGGCCGGGAGTAGCCCAATAGCCTTCGGTCTCCAGCTGGGGAGCCAGAGGAGCCATGGCGTCGATAAAGGTCTGCTTGTCAAATTCCACAAACTGGCCGCCCTCGTCGATAATGGTCTGCTTATCGATTTCCCACTGCTCTTTGACGTAGTCGGTGAACCACTGGGCGACCTCGTCGGCACACTCGTTGATAACGGTCTGTTCTTCCGGAGTCAGCTTCTCCCAGGTGGTCATATTAATGGCGATGCTCTCCAGAGGATAGGCGTAGTCAACCAGAGAGATGTAGGGGGCGTACTTGTGGAGGTCCAGTGCCTTAATGGACTCATAGGAACATTCCCCGGCGTCAATGACGCCCTGCATCATGGCCATGGTGTAATCGGACCAGGCGACAATGGTGGGCTTGGCGCCCAAGGTGGTGAAATTCTTCTCCCAGATGTCGATGTTGGGAATCCGGAACTTAACGCCGGCCAGGTCGGAAGCGGTTTCCAGAGGCTTCTTGCCAAAGATGGCCCGGGGATTTTTCTGCAGCTTGTAGGAGACGATATGGATGCCGTTGTCCTCCAGGGTCTGAAAAGCGTTGTCGGCCAAATCGGAGCCCAGGAAGGCGTAGACATGCTCGATGCTGTCAAAGGCAAAGGCCATGCTCATAATGTTCAAGTCTTTGGCGATGCTGCTGTAGTTGTCAAAGGAGAAAATGGCCCCTTGCTGCAGGTCAACCTGCATGTTCTCCACTTCTTCCATAGCGGCGCCCAGCTGCTCGCCGGGATAGTACTCAATTTTGACCTGACCGGCCAGCTTCTCGTTGACCAGATCGGCAAACTTCTGACCGGCGATGCCGGTTGGCTCGGTGGGAGCAGAGGAGGCGCCCAGTTTAATTACAATCTCATCGTGAGCGGGGGTGCCGCCTTCGGACTGGGCAGCCTGGGAGCCTGCGGGCGGAGTGGAAGATGCGGAAGACTTGGCGGGATCTTTCCCGTTGGGGGCGCAGCCGAATAGAGAAGCGGCCATAACCAGTGCAAGGGATAACGTAAGAGCTTTTTTCATCTTCTTCATGTCGATTCCTCCTAGATTTTTATTTTTTGATTGGCCACATGCGGCCAAATTCGGACGAAGGGATTAAAGGAGCAGACTGGGCAGGAGCAGAGTCAGAGGCTTGATGAAGGTGACCATCAGAAGAGAGACCACCAGAGGAACAATCATGGGATAAATATGCTTCAGAGTCTTTTCAAAGGGCAGGCCGGCGACTTTGGCGGATACAAACAGAGATGGGGCCATGGGAGGCGTGATGCCGCCTATGGTCAGATTCAGCACGGCCATGACACCCATGGTGATGTAGCTCATACCGAATGCATCGGCCACGTTCAGAAGAACGGGGGCCATCATAATGAGGACGGGAAGAGAGCCCATAAAGCAGCCGAGGAACAGCAGCAGGACGTTCAGCAGCAGCAGGACAACAACCTCATTGTTAAGGCTCAACAGAATGTCGGACAAAGTCCTGGTAAGACCGCTGTTGATAATCATCCAGTTGAATACGGATCCGGTGGCGCACAGCCACATGGTCAGCGCTGTTGTGGACATGGTCTCCTTCAAAATTTTCATAATTTTTGCAAAATTAAGCCGCTTATAGCAGAACCCCAGCAGAATGATATAGGCGCAGGCGACCGCGCCGGTCTCGGTAGAGGTAAAGACGCCGGTGCTGATGCCGCCCAGAAGGATGGCGGGAGCGCCCAGTGCGGGAAGGCCGCGCCAGAGTGCGTGGAGAAAATCTTTGGCCGAGGCCCTGGGGGTTGTGGGGGCTTTGACGTGGAACCTTGTGACGGCCACGTAGATATAGACCATCAGACAAAGTCCCATCAGGATACCGGGAAGGATGCCGGCCATAAACAGTTCAACGGTGCCGGTGCTTGCCAGAAAACCCCAGATCACGAGATTGATGCTTGGAGGAATGATGGGGCCGATACCGGATGAGGCCGCCGTGATGGCAACAGAAAACCCCTTATCATAACCCGCTTCATTCATGGCTTTGATCTCGATGGCCCCCAGGCCGCCGGCATCTGCCATGGCGGAGCCGGACATGCCGGCAAAGATCATGCTGGCCAGAACATTTGCGTGGCCCAGGCCGCCTGGGATGTGGCCAATGGCTTTCTCGGCCAGACCGAAAATTCTGTCGCTGAATCCGATTTCATTCATTGCGCAGCCCACAAATACAAAGCTGGGTACTGCCAGAAGGGAGTAGCTTGCAAAGGATGTGGCCGTCTTCTGTGCGAACATGACGAAACTTTGGCCGTTTTGAATGACATAGAACAGGCTGGACAGTACCATGGCCGTGCCGATGGGCATTTCCAAAAGGATCAGAATAACAAAAACAAGGAAATAGATCCAAATCATAAAGTCACTCAACGATCATCACCCCTTCGTCCTGAAGTTTTTGGAAGCGGTCCAGAAATACCTGTTTGGGTGTTAAAATAAATTCGATGATGCGGTAGGCGGCACAGATGGCCAGCATAGCCCCCATAACGATCATGGGCAGGGCAAAATAATAGGCTTTGGAGAAGGGAAGGCCGCCCTGGGGGAGCTTGGTCACCTGGAGGCCGAAGAGTGTGATACCGCCGGCCACGAAAACCAGCGAGGTTATGAACACGACCACGTGGGGGATGAACATAAAAAAGAGTTTGCAGGCGCGATTGATAAATTTGAGAAAGAAGTGAATGACCGCATGCTCGTTGGTCCAGTAACATACAACGGTGCCAAGGGCTGAATACCACACCAACAGGGCGATGATCATTTCATCAAACCACCAGATTGGACTGTTGAATACATAGCGCATAATAACATTCAAAAACATTGCTCCCAGGAATACCGCGGAAGCAATCGAACCGACGACTGTGATCAACATGATACAGCGGTCGAATACGCGCCGCACCTTGCCCAGCACGCCTTCAGGGATATATTGTCCTTCCATAAAATTACCTCCAATCTGAGTTAGAGTTACGCTTCCGGTTCACCCACCCTGTGCATAATGTCTTTTGTCTGCTGGTACAGTTCACAATAAAACTTATAATAGCGCTCGTACTGGCGATGCCGGAAAGGGTCTGGCTGGTAAATACGGGCGATGGAGATGACCTGGTCAAGCTGTTGGAAGTTTTCAAAAAGTCCGGTGCCAAGCGCCGCCATCAGCGCGTCGCCAAAGGCGGCGCCCACAGATATTTCCGAAACTCTGATGGGTGAGCCGATGATATCGGCCACGATCTGCATCCATGCGGCGTTCTTGGTCCCACCGCCCACGGCCATGAGTCTTTTAAGGGGAAGGTCATGGTCTCTCAGCACCTCCAGGTGCTGGCGCACGGCGTAGCCTACGCTTTCCAGTGCCGAGCGGTACAGGTGATCTCTTGTATGAGAAAGGGTTAAACCGAAGATCACACCTCTGGCATTGGGATCGTTGATGGGGGTTCGCTCCCCGGCGAAATAAGGGAGCGTGACCAGTCCATCGCTGCCCGGCGGGATATCCCCAATACGCTCCGGCATCCTGGCAAATGCGCTGGCGCCTCCCTGCTGCTCTGCCAGCAGATAGTCCGGGAACAGCACATCCCGGTACCATTGTGTCATGGCACCGCAGGTGTTGGTGCCGCCGGCCAGGCTGTAGGTGTTCGGGATAAGGAAGTTGTTGCCCCGCATCCGCGGGTCCTGAACAGGCCTGGCGCTGCAGTAATAGATGAACAAGGTAGATCCAAACTGGAGCATCATGTCCCCGGGCGCCAGCACACCTGTGCTGATGGCCTCGGCTGAAGAGTCGCCAGTGCCTGTGATGACCGGGGTTCCCTCGGCAAGTCCGGTGGCCATGGCGGCTTCCTTCAGCACGTAACCGGCGATGGAGCTGACGGGCCGAGCCTCCGCCAGTTGATCCGGACGGCAATAAAGTCGGCACTCCTCCTCGCAGATGCGCCCGTCCTTTTGGTACAGGGGACGGAAGGAGGCCTGGCCAAGAAATTGGTCCACCACGTAATTGCCGGTCAGTTTTGCCACAAGATAGGACGAGCCGGTGAGAAATTTATATGTACGCCTGTAAATATCGGGCTCGTGGTTTTTAATCCATAAGATCTTCGCGGCGACATCGCCGGTACAAATGGGGCGACCAAACAGCTGATGGACTTTTTCTGTGCCATAGTAATCTGTAAGCCATTCGATCTCTTTCTGTGACCGGGAATCGATGCCGTAGAGAATGGCCTTTCGCAGCGGCTTACAATTCTCGTCTACCGGCAGACAGTCGGAACCCAGCGTGCTGGTACCGATTGCCGCGATATCTTTTGGATCAACCCCGGAGTCATGTATCAACGCCTTGGCTACGACACAGATATCATGCCACCAGATCTGCTCCGCGTCGTGTTCATAAAAGTTGGGCTTTGGGTGCTCCATGCCATGTTTTGTGGAGCGCTGAAGAATAATTCGGCAGGTTTGGTCGATGAGAAGTCCTTTGGTCTCCGAAGTACCAACGTCAATTCCCATATAATAAGAGGCGATTCCGGTAGTCATGGCAAATCCCTTTATTGTGCTGCACGGTATGCGCGCACAGCATCCATGAATTCAATGACCCGTTTTGGTTCCACTTGATTGTTGAAGCTGCCGTCCTTTTTGAACGCGGTGCCGACACAGACGCCGTCAACGACACTGAGCTTTTGGGCGACATTCTGCGCGGTACAGCCGGTATTGCAGAAGACGGGGACGCCGCCGGCAACAGCCTTGACATCCTTCAGAATGGCGTCGTCTGCCTCGGAACCGGCGCTGACACCGGAGACGCAAAGGCCGTCAGGGAAGCAGTGGAACAGGATGGACTTGGTAATCTTCTGAAGACTGCGCTCTGCAAGATATACGTCCGACTCTGGGTTTACCTTGTAGAGCATCTTGATGTCGGTGCGGTCTAAGTAAAGGCGGCGGCGGACTGCCTGGGCCACGTCTGTGTTGATGATACCGGCTTCGCTTAAGTATGCTCCGGTAAAGGCCGCGCGAACAAACCGGGCGTCAGTGGCTACAGCCAAATCGATGGCGGCCAGGGGATTGGATGCGATATTTACGCCGTAAGGCACGGTGACTTCTCTGCGCAGCTCTCCGATCACGCGGGCCATGGCGGAAACCGTGACGTAATCTACTTTGGGCTGATAGGGAAGGCTGAACTCATTGGCAAACAGGATGCCGTCTACTCCGCCATCCTGGAGGGCGTGCAGCTCTCTTCTTGCGATGTCGATCACGCTTTGGAGGCCGCCCTTTTTTTCAAACAGCGGATCCCCCGGCAATGCGCGCAGATGAAGCAGCGCGATGACAGGCTGCTTTACTTGGAACAGGTCTTCGGTCCACATGTACTTCACCTTCACTTTTTGTTTTACTGGTTCTGGTATTGTAGGCGCTTAATTTGTTCTATTAGTATCTAATACTATATGCTGTTTATTCTGTGGTGTCAATATGGGGAAATGCGCAAAAAAATTTGTATCTTCAGTTGAACCAACATTTTACAAGAAAAAATGTTTTAAAAATTAAAGTATTATTGTATTTTTTTATACATAATTGAGAAAAATAGCAGAAACTGCATAAGGCCCTCTCCAGCGGCCACGGGTGCCCGATCTCAGCGGCCACCTGGTCCGATTAAAACGGCCACCTCGGCCCATACCAGCGGCCACCCTGCGAAGCAGGTGCGGAGCCTGTGC
>Ga0129317_1001499_pt1 | contig 16792 bp, 13 predicted proteins | sample Cm1ome_FD_94430 | JGI IMG/M metagenome (GOLD analysis project Ga0129317, IMG submission 94430) | Eastern black-and-white colobus group fecal microbial communities from Wisconsin, USA - Cm1105 metagenome | ecosystem: Host-associated > Mammals > Digestive system > Large intestine > Fecal | place... | reverse complement strand
GCTATGATTAGAAAAGGAGAGAAATACAATCCTGATTTTATGTTTACAGCATAGAAATGTGTTAAAAACGTTAATTTATTTGGATTTTAATATAGATTGCAGAGTACACAGAGCTTTTATTTTGAGGCATTAGTTATTTTTTGAGAACACAGAGTGAAATGCCTGTCGGCATTGGAGAACACAGATTTTTACAGCATAATCCGTTCCAAATAAAGTGTAAATATGCATTGTCTCCGCCCAAAATCTCTGTGTTCTCCAATGCCGACAGGCATTTTACTCCACAATCTCTTTATGCTATAAAAAACTCTGTGTACTCTGTGCCTCTGTGGTTTAATATAATTAATTTACAACACTTTATACTATATTATAGTAAATATTCACCACCTAAATTGACGAAGAACCATTTTTCTGCGAGAAAATTTAGCATTTTGTGATTTTTTATGACACTTACACCGTGATTTAGATTTCCGTTGAAATTCCACCACTACCACGAACAATATGGAAATGGTGGAAACGTTTGAAAATAAAAGAGACTTCCCGAAACTCACGTCCCGGGAAGTCCACAACAAAATTTAAAGATAAATCTTTAATTATTTTTTTCTGCCATAAAATGGTTTACTTGGTTCTTCTTCAACCCATTTTTTAAATGCATCGTCTGCAAATGCATCATTGATGTTGACACGCTCATTTGGCCATATTACCTCAGGTTCACATACTATCATCTGAGGAGCGGAAGAAGTATTATTTAATGCATACCAAACTCCAGTCTCACTATCCATTACCTTTATTGTGAGCCTATTTTTAAGTTCTTCCTTTGTTACAGTACCCGAAACAGGCCATAACAATTTCTTTTCAACAGTATGTCTTCCTGTATTAACCATTGTGTTTGTTGGAACTTCAAATACTTCATGAACTTCTTTCGATTTTCCGTCCCATTCAACATTAAGTTTCAGTGTACCACCAGCGGCGAGCAGCCAAATCTCAGTATTGTTACCGTTCTTTACAAAGCTGAGTACTACATCGTTGAAGTCAAAGTCATTGCCGTTCTTACCATATTCACCACCAAGATCCTCACACCATACCTGGAACAGTTCGTTTGATTTTAATTTAGCTGGTACTATACGAACGATCCAGTCATCATAGTTATTATCTCCAGCAACCTTCTGATTAGGATTGTCTCCAGTTGCTTTGAATGAAAAACCTACATAATAGTAGTCTCCAACTTTCTTTATTATATAATCAAAATGATCTTTACTATCCGTACTATTATGATATGAGAACTTAAATGTTCCTTCATCAACATATAAACGGGTAGAACCAGATGATTGATTAAAATCTAAAGAATGCGTACCATCAGTCACACTTTCATCTTTCCATACTTTAAAATGATCCATATGGCTAGAACCATCAACATCACTATTATTGCCATCCTTATAATTACGATGACTCGCAGAGATATGTTGTACATAGAAAGTTGTGTAGTTCAGTTGCTCAGAAACAAAATCTTCCGGTATATTCTGGAAAGCTGACTGAATTGTTGAAATTTCAGATTCGTCCACAGCAGGCGCTGGCTCATAATTTTGATATTCTGTCATATCAGGTTTAATACACGCTCTTGTCACAGCACTTCTTGTACTTGTACCAAATCCCCAGGTATGTCCTGGTGCTGGTGTACCGAACTCTTTCTGGAATGCAGAATTATATTCTGCAACCTTTGCCAAAAGTTTTGCTTCTGCATACTTTTCAGGAGAATAAACATCATCATGATTACTGCACGCTGTAAGAGCTGCTCCTACAAGTGCCATTAGAAAAACTTTCTTTTTCATAGTTATCATCTCATTTTTTTATTAATATTTGTAATTTTTTTTAATCTAAATTTTCTTTTTATTGGTAACGGTTATCTCTATTAGCTAAAAGATATGGTATCAATTTTTGTATTTTGCACTATATATATAATATGTGTAGGCTGCAAAAGTACATATTTTTTTCAAACCACAAAGAAAAAAGTGATTTTTTTTGAACAAAAGATAAAAAAACTTACTTTTTGTGTTAAAAAACATATTTACAACATAAAAATTAACAATATTTCTCCATCATACTCTCTATTGCTTTTTTTAAAGGCAATAAATCAGATTTAATAACTGAATACACCACTTCCTCGTCAATATTTGAATATTCGTGAGAAATAAGATTTCTCATACTATATATTGCTTGCCATGGTATTGAATCATATCCACTCAACGGCTGGTTTTCATCTTTTAATAATTTACCCACATTTTCACCAATCACCTGTAATCTCATTACACAAGCATTAAATGCCATGACACCATATGGAGACACCATAAAATCTAACGGTTGAGTTGCAAAACTGCTCCAGTCTTCTATAAGCTCAATGGACTCATGGATTTCTGCAAGTTTATCCAATAATGTAAGTTTGCTGTTTCTCATACAAAAACAACGTCTTTCTGAATATTTGACTTAAAAAGTGGGCGTAACGACTGTCTATATCTAACTAAATCCACGTTACAAGCGAATAGCGATTTAAGTTTTTCCTCCAACTCATACATAATGGTCAAAGTTGGCTTTTCTATCTCCACGACAATATCAATATCACTATTCTCAGTATTTTCTTCTCTTGCTACAGAACCGAAAATGCCGAGTCTAATGATACCAAATTGCTCTCCGAAGCGGGACTTGAATTCAGATAGCTTTGCTACACAGTCTTTGAGTTTTAACATATATGTTTTTATTTTCCGTCACAAAATTACAAATAAGTAAGTGGAGAACAAAATTAAATGAACATTTTTAATGTTTTTTATCTTATACCGAACAATCGGTAACTACTCATCTGTCTTTTTTTTAAAAACCACAGAGACACTGAGACACTGTTTTTTTTGTATTTCGATACAGAGATAAATGCCAGTCGGCATTTGGAGACACAGAGACTTGGCTGCTGAAAACTCTGTGAGCTCAATTTTCGTGCAAGCGAGAGCAGAGTTAAGCTTACTTAAACTCTGCCGAGCACAGCAGAAAATCAAAAAACTAATGCCTTTAGGCGTTAAAACTCAGTGTCAATAACATTAAGTGGATAAATAATTACTCCGTGGTAAATTTAAACATACGTGAGTAGTTACACAATAAATCAGATTTAACCTGCATCACATAATGGTAACTTTGAGACTGACTCACAAATAATATTTCAAAAAATCATCTAACCCAACTATAGGAACTTTTGGAAACTCACACTGGTTAAGAATATCAAAATGATGATCTTCTGTTACAATCAATTTGGCATTTACGCAAATCCTTGCCACGAAGTTCATCCAACTTCTTTTGGTCAAGGATGCCTGCATCCCAAAGACTATCCATTTTTCTATCTATACTTTTAGATAAATAGTCAGCTAAAACGGACTTTATCTCGTCAAGTCGTTTTTCATCTCCGTCATACGCAAACATTTTTAAAAGATGCTGTTGTACAGGATTAAATATTGTAGCTTCCATAATATAATTTTGTTGTTAATACTAAACATTTTCCGTCACAAAATTACGAATAAGTAAGTGTAGGACAAAATTAAATGAACATTTTTAATGTTTTTTATCTTATACCGAAAGTATTAGCAAATATAATACAATAAAAGCTGCCGTTCTGAGTTTCAAAACGGCAGCCCTGTTCGTTAATGCGCAATGATCTGTCCTTACTTTGCCAGTTCCTCGGCAAGAGCATTCATGGCTGCCCCGTTAATGGCAGGCTTGTAAGCCGACTTGACGGTAACCACATTCTCGCAGACGGTGATATTCTTCATTGTGTTAAGAGCATCACGCATCACCTTGGCAGCAACAGGAGCCCATGAGCCGTTCTCCACCAGCGCCACACGGCGGTTGCGGTAGCCCTTCTTCTTAAGGCGGGTGAGGAAGTCGTCCATGGGAGTGAACACACCGCCATCGTAGCTTGCGGCACACAGCACCAGACGGTCATAACGGAAAGCATCCTCCACACACTCTGCAATGTCGGCACGGCTGAGGTCGGCAAGCGACACTTTCTCCACTCCCTTTTCCTCAAGCATGCCCTTGAGCACCTCAGCAGCATGCAAGGTATTGCCATGGATGGATGCAACGGCAATAAACACACCCTCGTCCTCAGGCTTATAGCTGCTCCATGTGTCGTAAAGATTCAGATAATAGTCCAGGTCGTACTGCAGGATAGGACCATGCAGCGGACAGATGCTGGCAATGTCGAGCGCAGCAGCCTTTTTCAGCAGAGTCTGCACCTGCAAGCCGTATTTGCCCACGATATTAAAGTAGTAACGGCGCGCCTCGCATGCCCAGTCCTCATCATTGTCGTTCAGCGCTCCGAACTTTCCGAACGCATCGGCAGAGAACAATGTCTTTGTGGAGCACTCGTAAGCCACCATCACCTCAGGCCAGTGTACCATTGGAGCAAAAACAAATCTTAGAATATGCTGCCCCAGGCTGAGTGTGTCACCCTCCTTAACCACATGCTTGCGGCTATCAACGTCGAAATCGAAGAACTGCCCCATCATCTGGAAAGTCTTGGCATTGCCCACGAGCTTAGCCTCGGGATATTTCTCGACAAAGCGCCTTATGCCTCCACTGTGGTCGGGCTCCATGTGGAGCACCACCAGATAGTGGGGCTGACGTCCGCCAAGCGCATCGTCGAGATTACGTAGCCAGTCGTCAACCTTACGGTTGTCAACACAGTCCATCACACATATCTTCTCATCTTCAATGATATACGAATTATACGACATTCCGTTTTCCACCACATACTGGCTCTCAAACAAATCAATGTCACGGTCGTCAACACCGATATACTTTATTCCTTCTGCTATAATTTTGTTGTTCATATATTTTTGTTTTGTTTTTGTTTTTTTAGGAGGGTAGGAGAGGTAGGAAGAGTAAGAGGAGTAGGAGAATTCTTCATTGACTTCGTCGATTTTCGGCTGCACCTCGGGAAAGCTCAAGCAAGCTTGACTTTGTCTTCTTCCGTCACGACTCGGCATAGCTAAAGCGAGCTTTGCTATGCTCTCGCTGCTCCGTCAGTTGGCTCTCCACTCGGTTTGCACGAAAATTCTTCACTCTTCATTTTAATCGGATGGGTGAACACAAAGCGCGCACCGCCTGTATAATCAGTGTCAACCCAAATATCGCCTCCAAACTTTTTGATAATGGTGCGGCAGATGGCAAGTCCAAGTCCTGTTCCCTGCTTAAACTCATCGAGTTTCTCAAAACGCTCAAAAATCTTGCCTTCCTTTTCCTTTGGTATGCCGCATCCAGTGTCAGTGACGCTGAACACTACAAGATGCCGCTTACTGTCAATCTCCAGACTGGTTGTGATGGAACCGCTCTCAGTGCATTTCGCCGCATTCGACAGCAGATTAATCATTACCTGCCGCAGACGGTTCTCATCGGTGCTAATCACCAGTTTGTCCACCTTTATGTCCTGTATATACTCTACATATCTGTTTTTGTTGTTACGCTTGGCTGTGGCAAACACCGTCATGCACAGCTTTACAATGTCTACTTCAGAGAAGTCGAAGCTTATCTTTCCCGACTCTATTCTTGAAAGGTCGAGAATGTCGTTGATGAGCTTCAGCAGCACATTGCTGTTGGTCTGTATCAGTTCTCCCATTTCCCTGCGCTCCTCTTCGGGCAAGGTGTCACACTGCGACGCTATTATCGACGAGAATCCCACAATGGCGTTGAGCGGTGTGCGTATCTCGTGGCTCATATTGGCAAGAAACGAACTTTTCATCCTGTTTGCCTCCTCGGCATGCTCCTTTGCCACCTTCAATTCATTGCTCAGCAGCGTAAGCTGTGCATTTGTTCTTCTCACCTTTCGCAGCGACGAACTCACCAAAACTATTACCATCATCAGAAAAAGAAACACCGCCAGTGCTCCATAAACCACAGAGGCATGTTTCTCGAAAAACGATTCAGGCTTATTGATATATGTAAAGTTTTCAGGCAACACAGACTCCGAGATGTCCAACATCTTCATTTTACCATAGTCAAATACATATTTGCTCGGCATTATGTTAAGACCGGCTATGGAGTCATTCTCAAGATAATTGAGACAATCTTGCGCCAAAGACTCGCCTACGGCTTTATATACAGGTATATATCCTCCAACCGCCCAGGGATAGCTGTCCTGCGTATCAGATAGAGCCACTGACGACAACGAGAATGCCGGAATCGAAGGATTAGCGTCGGCAAGCGACTTTCTTGCAGAACTTATCACATAATTGATGTTACTGTCCATGCGCCATGTACCCACAAGCACCGCCACATCGTCGCCCTTCAGCGCCGCTATTGCTTTTTTTGTGTCGAAAAGTGTCAGCTTTCTGCCATCGAGACACACCAGCCTAAGCCATTTATATCTTTCCGCCTCCTGTTTCATAAAAGCCTGCATGGTGACACCGCCAAAAGTGTTGTCGCTCAGAAACGCCAGCTTCCTGGTATGCGGAAAAATTTTCAATATAAGCTCTATGTTCTTTTTTATGTCATAATCCAGCACATTTCCGCCGGCTATATTATAATCATCAAAGTCTCTCAAAATGTCACAGCTTTCCGGATGCCAGTTCTTTATGTCTGTATTGTCATCTTTCGGCAACAGTATAATGTTTTTTCCACGCATGCCAATAAACAGCGGCACAGCTGTGAGTTTTCCGCCATAGAGCGAACGGTCCAGAGAGAAATACACCGATGAAGCCTCAGTACCTATGAGCACTATTGCCGCCGGCATATTGCCATTTCTGAAATGACTGTCGAGAATGGAGCGCATCCTGCCCTTCCATTGCGGCATTTCGGGAAGATTTCTGCAATTAAGGCTTTTCACAACGAGATTGTATTCGGTTCTGCGTTTCTGACAAATCTTATAGAAATCGCTTATTACAGTAGTCATAACAGGCAGGTCTGGATTGTACGAACAGATGAACAGAATATCTTTCGACACATTATCCTTATCAACATCCGCACCTTTGGCACCGCCGGCAACTGCCACAAGATTTACTGACAGTATTACAACAAACAATATGTATAGTTTCTTAAGCATGAATGGTTATGTTTTTAACATCGTAAGAACAACATGCAAAAGTAAACGTTTTTTGTAAAATAGCAAAACAATGGTATAGATATTTAATATTTTTTAAAATTACATGTACTAAAGTTGTGCATTAGAAAAGTTTTTGTACTTTTGCAGTAAGAAAAATTAATGTCACCACACAAAAATACTTCAGTGTTGCTGCACAAGATAAATAAGGACATCGTCCCGCCCGAAAAATTCACATGGCCGTTCTGCTATAAGCCACATCCGCTGTGCGTGGAAGCCGCAAAGCATCTGCAAAGTCGCCTTGAAGCCAATATGGAATGGCATGAGGAGATAAACCGCGGAAAAATGTTTGGAGTGCTGGTGGTAAAAGATGAAAACGGCACAATGGGCTATCTGGCGGCATATTCAGGGCAACTCTGCGGACGCAACGACCTGCCGGGCTTCGTGCCTGCCGTATATGACTTGTTGCAGCCCGACGGATATTTCAAAACACACGAGGCAGAGATAACAGCCATCAACAATGAGGTGGAAGCGATAGAGCACGACACACATTATATAATATGGCGGCAAAAGCTGCAAAAAATACAGAACGATGCCGACAACGACATAAGCCGTTATAAAGCACATATAGCAGAGGCAAAGGACAGGCGCCGGCAGGCAAGAGAATCGGGCAGTTGCGACAACGATGCACTGATACGTGAAAGCCAGTTTATGAAGGCTGAACTGCGCCGGAAGAAACAGGCTTATGCCGCTCTTGCCGCCGATGCGAAAGACAATATTGCGAAATACGAAAACCTGATAAAGGAACTCAGACAAAAACGTAAACAAATGAGCGACAAACTGCAACACTGGATATTCAGCCAGTTTGTGATGCTCAATGCTATTGGTGAACGGAAAGACCTGAACGAGATATTTGCCGAATATCACAGCATGACGGGCATAGGCTCTGCCATTCCGCCATCAGGTGCAGGCGAATGCTGCGCGCCAAAACTGCTGCAATATGCTTATGCCAACGGCTACAAGCCATTGTGTATGGCTGAGTTTTGGTATGGTGAGTCTCCCAAAGCCGAGGTGCGCCACCATCTGCATTTCTATCCTGCCTGCCGGAGCAAGTGCAAGCCCATATTAGAGTTTATGCTGAAAGGACTCGACACCGATCCAGACCCGCTCGATAGCGACAATATGGAATATTCTTCATTCAGCAAACCACAAACGGTGTATGAGGACGATTGGATTGTGGTGGTCAACAAACCTCCGGGAATGCTCAGCGTGCCTGGACGCACCACACAGCCTGCAGCATCAGAGATTATGGGCATGCTGCCTGTACACCGGCTCGACATGGACACATCGGGACTGCTCATGCTTGCAAAAGACAAGAAGACACAGCAGACATTTCATGCCATGTTTGAAAACAAGATGATAAAGAAACGCTACACGGCACTGCTCGACGGCATCGTCACAACCGACGAAGGAGAGATAACGCTGCCGCTGATGCCCGACATCAACGACCGTCCGCGGCAAAAAGTGGACTATGACAACGGCAAGAGCGCAATGACATATTATAAGGTGTTGCAGCACAATGACGGAAAGACTCTCGTGGCTCTATATCCCCACACAGGGCGAACCCACCAGCTGAGAGTTCACTGTGCACACCGCGACGGACTGAACACTCCCATCGTAGGCGACAGACTATACGGAAAAGGGTGGGGGAGACTTCACCTGTTTGCAGACTCTTTGGATTTTTATCATCCCATACTAAAAAAACAAATAAACATCACAATAGAAAACAAATGAAAAAAGTAACTCCCAAAAAGCATCTCGGACAGCACTTTCTGACCGACCTGAACATAGCAAAGCGAATAGCCGACACCGTGGATGCGTGTCCCGAGATACCTGTTCTTGAAGTGGGTCCCGGCATGGGTGTACTCACACAATATCTTGTGGAAAAGCCACGACCGGTGAAAGTAGTTGAGATCGACCGCGAATCAGTGGCATATCTGCTTGAAAACTTCCCCAATCTCACCGACAACATCATTGGCGAGGACTTCCTGCGCATGGACCTCAGCACCCTGTTCGACAGCAAGCCCTTTGTGCTCACAGGCAACTATCCCTACGACATATCCTCGCAGATATTCTTCAAGATGCTCGACAACAAGGAGCTTATTCCCTGCTGCACAGGCATGATTCAGCGCGAGGTGGCACAGCGCATAGCCTCGGAGCCTGGCACAAAGGCATACGGTATACTGAGCGTTATGATTCAGGCATGGTATGATGTGGAATATCTCTTCACCGTAGATGAGGGTGTGTTCAATCCGCCGCCAAAGGTTAAGAGTGCAGTGATACGCATGACCCGCAACAATGTGGAGTCGCTCGGATGTGACGAGAAACTGTTCAAGCGTGTGGTAAAGACCGTGTTCAACCAGCGCCGCAAAATGCTGCGCGTAAGTCTGCGGCAGATAATATCTCCAGACAACGCATCGCCGGAGTTCTTCACCCACGAAATAATGACCAAGCGCCCGGAACAGCTCACCATACCGCAGTTTGTGGAACTTACAAATATGATTGACGTGGAAATGAAGAATGAAGAGTGAAGAATGAAGAATGAAGAGTGAAGAGTGAAGAATGAAAAGGGAAGAATAAAAAGGGAAGAATAAAAAAATATTAAAATACGACTTCTTACAACGATTCTTCATTCTTCATTCTTCATTCTTCATTTTTTTTCGTAACTTTGCATCCTAAATATTTAGGATAATTGTTATGGAGAACTATCAAGTGCAAACCCAAAGGCAGGAGCAACAGCTTAGGCAGATACAAACCACTACCCAACAGCAGGTTATTGTATCGCAGTTGATGGAAATGCCCATAAACAAACTGCTTGACGAGGTGAACGCCGAACTTGACGACAATCCTGCACTTGAAATAGACTCCTCACAAGAATACACACAACAAGAGCACTATGACGAACAGCACAGCGATGATGCCGACAACGATGACTTTGAGGCACAAAACGAGCGCGAGGAACGGCAGTCGGCTTTTGAAGCAGCTCTTGCAAATATAGGACGCGACGATGAGGAACTGCCTGTTTACGGCAGCCGTAACACCAGTGAGCAGCATGAAGAAATAGTCTACGGTGAGGAAAAATCATTCTACTCACTCATGGAAGAACAGATAGGCGAGCTGAACATCAACGACGACGAGCGCACAATAATGGAATATCTCATAGGCTCGCTCGATGACGACGGACTGTTGCGCAAAGATCTGGACGCAATTTCAGATGAGCTCGCCATATACCACTCCACAGATATAAGCACAGAAGAATTGAAACGGCTTCTGTCAATGTTACAGACATTCGACCCTGCAGGCATTGGAGCGCAGTCGCTGCAAGAATGTCTGTTGCTGCAAATAGAACGACGCCCTGACTCAACCATGAAAAAACTGATGAACACAGTAATACAGAAGTATTTCGACCAGTTCATGAAAAAGGATTGGAACACCATAAAGAGCAAGATGAAGCTAAACGATGTTCAGGCAGAATACCTGAATAAGGAACTGTGCAAGCTCAATCCCAAACCTGGTGCCACCATGAGTGAGATCGTGGGACGAAACATAGAACAGATAACTCCCGATGCCATTATCGACACCAACGATGACGGAACCATAACATTTACACTCAACAACAGTAACATACCGCACCTGCAGGTGTCATCATCGTTTACAGACACCTTGGAGCAATATAAGAATCAACTGCATTCCATAGACAATGATTCGAAAACTCACCGACGGAACTCAATGCGTGAAGGACTGCTCTATACCCGCCAAAAGGTGGAACAGGCACAGATGTTCATGTTTGCACTCAACAAGCGGCAGGAGACTCTTACAAAAGTACTGAAAGCAATAATACACTGGCAGCACGACTTTTTTGTGGACGGTGACGAGGCTTCACTACACCCAATGGCACTGAAAAACATCGCTGATATAACCGGCATCAACATATCAACAGTGTCGAGAGTGTGCAACAGCAAATATGTGCAGACAAGATGGGGAATATTCCCGTTGCGCCACTTCTTCACCTTCAGTGTGAAGACCGAAAATGGCAACGACGTGTCGCAGCGACATATAAAAGAGGTATTGCAGGAGCTGGTGAACAATGAGGACAAGAATCACCCGCTTGACGATAAATCACTCACAGATGCACTGGCAGCAAAAGGGCTGAGCATAGCACGCCGAACAGTGTCAAAATATCGCGAACAGTTAGGAATACCCCCCGCACGGCTCAGAAGATAAGAAAATATACTGACATTCAAAAAATATATAAAAAGAACACCATCATGTTAAAACAAAAAGACCTTATATATGCAGCCCGGCTCATAAGTCTTGTGTTCACACCATTCTATCTGCCGATAGTTGGACTCATTGTGCTGTTTTGGTTCAGTTATCTCAGTCTGCTGCCATGGAGCTACAAACTGTTGGTGCTCACTGTCGTATATATTTTCACCATTCTTCTGCCCACAACCATCATTCATCTGTACCGCCGATACCACGGATGGACACTGATAGAGTTCGGACAGCGCGAACGGCGAATGATTCCATACGCCATATCCATTGCCTGCTACTTCACCTGTGTATATATAATGGACTCAATACACATCCCGCACTTCATGAGCAATATAGTTACTGTAGCACTGTTTCTGCAAATACTCTGTGCACTCATAAATGTATGGTGGAAAATAAGCACCCACACTGCAGCAATAGGAGCCATGACCGGTGCGCTCTTTGCATTCGCCGAAATATTTGCCTTCAATCCTGTATGGTGGTTCTGCCTGATGATTATAATCGCCGGACTGCTTGGCACAAGCCGCATGGTGTTGCGCCAGCACACACTGTCGCAAGTGATTGTGGGATATATTATAGGTATATTTACCGGAGCACTGGGAATTGTGTATATTTAAAATTACGAATTTTTAATTACGAATTATAAATTGTTCTCGCTTCGCTGCGATGAAAAATTATTAAATTATGAATTAAATAAATTATGAATCCAACAGTAAGCATTATCATGGGCAGCACCAGCGACCTGCCCGTAATGGAAAAAGCCTGCAAACTGCTCGACGAGATGCAGGTGCCATTTGAAGTAAACGCACTTTCAGCCCACCGCACACCCGATGCCGTGGAAGAGTTTGCACGTACAGCCAAGGACAGAGGCATTCGCGTTATCATTGCCGGAGCAGGCATGGCTGCCGCCTTGCCTGGAGTGATTGCAGCAAGCACTACAATTCCTGTAATAGGTGTGCCCATCAAGGGTATGCTCGACGGACTTGATGCCATGCTAAGCATCATCCAGATGCCTCCAGGCATTCCTGTTGCCACTGTGGGAGTGAACGGTGCTCAGAATGCAGCAATACTGGCTGTTCAGATGCTCGCACTCTCTGATGAGCCGCTTGCAGCACGTCTTGCTGAATACAAGTCTGGTCTGAAGGCAAAGATTGAGAAGGCAAACAAGGAACTTGCCGAGGTGAAATACCAATATAAGGTAAACTAAAACCACAACCGACATGCCAAATATGTTCAACTATGTGCGCCGCGAGTCATCACCCGTTCAGGTTGGCGACATTACCATAGGCGGTAATGCTCAAATTCGCATACAGTCGATGACAACCACCAACACCAACGACACAGAAGGATCGGTGGCACAGGCTGAAAGAATTATTGATGCCGGCGGCGAGCTGGTAAGACTCACAACCCAGGGAGTGCGCGAGGCAAAGAATATGAAGAACATCAATGCTCTGCTCCGCTCTCACGGCTACAACACTCCGCTGGTGGCTGACGTACATTTCAATCCTAATGTGGCTGATGTTGCCGCACTATACTGTGAGAAAGTACGCATTAACCCAGGCAACTATATTGACCCGGCACGCACCTTCAAGCATCTCGAATACACCAATGAAGAATATGCTGAAGAATTGCAGAGACTTGACGACCGGCTTGTGCCTTTACTTAACATCTGTAAAGAGCATAACACTGCCATTCGCATTGGTGTAAATCACGGCTCACTTTCCGACCGCATAATGTCGCACTACGGCGACACTCCTGCCGGAATAGTGGAGAGCTGCATGGAATTTCTTCGTATCTGCAAGCGTGAGAATTTCAACAATGTAGTGATATCCATAAAGGCAAGCAACACCGTTGTGATGGTGCAGTCGGTACGTCTGCTGGTACAGCAGATGGAAAAGGAAAACATGAACTATCCGCTGCATCTTGGAGTGACAGAGGCAGGAGAGGGCGAGGACGGCCGTATAAAGAGTGCTGTAGGCATAGGTGCACTGCTGTCCGACGGAATTGGCGACACCATCCGTGTGTCGCTCTCAGAAGAACCAGAGGCGGAAATCCCCGTGGCAAAGAGTCTTGTAGACTATATTACAGCCAGGGCACAGCACACTCCTATACCGGCAGAATCTTATCCGGGTTTCTGTTACGAACAGCCACAGCGCCGCAAGACCCATGCCGTGGGAAATATCGGCGGCAACAACGTGCCTGTGGTAATTGCCCCACAGACTTCGGACGAAATTAAACCCGACTATGTGTTTGCATCAGAAAACTATCTGCTCTCGGCATCGGGCGAAAAGTGTCCGCTATTTTCCCACACAGCCATGCCGCTGATAGGCACAAGCAACACAGAGATTAAGTTCCTGGTGTTGCAATATGGCGTGAACACTGAAGAATATTCCGCATGTCTGAAAGCTCATCCCGAAGTGGTGGTAGTGGCTGTAAGCAATCACAAGAACCGTGTGGGCGAACTGCGTGCCCTTATTCACGAAATGACTGCTGCGGGCATTACCAATCCTGTAGTGGTGGCACAGATGTACCGTCACAGTGCAGAGGAGAAAGAAATGTTTCAGCTGGAGGCTGCCGCCGATATGGGAGCACTGATGTTCGACGGACTGGTTGACGGCATCTGGCTGCTCAACGACGGCACCCTGACTGCCGACGACATTGCCGCAACATCGTTTGCAATACTTCAGGCTGGACGGCTTCGCACAACCAAGACAGAATACATCTCTTGTCCAGGATGCGGGCGTACTCTTTACGACCTGCGTTCTACCATTGCACGCATCAAGGCTGCCACCAGCCATCTTAAACATCTCAAGATTGGAATTATGGGATGTATAGTCAACGGTCCCGGTGAGATGGCTGACGCTGACTACGGTTATGTGGGAGCGGGCAGAGGCAAAATTTCACTTTACCGCAAAAAGGAATGTGTACTTAAAAATATTCCCGAGGAAGAAGCGGTGGAAAAACTGCTTGAACTCATAGCTAATGATGAGAAAAACAAGTAATTATCTAAAATAAATAAATTTTTATTTAAAATAAAATGTAAAGATGCGCGCAAACGTTTGCGTGCATTTTTTTATAAAAATCCTTTGATATATGTCAATTTATGTTTACCTTTGCACTCGTAAAAAATAATATGAACAAACTACAGACTATATATATGCACATTTTTGGTTTTTCGTCACGCTGTTGATAGCGGCATCGAATAACATTCCATTAAAAAAGATTTCATCCATTCTTTTGTTGTTGGGTGGTGCCGTGACGGCACCGCCCATCTTTTTTAGTGTTTTCTTTATATTTCTTCAAGAACTATCAGAAAGAGATTCACACTCTTGTCTTTTTTAAGCTCCACACTGCCTTCAACCTCAGCAGTAATGATGTTTCCCGTGCCTGCGGTCTTGGTATCGTTTATTTTTATACTGCCCGTCTCAGTATCGCCAAACACAAGAGTCATCTTCATCTTCTTGCTTGTAGTGAACTTTATTGATGTGCTTGATTCCATTTTCAGACACACTGTGTATGTCTTTCCTCCAAATGTAGCAGATCCTTTGCTGGTAGAGTAACTTCCATTGACTGTGAAAATGTTGCTCGACGGAGCTTTGTTCATAAAGTCACACACCACGGCACCCTCGGCAATATTGCCGGGATTGTCAGGGGTATCCGGGTCGGGATTATCAGGGATATCTCCACCACCACTAACTTCTTCACCAAACACTCCTATAAGTTCTGATTTATAGTTCTGCAGAGCAGACTTAAGAGCCGTGTTGACACCATAGCTGGCATCATCGGCTGAGTTGTTGAAAGTCCACTTAAAATCACCGTGATTCATTCGTCCCGCACCGTAAAATCCAGTTACAGCCATAGGCACATCAACGGCTGGCAACGCATCATAATTGTGCATTACCGCATCATTGGTGTCAAAATTGTTGTATGTCGTGCCGCCCTGTTTTGCCAATACCACACTTGGCACCTGCTCGTCGCGTGTCGCAGCCTCATAGCAGTCAAACTCTGTGTTGTTGTCGCTATATGTCACAGGTCTGTATGACGAAGCCTTGACGGCAGGATATTCTGCGTAGATATTTCCGAAACTCTTTATCACGCCTCCATCCTCACTCGAAAAAGTTCCTTTGCCGCCTTTTATGTCACTGCCCTGCATTGATATGAGCATAGGATATTTTGAATTGCGGTAATAGTTGTTCTCCACAAACACACTGCTGCCCATAGTAGAGCCCACACCATACTTCGACACACCGTCGTAGTAATTGTTCCAAACATGCACGCTCATGGTGCGGACACGGGGATGGCGGGAGTCTGAATGGTCAAACCAGTTGTGGTGATAGTCTATGTAACTGTCAGTGGTCTCACTGCCCATACCGCAAAGCGATGCCTTACCCGAATCCCACAAGTGATTGTAACTGTATGTCTGGTGACTTGATTTTGCTTTCACGTCAATGGTGCCGTCGCCTTTTGCCTGGTCGGAGTCACTGCCGGCATTGCCGTAAAACAGGTCGAGATTGTGCACCCATGAGTATTGGTTGTCAGTGTCAAGACTTACACAGTCATCTTTGCAAAGCATCACGGCAAAGTTGCGGAGCTCAGTATAACGCGTGGCACGGCAGAGTATGCCAAAGCCCCAAATACCAGCATCATCGCCAACTCCCTCAAGCGTGACGCCGTTTTCAGTGGTATTTTTTATCTGCAGACCCTCAGCGTCGCTTCCCCACATGCTTTGTGGAAACTCATTGCTTGTTATGGTACCGATGATACGCACACATATCGGCACGCTTAGATTTTTCAACGACTGCTCTGACAATACATTCTGCAAACCTGTATATGTGGCGCTTTTTATTGAGTTCTGTCCCTTTACGGCTGTATATGTCACTTTATCCACATTGTTCTTTGTGACATACAGCACTATTGTTCCTGCCTTCAGTGTTCCGTCGGCGTTGTATGCTCCAGGCGTTGTCTTACCCTGAAACGCAAACCCTGAGCGATCATAATTCATTACTGTAATCGCAGTCACAGTATTTGCATTGTCTGTCATTTCCTTGCCATCGGCAACAGGCACAACCTTCAGCTCATAGTTGCCGCCAGCCATCAATCCCAAAGCGTCGGCTCTGCCGTAGCTTCCGTAATTGCGCACAAGCATGTCGTCAATCTTCGTGAAATCACCATACTTACCACCCTTTACATATATATTATAAGATGCGGCGCCGTCAAACAGTTTCCAAGTCACGTATGCGCTTTCCTTCCAACCCTTGGCGGTAATTATCTCCACCTTGTCGGCACTGTTGGTAAACAGCCCGCTCTTGCTGTCCTCCAAAGCCTTGCTGAATGACAGTTCTCCCACATTGCCTGAATATATATCGCCGTCAACGTTAACACTGCCATTGT
>Ga0129317_1001496_pt1 | contig 16843 bp, 21 predicted proteins | sample Cm1ome_FD_94430 | JGI IMG/M metagenome (GOLD analysis project Ga0129317, IMG submission 94430) | Eastern black-and-white colobus group fecal microbial communities from Wisconsin, USA - Cm1105 metagenome | ecosystem: Host-associated > Mammals > Digestive system > Large intestine > Fecal | place... | reverse complement strand
TGGAGTCGCTAGGATCACCAAAAGCGGTGTTCAGAGCATCGTAAGCGTTGTCGAAGCCAGCAGCCTGTGCGCCTTCAGCAGCAACATAGATGTACCAGTTGTCGCCCAGGACTTTCTTGATCGCGGTGATGTCTTCATTAGTGACGTCGCTTCCCAGATAAACCTGTTCGATTGCGTCAACGGTCGTGTCGTTCTGATACAGAGCAGTCTTGTAAGTCACAACATGAACAGTATATTCGACGTTATCGATCGTAGTCGTGTAGATGTTCCAGTCATTCTCACTTGCAGGCCAATTAGACGCATCGTTTGTATTAGACCAGCTCCACTTGCCTTCAACGGTCGAATTCTTGCTGGAGTTGAAATGCAGAGGCCAATTCGACTTGACATCCTGGTTAACACTGCTACCGTTCAGCAGCACAGAAGGAATTGCGATATGTACACGAACATAAGCCTTCTCGGAGCCGGTATTCTGAACATAGACTTCCTTCTCAATGGCGTTCTTAATAGTACCATCCTGTGCAGAGCCAACAGCTGGAACCAGATGCTCGATGCCGTTTTTATCGTTGTCGCCGAAGTCCTCAAACAGGTCGATAGCTACATTTCCCGTGGTAAAGGTATTTTTCTGAGCGTCGGTGTCAGTGAAGTATGCCAGGGTGCCGCCGATGATAGCGGTAGCAGCCAGGGCAACAACCAGACACAGGGTTAAAACTTTTTTCTTCATGGTAGTTTTTTCTTTTCGTTTTTTGATTTTTCCCTTCAGATCCGTTAGCGTTCACCGTAGCATCGCAGGATCCTTATGGTCAGAAGCATAGCTTCTGACCCCGATGCATCGGGCGGACGTCTCAGAAACGTCAGGGGTGTTTGTTATGTATACGGTTTTGCCGTCTACATTAGGGGTTAGTTGCCTGAGTTCAGGCTTACAGCCTTTGCCCACGCTTCGGTGACGGAGAATTCGTCATTTGTGTTGTTTTTATCCCCGTCGCTGTTGGTCTTAAAGAGCTGGACAGCGTAGGCTTGGAAGGAAAGGGTCGGCTTCTGCTTTTCGTTACCGGTGATGTTATTCATCAGATCCTTGGTAACGGTATCCTTCACAGTCACCTTGTTGTCTTTGAGAATACCAAACTCCTTGGTTGTATCATCCTTATAAACCTTACGGGCAAGGATGACTTCATCAAGTTCGGAAATGCTTTCGACTTTGGTGATGCTGCTGTTCTCCTGCTTATAGATCTCCCAGCCATCTGCAATCGCATAGGAGATATAGGTATCCAAATCAGGATTTGTGGATTCCGTCACCTTAACAAACAGCCAGCAATCCTCGCTGTTAGCCTCAACCTTAACTTTCGGATCCTTCTCAATGCTCCAGCCAGGAATCATCTTAGCTGTCTTGTCATCAGGTTTTGTCTCAGACAAAGTGATGTCGATGTCGGATTCGGTGAACGTATTCGTCACAGCCTCGGTTGTGTCAAGCAGCCAAGCCAGCGTACCGCCCATCACGCCGCCAACCATCAGCACCAGAGCCAGAACCAACGCCAGAGACTTCTTATTCAGAGAAAGCCTTCCACGCTTTGCATATTTGCCGTTACGCATATCGTGTTCCTCCTTTCTTCGAGATTTTGCTTTGTGATATTTCAACAGATGGAGGAACACAGGTCCACATCTGGTGAAAGCGGGAAATTAGTTGTTCTTTACCTGACCATCAAAAGCGGTCCATGCAGCTTCTTTGGTATCGAAGCCATCTGCCTGAATTGCATAAGCCTTAGCCGTGATGGTCAAGCGGTTTGTTTCGGACTCGTAGATCGTAGCCAACTGCTCCTTGGTCACGCTGCCCGGAACTTTGATTCCTGTGAACAGAGCTTCCAGAGTTCTTGCTTCATTCAGAGCAGACACGGTTTCGTAATAATAGAACGTGTAAGTCCGGGTATTTGCTGTGGCATCCTTGGTGTTCCCGCCATAAGTCCACTTGGTGGAATCATAGCCGGTGATAACCGTCGCCAGATCAGTGATTTTGTTGTCAGCGAAAATCTTGTCCAGCTCGCCCGCGTAAGAAACCGTAACTGTCATCTTGATGTAGCTTTCCTCGGAGCCTTTCAGCAGGGTCACGGTAGGATCCTTGGTGTAGCTGTGACCAGGAATCAGCTTATAAGTGTTATTATCCACTCGTTCAGCTTTATCCAGTTCAGTAACCTTGTCACCACTCTTGTCGATGGGATCACCATTGCCATTGACCTTTGCCTCGTCCAAATTTAACTGCACCGATCCGACTGAAAAGGTATTGACCACGCTGTCGTCACTGGTCAGATAGGCAAGTGTTCCCAGCACCGATACGGCAACCAGTAGCACCGCACACAGGGACAGAAGCAATGCCTTGTTTTTGGTTTTCATCTTGGTTTCCTCCTTCATTATTTTATATAGGGAGCCTTGCGGCATTGCCCTCGTCAGGATTTTGGGGGCGTTTCATATTTCCCCCGTTTCTTTTGCTCCTTCTTATCTTCTGACCCGAATAACAGATCAGGCAGGAACACAAGCAGAAGTAAAATCGCTCCGGCAGCAATCGCAATGTATGTACCCGGAGGATTCTGGATATAATTGGCTACATAGCCCAGATACGGAATGGTGAACACCGGGGAGCCGAGCACATTCTTATAATGTACCAGACTGCCATCCGGCGATTCGTTTGCGTCGCCCTGGGTGCGATAGCGAAGAACCGTGGAATCTTCTTCATCGGGAACCACTTCAATGATCCGGTGGGTAGCAACGGTGCTTTCGTCCAGCATGAAGGTAATGGGGTCTCCGGCTTCCAGTTCGGTATAGTCTACGGACTTCACATAGATCAGGGAGCCGACATGATAGGTCGGTTCCATAGAACCTGATAAAACCGTATAGGGCTGCAAGCCCACAAGCCGGACACCGGCCAAAGCTACTGCCAGCAGGACAGCCAAGGCTACCAGAACCGTTGTGAGAGCGTTCCATACTTTTTTAATTGTTTTACTCATATACTTTGGTGAATCCCTCATTTCTTTCGTAAATTAGCGGTAAAAACACAGAGGGCAGCAGTTTCAGCACTGCCGCCCTCCAATTCGTATTGCAAGCACGGCTTACTGTTCATTTAGCTGTGCTGTGGTATTCCGCTTGTCTTTCTCCGCTCCACAGTACATAATTCTTATTATGTTCGAGCGCCACTTTTTCTGGCACAACATAATTCTTATTATGTCAGGAGAATACATCATACATAAAACCTGTACCCAAGTTTTACACGGAAAATTATAGCACCAACACCACAAAAAATCAAGAGTTGTAACAAGGAAAAGCACGCTTCAATGCAAAAAAATTTCAGGAGTCTCCATGCCATGTAAAAATGGACAGGACAATAACACCCTCAACAAGACTTTTCAAAAAAGCAATAAAGAGGGTGTGATTTTGTGCGCCCAAAATCAAGGACTGCTGTCTGGAACGCAGCCGATTTGCGGCGAACACAGAACATAATAAGAATTATGTCGGGTTATTTTTTTGCCTACACTACCAGTCCTAACCGCTCAATTTTCTTGCGGTGCTCGATGCCAGTAGTCATTATGTAGATACGGGTCGTGTCAATGCTGCTGTGGCCCAGAATGTCCGCCAGCTTCGCAATATCCTTCTCGATACCGTAGAAAGTTCTGGCAAACAGCTTTCTCAGATTGTGAGGAAAGACTTTGCTGGGATTGACCCCGGCAGTCTTGCATAGCCCTTTCATCTGTGCCCATATCGTTTTCCTGTCCAGCGGCTTTCCGTTCCGAGTGATGAAGATCACACCGGAGCGGATTTTTTGTTTTCCGGCGTAGTCCAGAAGCAGCTTTCTCAGCTTTCCGGGAATCAGAATCGTCCGGGTCTTGGCCTTGCAGTTCACAACAACCTCGCCGTGGCTTACCGCTTCCACGGTAAAGAATTTCAATTCCGACACCCGGATCCCGGTGCTGCAAATGGTCTGCATCACAAGGCGAAGCTGTTCGTTCTTTTCCGCCGCTTTCAGTAACCGCTCATATTCAGTCTTGGTCAGTTCCTTCTCTTCCGCACAGTAAACCTGCTTCTGTAACTTCATGGATTTTACCTTACAGTCAGACCACCCTATATAAATAAGGAAGCTATTCAGGCTGGCAAGCATGGAATTGATGGACCGGACCGCATAGTTTTCATCCTGCAAGTGCTTCTTGTATTCCATTACCACATCCTTTGTGACGCTCTTTTCTCCAACATAAACCATAAAAGCACGGACATCCCGGAGATACTTCTCCACGGTGGCCGTGCTTTTTTCTTCCCGGATTAAATATTGGTGAAAAGCCTTGATCTGTTGTTCTGTTAATCTTCTTTCGCTCATTTTTGTTCCCTCCTGATTTTGCACTTTGCTTTTCATATTGTACCCAAGTTTTGCAAATTGCCGCACCAGCAATGGAGGGAAAAGCACATTTCGCATTCCTGCACAGTCAGTTCGACTGCTTACTATTATTCTACGCAGTACAACTGGTTAAGTCAATACAAATTAACAGAATGGCTGGGCGGTTTTGCAATTCTTGTATAGTAAAATTGGTCATAATAATACAAGAAGGTGGTTTATCCTATGGAACGAGAAGATTTCTGCAAAAGACTGACGCAGCTAAGAATCAATAAGGGCGTTTCTGCCAGAGACATGAGCCTGTCCATCGGCCAAAGTCCCAACTATATCAATGGAATTGAAGGCGGTAAAAACTACCCATCCATGGAAACATTCTTTTATATCTGTGATTATTTTGGGATCACACCGAAAGATTTCTTTGATCTGGATTCATCCGACCCGACAAAGGCATCCGAACTCATGGATATTATAAAGGCTTTGCCCGGTGAACAAATCGACTTGCTCATTGCACTTGGAAAGGCAATCCGCAAATAACATGAGACACATTTCGATAATGAATTTTATAAGGATGGAGGTATTGTGATGGGAAGTGGACTCCACAAAGGTAAGAGGTTTATTCAGGAAGTCCTGAAGATCGTTCAGGCTGGACTTGCCGAAAATGCTCCCCCGGAAGACCGTGAAACAATGGATCTTCTGCTTTCTGACGATTTGGAAGTCAGCGGTGGAATGATGGATTCTATTATGCAGGTAATAGAGGAAGAATCAGCGCAAGAAGCATAGGATTTATAAGCTAATTCAAGTTCGCAAGCAATGCAATCTTCCGTAAGATTGCGTATCAGGCAGGAAATCCGTACCCGGACTTCCTGCCTGATGCTTGTTGGTGACATATCCCCAAACCCCTTAAGATCATTGCCGCTGGCAATGGCTGCGCGTTCCGTTGGAACGCTGAATACGAAGGCTGACCGAAAGCTAATGCCGGTCTATTTCGGTAGAACGCTGGGACTCCGGTTCCGTGCGGATTTCCAGAAGATACTCCACATTTGCCTGCACATTATGAAGCTCTTTCATATCTGCTCTGGCCTGTTTATAGGCAGAATAGGCTTTCCGCTTCTGATCCAGCAGGACAGCATATTCTTCCCGCAAGCCTTTAACAGAAGGCAGCTTTGTGATTCCCAGCTCGTCAAAATATTTCTTCGTCGCCTGGTGCAGAAGAATGTCTGCCTCATGTGCCGCACGGAACTTTTTGCTGTACCCGGCTTTGCGATACTCCACATAGACCGCCCGTGTTTTTGCATAGTTCACAATCTGTTTTTGCAATTCCGCATTGGCGTTCATTTTGCTTTCCAGCTCTTTGATCTGTGTGGACAGGGCATTGAAATCTGCGGTAACACCATCGGACTTTTCTTTCAATTCCGCATAGCTCATATCCCCATGCTCTTTCAGATAGAGCACCGCCTGAGAAAGCTGTTTGATATTGAACACCTTCGCCCAGCGTTCATAGCCGGCACCCTTCCCGGCACGGAGTGCCGCTTCAATATCCACCAGCATACCAACCTTGGGTGCAGCTTTCGAGCGAGAAGTTCTGCGTGGCGCGACCGTCCTGATTCCTGCAATTCTTTCTTTGATAGCCTGCTCGGTATAGTCACCTTTCAGCGTATCGCACCGGGCATAGCGGTGTTCAGGAGAAAGACGAAGCCGCAGGTGCTTTCGTTCCCGGTTGACTTCAATACCAGCCGCCTGTAACATTTTCAGAAATTCTTCAAAGTCCTTCGGCTTTTCAGCCAGTGCAGCATCAATGGCCCATCGTAGCTGTTCCTGGCGGGAAGGCTGTTTTTGATCACCCAGCCATGTGCCATAGTGATCCCGGCTGGGCTTGGGATTTTCTACAATGGAAAGGCCATGCTCCAGACAGAGCTTATCATTCATGCGCCGGATCGCCCAGGTGGAACCCCAGAAGTTTCGGAATTTTCTCTGACAGTCCAGAGTTGTGGAATTGATGATCACATGATTATGGACATGGTGTTTATCAATGTGGGTGCAGACGATAAAGGCGTTGTTGCCCTTAGTTAGCTTCATTGCAAGCTCTCGCCCAATCTGGTTTGCTTCTTCCGGTGTGACCTCGCCGGGCTTGAACGCCTGACGGAGATGATAGGCGATCACGTCATCCGTGCCCTGACGCCTACCGGTCAGATTGGCATATTGCCGCTTGGATAAAAGGAACTCGGCATCGGCAATCCGGCTGTCACACGCATAGCCATAAATAAATTTTCCATGGTCTGTTTTCTGCGGATTTTTTACATAGTCGATGATGTCCGCAATGGCCGTGGAAGCATCCCGACCCTTTCCGATATGCAGCGGCATCAGTCGTGTGGTCGCTATAATATCACCCCCTTGTCTTTAACTGAAAGCAGAAAAATGGCGGGGCAACCAACGCACCCCGCCAAAACAATGTAATTTGATTTTGATTTAACTGAACATGAAATCTCTGAGTGCTTCATTGACGCCGCCGATCATTCCCACCAGCCAGACCGCCAGCATTGGAATACCGTAGGGACTGATCAGAAAAGCTATGATCAGCCAGGACATCCCTGGCCAGAATCCGGCAGCAAAGAACAGTGCCAGTGCCGCCAGGAAAACGATCCCTGACAGGATCCCCAGCACAGCACCGGAGGCAAGCACGAAGAACTTGCAGAACAAATATAAAATTCCGGTGAGCATTACAAAGGGCAATGCCAAAAGTTTGAGAATCAGACGCATAGGCCGGAGCCTCCTTTCAAAAAATCGTATTTCTTCTTACAAAAATTTTATCGTGCAAGAACCGAAAAGGCAATGACTTTTTCAAGCTGTTCACGAAATGTTTGCAAGTCCCCGCAGCACCTTATCCATGCCATTCCACAGTTCATCCAGCCGCTCCTGCAAATCTTTTATATCCGCAGCATAGACTGTTCCGGTTTCATTGGCTCGCCGTGTGTACTGGTTCAAGTTGTTGGAACAGATCCGAAGGAGCCGGGTCATTTCCTGAATCTCGCCCATATCCAGATGAATGATATAACCATCCACAGCCATCTTCCGAAGGTATGCGGAAAGGTTGGTAATCCCCAGCTCTGCCATGCGTTCCTTTACAACCTCCGCCTCTTGTTCAGACATCACAAATTCCACCCGGACAGTCTTTTTCTCACGCACGGCCTTCATCGTGTTTGCTCCTGTTTATGAGTGTGTGGGTGTGATTCTACGACCGCAGATTTTGCATCTTTAATCTGACCTCGCACGCTGTCCTTTTCCAGTCTGCGGATATATTCTTTGAAATCTCCCGGCACCGCATGATACTCCCGTTTGAAGCGTTCCCGTTTCAGGATAACCGCAAGTTCCCGTTCGCTTTCTGGTTCGTAAAATATGGACTTGGGACTGCCATGCTTTGGCATCAGCTCATTCATCTGTCTGCGACGGCTTTCGTATGGAAGTGTTGCTACAAAACCATCTTCAAATGTAACAGTCACTTTTGCGATAGGACAGGAAAGCTGCTTGATATGCTCCACATGGCTGGCATAGTCCAGCGGATAAATGGTGCCGATCACCTTGCCGTCCTGCATCCCATCCAAAGAAAGCGCATAGGCAAGGATCGGATCTTTTGTCTGCTCATGATAGAATTTCCAGGTATTATGCTCGTAGGTTCCTTCCAGATAGGTGTCCCGCTCCCGCAGGGTATAGGTTCCAAAAGGCCGGGACATCCACAGAAGGTGCTTATCCTCAGGCGAAGCGGAAAGTGCCAACTTGGGGATCAGTTCTTTATCCAGTTCAAAATCATCTTTATAATGCTGGGTGTGAAGCTCCATGATCTGACCCAAAGCATCCAGAACATCCACGCCCTCAAATTTGACCGCCGCCATCAGCGTTCCCTCTCCGGCACCGGCGGTGTAGCTTGCCTTACCTCATGCTCCGGGCGGTCTGCTTTCAGACGGTCCAGCAAAGAAGGTTTTTCTTCTGGCAAGGTCTCCGGGGCAAGTTCTTTGATTTCTTCATAGGTCTGTCCGTCTGTCAGGTCAGGGCGTTCCGGCGGCTCATTGTCGATTCTGCCATCCAGCATATTGTAATTCCCGGTCTGGCCTTCCTCATAAAGTTCTGCGTTATGCAGATAATTTTCAGGTACTTGGAAAGGCTGTCCTGCAAACAGGATTTCTCTGACAGTGGTAAACTGTGACAGAACTCCGGCACGCAGTCTGGCAAAATCCTCATATTGTCGCAGGGTCAGACCACGCTCCAGCATTTCTGCCTGAGTGTGTGCCCAGCCCTCGCCGTAGAGAAAATAATACATATCCGGCTGGTCGCAGACGAAGCACAGAGAGCCGTCCTGATTATCATAATAAATCGGCTGCATATCTTCATAATGACAGCGTTCCTCTTTGCCAAGATATACCCGGTTGTCTGCACCCAGCATGGCAATCATACCCGCATAATTGCTGTGTACCGCGCTGCGGAGTTTTACCAGCGGATCTGCTTCCTGCATGATCTGCCTGCCGGGGATCTCATTCTGCTTTTCCGCAGCATCATTTCTCGGCGTTACTTCCCCATGGGAAATAGCCCCCAAGTCCGGCTGAGCTTCCGGTTTTCGGATCGCACCCGGTTCCGGTGTCTTTTCTTTTACATAGTAGCGGACATTGACTGTAGTGTGGCTGTTGGCTTCTTTTGCGTAAGCCTCGGCATCCTGTCTGTTTTCAAATTCCAAGGGCTTTCCATCCTCTTTGCACCAGCTTTCCGCCCGGCCAAAGATAGAGGCGGCACTTCGTACCGCCCACACACCATATACTTTATTCTGATCCATGAAATTTCCCTCCTATCGTTCCTGCTGTTTTGCAGGTTTTTGGTGTTTACCCGGCTCTGCCGGCTTGGTGTCGCGGAGCTGCTGACGAACCGAAGTTTTCTGTTCCTCTCTGGAATCCGTAATATTGACATATTCGCCAATGATACAAAGTGCCTCGCCGTAACTGCCGGAAGCAAACACCCGGTCTGTCATTTCCTTAGCCTGATCCTTCAGTCCATGCTCCCGCAGGGTACGGGCGGCAATGCCCACCAGATTGAATACATTGCCGTCCTGACCGATCAAAGCGCAGTCCGGCTTTTCCGGCTCTGCGGTGGGTTCTCCAAGGAAACCGCCCAAACGGTTCGGCACAAAATCCGACAGCCACGTACCTCCAAGATCCGCATGGGTCTGCAACCGCCACATGGCGAGCTTTCCGATGTTCAGGTCTACACCCTCAAAGGGGTAAAGCAGGCAGGTCAGTTCTCCGTACTGAAAGCTGCTGATATTTTCAAATCGGGATCCGTTCTGCAAAATCCCGGCCTCGGTCAGCATTTCATTGATCCCGTCCAGCCATTCCTGCAAGTCTCCGCCGCAGCCCATCAAAATCAGCCCCTCCAGGTCATCCATACGGCAAAGGTCATCCGTTGCAATTGTGGTAATACTCATTAAAATCGCCTCCTTATCGTTCCTGTTGATGATTGATTTGTTTTTTATTTACTTTTGTTTTCGGTTTGTCCTGTAACTGTGCCCGGACAGAAGTTTTTTGCTCCATTGGCAGAATATCGGACATGGACTGTTCCCAGCGTTTTCCGAACCCCCGTATCACGGTGTCAGCCAGAGCACCGTTTTCCCGGAACATTTCCAGGGTGGAAAAAGCCCGGTCAAAGAGAGGCATATTCCGGCTGTCCACACATGGGGCAAAATGTATCACACCCTTTGGATAGTTTCTGTCCGTACCGATCCAGCCACGGACAAACTCATCATAATCTTTTGTGATCCCAGCCTCGGCCAGTTCATCCGCATGGCTGGACAGCAGCGGACTCTTTGGGGCATATTGAAACCCCAGAACCAATATGCCGGTTCTGGGGTTATACATAAATCTGCGGTTTTGGATCTGCTGCATATCAATGGTTTGTTTGGTCGTATCTATGCACATGATACCTCTGGTGATCGTTGTTTTTTCTATCTGCATCCCTCCTGATTTTTTCAATTTGTCCGCAACTTAGCCTCGTTTCAGTGCGTCAGAGTATTCTTATATAGGTACCCCATAAACCGAAGTGAAAAGGCCTTGATACGCAAGCACTTTTGAGGCTAAATTGCGTACACATCATGCTTTCTGATGTTTTTCGATTCAGCTAAGTTCAATGTATCTGCAATGCTGAATAACAGTAGAATTCTTGAGACATATTGAAACCCCAGGACAACGCATCAGTCCTGGGGCTCCATTAAATCACTTATTTATGTATTTGTTATATGGGATAAATAACAAGCAAAGGAATCCGGTTATTCTATAACATACATGCCGCTGTAAATATCCAGAATGGAATCTTTTGATCGGTTAATTTCTATATCCGTTAAGCGGATCTCTGTTTCACGCATTTGGGTTATGAACTGTGTGATGTCCTCGCCAACAGACTTCGGAACAACGATCCTCTGGTCCTCCCGCACCAGTTGGAACAAGCGAAATACATCCAGCCGGTGTTTCTTAATATCGCGGGAGTTCACATGGATTCCCTCGGCTTTTTTGCTTTTCAGATCCAGCCATGCCTTCATTTTCAGTGGAACAATATGCTCTGCATCCAATATGGAAATACCGTCTGTAACAGTTCTTCCGTCCAAAAGGAAGTGGTAGTAGTCATCATTGAGCAGGATTGCAGAAAGACTGGAAACTTCATCGTCGATATGCAGCGGCATAAGATGTGTGTCCGGCTGCAATACCACATGGCTCTGCGGCCTTGAAAACAACTCGATCATTTTGGGATAAGCCGGATTGGTCGGATCTACAAAACGATAAAATTCCGGTTTCCCGTTGCTGCGCTGTCTGGCTCGATAGCCTCCGTCCTCAATAAAAGTCCAGAAGGCTTTCGCGAAGTCTGTGGTCAATGCCTCTACGATCAGAACCATATCAATATCAACAGTCTGCCTGAAATCAAGACCTGCATCCGACATCAGAAGATCACAGGCAAAGCCGCCGATCACTGTATACTGTTCCTTAAAATTGCTGAAATGCTCCCGAAAAATATTGATACCATTTACCATTTGTCTCTCTCCTTATTCTTCCTCTTTTACAGGCAATTCATGTCTTTCACGAATCTCATCTAAACACATTTGCACACGTTCATTGGGGTCATTGTCCATGCTTAACAGCAGAGAAATATCATCTACGCACATTTTTTCTGCCAAAATAGCAGGGTCATAGGACCAAACCTCAACGATAGAACCACCAAAATCACCAAAATACTGCTCTGTGCAAATATCATCTGCCGGGATACCGGTTGCCGTCTTTTTGGAAACCGCAATTGCTCCGTCATGTTCATTCACGCCAATCATAGACTGCTGAGCCAACGCCCGGATTCCGCTTACAACCTGTCCCTCGATCTGAACGGATGTTTTGACATATAGAATCCTTTCGATGGGAGATTTCAGCCGTGCGTATCCTTTTTTCAAGAACTCTGGCTTTCCGTATGCCAGCGTGATCCATTTGTTTGTTCCTTCCACACTTTGTGTGATCAGACCGGAAGCTAAGAGATCATTGACCGCTCTTGTGCAGGTCGCTTTAGAAAGGGAAAGATCCTTTGAAAGCTGTGTCAAATTCACTGGATCGGCACTTTTTCCATAGTACAGATACAGAAAGACAAGCTGCGTTCCCGGTGCCATTTTGTCAGTAACAAGGGTTTCCACCTTGAATTGTTCATGGAAGGAACAACCCCAGAACGGAAGGTATACCTGCTGGGAAAGGGAAATGAATGGAACATTATTCTCGACTAAATTCCGCCGCTGTAATGCAGTCAGATTTTCCAGACACAGTGCACAGGGAACCTCACAAAGCTCCTGAAATTTCTTTAGTTGTTTCTTCAATGTGGGAAGCCGCCAGTTTGAATCGTTTGGCTTCAGGATGATACATTTACCTTGGTTCCATATTAGAAACTTCGGTGTATATCCATCTCTGATGTAATAAGGCGTATCATTCGTGTACTTGTATTCCGCTATGGAAACATCTGAGCCAAATACCGATTTCAGAAAAGATAGCATATTCTAAAAACCTCCTTTGGTACCGCCACTTGTTTCATTGCTACTTTAATTATACCGTCCGCACTGAAACTTGTCAAGTTCCGATGAAACAATAATAAAACAGAATTTCAGCATTCCATCACAAAGAGTATTTCCAGAAAAGTTGGTTTTTATTTGTCCGCAACTTAGCCTCATCTCAGTGCGTCAGAGTATTCTTATATAGGCACCCCATAAACCGAAGCGAAAAAGCCTTGCTTCACAAGCACTTTTTGAGCTAAATTGCGTACACATCATGCCTTTTTCTGACGCTCCCGGCGTTTTCGTTCCCGCTCAGATTTTCGTCTTGCTTGGATACGACAAGCATCCGAACAGTATGCCTGACTGGTGGTGGGAAGATAGGACTTCCCACACACCGGGCAGGTTTTTTGCCGCTGGGAAGAGTCCTCGCCGGTAATGGCCGTTTCCAGTGCCGGATCTGTTGGCAGCAGTGCTTTTTCAAAGTAGCGGCACAGAGAACCCGTCCACCATTTATTCAGCATATAACAGGGACAGTCCAGTGGAAGGCAGATCTTTTCTGCACTGTCATAGTTGGCACATTGGTTTACCAGCCGCCGGATTGCTGCCCGTTCAGAGCGTGTCAGTTCCCGTGACACCGGGTCGCTCATTTTCGTCTGCCTTTCGCTGCCGGAAATTCCAGCTTGAAATTCACATACTTGCCGCCCGTATCATCCAGCACTACTACCGCATCATAGGTTTTGCCGGTCTTTTCACTGTAAAGCCCGGACATAGAAACGCGGCCCTCTTTCAAAAGAGCAGCCGCAACGGTTTTGGTTATGGTTTTCTTCTTGGAAGTAAAGAATTTATTATCTTTCCAAAGCACAAAGGAACAATCTCTGTTATCACAGAAGAAGCCCTTTTTGCCTTCATACACAGGTGCACCACAGCGGGGACAGGCACCTACTGCTTCACGATTTCCTTTTGCGTTTGGGAACAGTCCTATAAAGCGTTCCTCCGGGGCAGAGTGTTCTTTTACCAGTTCCCGGCACATTTCCGTGATTCCGCTCATAAAAGCGTCAGCGGAAAATGCCCCCCGTTCCACCTGTTTCAGCATGGATTCCCATTCCGCAGTTAAAATCGGGGACTTGATCTTATCCGGCAATACGGCGATCAGGTTGATACCTTTTTCTGTGGGAAGAAGCTGCTTTTTCTTTCGCTCTACAAATCCGGTAGATACCAGCTTTTCCAGTGTAGCCGCACGGGTGGCCGGAGTACCCAGACCCTTGCGTTCCGCATCCTCCGGCATATCCTCCGCACCGGCTGTCTCCATCGCCGCCAGAAGGCTGTCCTCAGTAAAGTGCTTCGGAGGGGAGGTCTTGCCCTCACGGACACTTGCAGAAACATTTTCAAAAATCTGCCCTTTTTTCAGAACCGGAAGGAAAAACTCGTCCTTTTCAGTGGTTTCATCCTCGGACGGTACTTCTTTTAATCCCATACGGTACAGGCGTTCAATTTCCTTCCATCCGGCTTGCAATACCGTTTTGCCCTTGGCGATAAAGGAATATCCCCGGCAATCCAGAACCGCTGTTACCGCTTCAAATTTATGCACCTGAGCTGTTGCGGAAAGCAGTCTTGCCGCGATCAGGGTCAGCACATTTCTTTCCCCGGAAGGAAGTGCGGTCAGGTCTGCTCTGGCGATCTCCACCGTAGGGATAATGGCATGGTGGTCAGTGACTTTGCTGTTGTTGGTCACATGGGCAAGATCCGGCTCTCCAGTGCTGCCTTTTCCAAAAGGCAGGTTATCACGAAGCCAGAGGATCAGGGAAGCGGCGGTGGCCTGCATATCCTCTGTCAAATACTGGCTGTCCGTGCGGGGATAGGTCGCCAGCTTCTTTTCATAAAGGCTCTGCACATAGTCAAGGGTCTGCTGGGCGGTGTAGCCATAGATACGGTTACATTCCCGCTGCAATGTAGTCAGGTCATAGAGTTTAGGCGGCTGCGCGGTCTTGATCTGCTTTTCTACGGAAAGCACCGAAGCGGACTGTCCATCACAGACCATGCGGATCTGTTCAGCCACAGCTTTTTCAGATAACTTTTCGCCGGAAGCGGTAAAGCCGCCGCAGGTGATCTCCGGCACATAGAAAGGTTTAGACAGAAACGCCTGAATATCCGCTTCACGCTGTACCAAGAGTGCCAATGTGGGTGACATAACACGTCCCACATTCAGAGTGACGCCATACAGCACCGAAAACAAACGGGTGGCATTCATGCCGATCAGCCAGTCCGCACCGGCACGACATACCGCTGCATCATAAAGGGCTTCGTAATCGCTGCCGGGACGAAGGTGTTCAAAACCGTCGCAGATAGCCGCATCCTCCATGCTGGAAATCCACAATCGCTCTATGGGCTTGTTACAGCCTGCATATTCATAGACCAGGCGGAAAATCAGCTCGCCCTCACGTCCGGCATCGGTGGCACATACCACAGATTCCACACGGTTGTCCTTCATCAGCCTGCACAGAAGATCAAGTTGCTTTTTCTTGTCCTTGGGCACTTCGTATTTCCATACACCGGGCAGGATAGGCAGATCTCCATAATGCCATTTGGCATATTGCTCGCCGTATGCCTCCGGCTGGGCCAATTCCAGAAGGTGGCCTACGCACCAGCTCACCAGATAGCCGTTGCCCTCCAAATAACCATCCTTTTTCTCATTTGCACCCAATACCGCCGCCAAAGACATAGCGACAGAGGGCTTTTCCGCAATTACTAATTTATAGCTCAAATTTATACCTCCGTATTCATTTGTTGTTTGGATATGAAAAAACGCCCACCAAAACAGTGTGCGCCTCTCAAACAGTATTCTTATTTTCCGGTGCTGCCAAATCCTCCTGTACCACGTTCCACACCCAGATCCGTCACAAAATCAGCGATCACAACCGGTGTGATCACGAGTTGCCCCACACGGGAGCCTTTGGTGAGTTCCTGCGTTTTGTTGCTGACATTGCTGATAATAGCGTGGATCTCCCCACGATAGCCGGAATCCACAGGCGGCAGTTCGCACACCAGCCCTTTGACCGCCATACTGGTTCGCGGAAAGATATAGCCTGCATATCCGTCCGGTACTTCAAGCCCAAACCCAAGAGGAATTTTTGCGATCTCGCCCGGTTTCAGGGTACAATCGTAAGGCATATACACATCCGCCCCGGCATCATTTCCGTGCATACGGTATGGGCGGTGATTTGCCGCTACACCGAAGTCGATCAGTTTAATTTTCATGGTCCACCTCCACAAGTGCCGGATAGTCTGCTTTCAGAATATCCTCCGGTATCATATCCACAGACAGCTTTCGTCCGCAGGTCATTTTCCCCTCCAGACATCTATCCATCTGGCAGAAGGGACCGGTCAGAGAAGGTGCAAAGAGACCCGGACTCAATGAAAAAAGCTCCTGCCAGATCTTCAGGAACACGATTCTTGTTTCGTCTGTATTGCGGCGGCATACCCTCTGGCCGATCATGTGTTTCCACTGGTAAGGGGTAGCACTGATGATCAGCACATTACGAAGCCCCTGAGGTGTGGCATATCCCGCCGCATCGTGGTCAATTCCAGCTTTGCAGAGCTGTTCGTAGCAGTCCATATCTGACTGACAGCTTTCCAGATACAACCTGCGGACAGGTTCGGGTGCGGTCAGTATTTCATAAGGTACCGCAAAATCTGCCTGACCGCTGTAATTGCTGTATTGCAGGGAAGCACTCATAAATTTCACTTCATTCTGGTGTCTTGTGATCTGTGCCAAAAAACGTCTGCTTGCACCAACGACAGCCACCGTGATCACCGCAAATTTCTGGACTGTCGGGTGGGGAAGGCTGGCAATGGCTGCCGCAGTCTTGTCCGTGAAGGACTGTTCATAGAGTGCCAGCAGGTCGTCCATGCCCGAAATGGTCTGGCCCCTCTGGGTGAGCCTTGCGGCAAAGACCATATTTTTCTCGGCCTCCGCAACTGCCTGGCAGTTTAATACTTTTACTTCAATTTTGTTAATGGTCGTGTTCCTCCTTTACGATAGCTTTGAGTAAGAACAGATAGTTGAGACTGTCCGTGATTTTTTCGTTCCAGATGTCCAGTGAGAAGGACACCCCTTCGGCAAAGCACATATCATAGAGCGATACGATATGTTTTGCCATCATTCCGGCAAGAGCCTGCTGAGGCGAACAGCTCTGCAAGGCCGCAGCGGTCTTGAACGCTGAAAGCCGGTCTTTATTATCGCCGGTGTATTCCTTTGTTTTTCGTTGCAAGGTATCCGCACAGAGCTGAACCTGCTCGTCAAAAACGGTATTGACTTCTTTTTGTGTGATAAAACCACATCCTTTCCTTGAAAATTGGCGTAGAAAAAACGAGGGCTGTTAAGTCCTCGTTCCTTCTGCAAAATACTTATTAAATTAACCATACCGGTACAT
>Ga0129317_1001487_pt1 | contig 16937 bp, 15 predicted proteins | sample Cm1ome_FD_94430 | JGI IMG/M metagenome (GOLD analysis project Ga0129317, IMG submission 94430) | Eastern black-and-white colobus group fecal microbial communities from Wisconsin, USA - Cm1105 metagenome | ecosystem: Host-associated > Mammals > Digestive system > Large intestine > Fecal | place... | reverse complement strand
TCAAGTTTGCCCCTCATGAATGTCCCTCACGAAGAACCCTCAATAACTATGCTGTTTTTATAATGAAACCCTCACGAAAGCCCCTCAACAAGTTTGGCAAACCCTCACAAACTTTGATTATCCTGAAGATTGTTAATAAAATAATATTTTGATCGGCTCCACTTTGAAAAGTATGCAAATTTCTGTTCATTTTTAATACTTCGCTCAAAACTTCGCTCATTTTTCAAGAACTCCGCTCAAACTTCGCTCATTTTTCATAATTTTCTATTAACAAGACTCTCAAACTCAGGCAGCAACCAGTCGGGGAACGAGCAAGTTTTGATTCTTTCTGTATTAACAAGACTCTCAAACCCGTGAGATTGCGGCAGGGCTCATCTCTGCGTTTTGATTCTTTCTGTATTAACAAGACTCTCAAACCATCATCACACGGTCCAGTTCCGGAAGAAGGTTTTGATTCTTTCTGTATTAACAAGACTCTCAAACTATAAGATTGCTGTACTTTCGTATTCATATGTTTTGATTCTTTCTGTATTAACAAGACTCTCAAACAGCAAATCAGAACGTGGATCGGTGTAGAGAGTTTTGATTCTTTCTGTATTAACAAGACTCTCAAACCCATAGCTGTGACACTATAGTAGGCAAAAAGTTTTGATTCTTTCTGTATTAACAAGACTCTCAAACTATATGAGACGGATGCTGATGAAAATATCAGTTTTGATTCTTTCTGTATTAACAAGACTCTCAAACACAATGCGGTATATATCACATGGATCTGGAGTTTTGATTCTTTCTGTATTAACAAGACTCTCAAACTGGCAGCCAAACCATAATCTCTATAGTCTGGTTTTGATTCTTTCTGTATTAACAAGACTCTCAAACCTCAAATTAGGTTCTCACCGAGTCATTACGTTCTTACGACAGAGCGCAGTTAATACAATAGATCTAATATACATTGATCTTTATCTAAAATAATATACCTGTCTCCTTGTATTGGGTCTGTTTTTATGCCCTCCAAATTAATGAGAAAAATTTTCAGGTAAAAGCAGTGTTTATAAATTTCTTGCAATTCAATCATATTAAAATATTGCTTCAAATTCAATACAAATACTATATCTATACCACATATTTTTTTCATGGCTCTTAAATAATCTATAAACTGTTCTGCCAGGCTGTCATAACAAGTATCCATATGTACATTACAATATTTTATCAAACCTATTGCTGAGCAATCTACATCTGACGCCAAATTATATTCTGCTGAATTTATGATTTCATCCATAAAATACAATATATGTTGATTCAATTCTGCAAATTTTTCTGTACAATCTTTACAGACTACTTCTGCCAGTTCTTTGTATAACTGTGAAAGAATTCTTTTTTCATTACAACTTACCGATAGTGGATTTGCAACTACTATTGCCTTTTTACTTAATGAGAGTTCTTTTTCAACTTCTGAAAGAATAAATTCCCCCTCTTCTCCATCTACTTGCTTACATATATTTGATAGTACTTCTGAGAAATATTCTGGGGACTCAATTGTCAGATTAAGTATTTGATTTTCCAAAAGATCTATTTCCAATCCTAACCTTGAATTTACCAGTTTCATATAATCACCACTCTCTCATCCGTATCCAAAATTTCACTCTTTTTTGTACCGACAATAAATTCCATTTTCCCAAATTGTTTTTCCGTTATTTTCAAAACCTGCACCAATCCATCCGCTGGTTTGTTTTTTCTTATATTTTCTATAATAAACTCTGCCATAACTGCATTTTGTGCAAGCTTACAATAAACAGATTCCTGCATCATTAAAAATCCAGATTTTATCAGATACTTATGGAACTCCCTATAATCCTTGCGATTTGCGTTCGTGATAACTGGCAAATCAAAAAATACTATTACTCTCATATATCTATAACTCATTTGTCCTGTAAAATTTTATTCTCGATATATCATTATCATTTAGCGCATCAAAAACACTTTTAGTATAAATTTTAATAGCATTTGTAAGATACTCATTCCGGTCGGCAATCATAACTTCTTCTTTTAGTAATGAAATTATTTCATGTTTTTGTTCTTGTTCAAAAAGTGGCAATGACATCCTTTTTACTTTTAAATCTACAATTGGTCTGAATGGTTCCATCAAGTCACATGCTAAATTGAACTGATTAAATACATTATCATGAAACAGACCTAACTGTGTTATATATCCGTTTGCTACCACACATCGGTTAAATACAGATAATAATAATGAATATCCATAATTCAAGGCTGCGTTCGTAACACTTTCTGCCGTTCTTGTAAAGTTCATTCCAAACAATGCATTAAAATATACTTTTGCAGCATGTCCTTCACGATTCGTCTCGTCAGCAAATTTTATCTCTCTGATATACTCATGCAATAATTCTGCTTCTGCACAGTTCCAGTAATTAAGATGTGCCTCTTGCTTCCGTATTTTTTCTGTTACAATTTCTGTCCATATATGTTTTTTTATCTCATCTGACCAGGCTATTTGATTTCTGATTTTCAATGATGTGTCATGAGCACCATAATAACCAATCAATTCCGAAGATGGATTTCTTTTTTCATCGCATAAAATCACTTTTATTTTCTTCTTTGTTAATTCACATAATAGCGCTGCGGTCAGTGACACTGCTGTTGATTCTATTATTAGAATTTCTACCTCAGAAAGATGGATCTTTGTTATATCATTTTTTCTTATTACCAGATACCCCATCTGATAATCCAGTTTTGCCGTACTAGCAATCACCACTGTCCGCCAGCTCATTTTTCTTCTCTGTTTCCTATCGTTTAAGAAGGTCAATCTCGTTTTTATACAGACCGGTAATCGAATAATTTATAAGCTTCAGTTCTTCTGCATTTGTCATATTTCCAGAGATTCTGATTCTTCCCACCTCTTTTGCTCCACCTATTGCTGCTAACGAGAAAGTTCCTTTTTGAAATGAAGTATATTGAACAATATCACACAGAATTTTTATTTGCTGTTCCAAACTAAGGAGCTTAAAAAAACCTTCTCCTTTTTTAATATCTTTCCCTATACTTCTTGGATGTTTTTTGTAAATAGCATTCAAGTGCTTATCCATAAGTTCTTTATATAACTTCAAATTATTTTCATATGTTATATCTTCATGCAATCTCGGACTCGCTTTTTTCTTTTCGCACAACGCTATTTCTTCTTTTGCCTTTTCCAGCTTATGTATATACTGTACATAAGTATTTTTTAAGCACATTGCTGTTGCATTAGAGAACTCTACATACTTTCTGGAATCCATTCCAACGATATACAAAAAATATCCATCATACTTAATAAGCGCATTTTTTTTTATTTTATCTACAATTACTCTCGGATTTTTATAGCCATTTTTTTCAAGATACTCTATCAAATCATTTCTGTCTGTTATTTGATGAGCATAATAACTATGAATCACTTCAAAACATTTTTTTCTCCGTTTTTCCGGTCCGTGTTCTATAAAAATGAAATATGCCGGATTTAATGAAGTATATCCACCATACTTTTCAACATCTTGCATTTTCATATCACTTGCCTTGATCGGAACATAGTTTTCCTTCTTTGCTTTGTACTTTGATACTGGCTGTAGATCAAAAAGCTCTCCTTTTTGCTCAAATGTATGTCTTGTAATCATAGGCGTATTTTTACACATGACTTCTTTTACCAGTCGAATCGTACCCGGATTATGTGCTTTTGGTGCTATCCATGCAACTTCTCCATTTCTTACCACATCATTAACATACATTTTTTACAGATTATACCCGTATTCTTTATTATTTCGTCGGCCTTCATTCTTTATAAAATTTAATGGATTTCTGGTAAATTTAGTATAATATACATTGCCAACTACTATATTAAGATAAGCATCTTTTGCATGGTGATGTTCATTTACCAGTCTGCTCTTTACCAATTCATAATCTCTTCTAAAATCAGAAACATTTCTTGCTTTCACATACACAATTTCCGTATCTAGATTCATCATAGATTTCAACAGGTCGGCAATCCCCTTCGCTCCCTGTGCAGTTTCTACCAGCTGTCTGGAAATAAATCCTGCCAATTGTTCCTCTTTCAATTGTTCATTCGAAATCAGACGGTTATATTTCTCATCATTCATAAGTCCCATTTTATGGAGTGTTAACCAGCATTTCCGAACTTTAGGATTTTTTCTAATTTTTTCAGGTACAGGGTAAATATTCTTTTTTTCATTCTCATTTATTTTTTTAGATACCAGTACAAGGTTATTTTCAAGATTATTATCATTTGTTAAACTTCTTGGATAAATATGATCAATATCATACCTATTATCCGTAAATAACTCTTCAATATCAATCTCTTCTCCTGTGTACACATCCATTCCCTTCTGAAGATAATACAAATACATTTTCTTGCTATTCAATTTTCCAGATTCACTTGCATTTTTTATCTCCGTTTCCCATGGCCTGCTATCTTCAATATTTTCATATAATTTTAAAAGCCGTTTTTCTCGCGATGCTTTTCTTCCCTTCTCTCCTTTTTCTTCATCTGTTCTCGTCATTTCTATAAAGATGCGCTTTGGATCATGCCCCATTATTTGAATAATTTCTTTCAGAGACAACACTGTTTGCCAAATCATCCGCTTCACTGATGCACTATAATAGAATTCATCCAGATCCTCAAATTGGAACTCATTAATTGTTTTTTCCAGTATTTGCTTCTTTTCTTCCAAAGCTTCTTTAAATGTAAACTCCTCGCTGTTAATCAACTCCATGAAATTCCAATTATACTCCCACATTGCCCGGATCAAAGAAAGCGTTTCATTTGTTCTTTTATCGAGCCCATTGAGGTACAACATATTTTGGGAAAGTCTTGCCCAGTCCTTAAATTTATAACCATAAATCCGCCTCGCCTGTGCCTCTGTAATTATTCCATTCACCACATACTGATCAACCTTTTTTCGAAACATATGCCTTGCTTCTCCATAGATTGTCCCATAATAAATAATTTCTTCTGCCGTCTCCCTTATGGCTTCTTCTCTTAGTCTTTCTCCCAAAACAGCATACATTTTTCCATATGATGGCAAATACGCATTTAATTCTATGTCAATACCTGAAATTTGTGATTCATCCGAAATCAGTCCTCTGTTAACTAAATATTCACAAAGATTTTTTTTCGTTACTTTCTTACCCAATCTGGATCCTGTAAAAATCTCATTATAAATATCTTGCTTCAATTCCGGCTCAATTCGTTTTCCATTAATTTGTATATTATTTATTTCATTTAGAACACAATATTTTTCGTACAGTAAGGATTGTTTCGGTAATACTTTTTCTCCCGAAAGATAGGTACATTCTCTGATCAAATTCGTAATAAAACGCTCAGATGTCTTTTCTATATCAATTTTCTGTTCTATGTTCCATGGCAATATTTGTCCTTTTTCTTTGATCTCCGCCCATCCGGTCTTAGAGCCACTCCCAACCGGTCCAATATAATACGGAATGTTTTGGGAAAACAGCATTAGAATTCTTTCTGAAACAGTATAACCGCTCTCATCTTTTTCCGTCAGAAATGAAACATGTTTTTCTGCATTTTCAAGTATCTTTTTTAATTCTTTTCTATGTACCTGATTTGGAATTGCTCCGTTTGCCCCAGTAATCTGTTTAGGTAAAAATTGTTCCAGATCAATTTCCCTAAGAATTTTTTTCACATCGTCATTTTCAACATCCTTCAAATCCTTTTTTATTCTTTTATAAAGTTCCTCTTGCTCTCTTTCTTTCATATTTCTTCGATATTTTTTATTTTCCGCCAAAGAGTCTTTTGAATTTAATGAATTACAATATGCAGAATATGTTCCCTTTTCACTTGAGCGAAACATAATATTATATTTTTCCCGGCTCAGATTATATCTATACACATCCTTTAAAAGCCTCAAATCCTCATTATGTTTCTCATACATTTTCACTCTTGCATCCGAAAGATATTCACATCCTTTTAAAATGTATTCCAATTGGCTGTAATCATATAACCGCTTCATATCTTCTATTACTGCCAAATTATCCGCTCCTATTGCATCCTCAAGTTTCTGCTTTTCGTCTTCAAATGACATCTGCTGAAACGAAACCTTGATTTTTTCACCTGTCTTAACCCCAAACATCACACTGGCGTCTGCATCCATGCCACATAAACACTTTACCAGTTCCACTTGTTCTTTATTTGTTTTTTCGATTCCCAATAAACCAATTATTTTATCTTTCTTAGAACTTCTTGAAATACCTTTTTTAGTCAAATCATTTATCACTTCTTTATATGAGATAACATCAGGCATATCTTCCAGCGAATTATATATATAATTTATGAAATTTTCTCCAGCATCTTTCACCATATCTGGACTTATATCATCAGATTCTGTATTCAGAAGAAAATGCCCCCGGTGTTCAAACATATTAACTATTACAAGATACAATAGTCTGGAATACCGTTCTTCACTGATATCTTCATTTCTTAAAAATGCCTGTCTCAAATGGAAAATTGTAGGATATTCTTTGTGGTAATCTTTATCTCTATAATCTGAATCTGCAAAAAGACTATCTTTGGTTATTAATCTGGAATCTTTGTCTTCAAAATAATATTTACTATTATCCTGTCTGATATAGAAAAGCGGATCATGCTTCAACACATCATCTGCAAAATATGACCGAATTAATCCAATCCTTACCTGATGACGTTGTAATTTTCTCTTTGAAATTCTATGGTTCCTTCTTTTCAATTGTGGTTGTGCTGTTTCATACTCTCTAACAAACCAAAAATCTTTTCCCTTCACTTTTATTAATCGGTATTGAGTATCGGTAACTGCACAGCCAAGTGCGCCTGTTCCCATATCCAATCCGATATAATAATCTACTTTTTTATCCGAATTCATAAAGAAATCCTCCAAATTATTATTGACATCCCTTACATTCAATGCTATGGTTATGATGTATTAACAAGACGAGTTCAAATAAGGGGAAACCCGAAATCGTCATTTGACGCCACAGGGTGTGGCAAAAAGCCGTGTCGAACGGCTTTTTTGTTTTATATTAGTGTACCATATGTTCGTAAATATGACTATCTTTTTATTTGTTTTATATGTTTTTTTAGCATATATGTACAATTTATATTCTTTCACTTTGCAACAATAGAACATTTTCTAATTTATTCTAAACAGGATTGTTCTTCAGGCCTTTTACCTAAAAATCTTGCGCATGTTTCTAACTGTTTTTAATATAAAAATAAAAGAGAATCAGATATTTTTCCGATTCCCTTTCACCACTCATTCTTTCTTATATTTTTCAATCACGCATTCATGTACTTTTGTCTTTTTATCATAGCTGATCCCTACAAGCAGTATATCCCCTGTGTATTCCTCAATTGATTCCGGATATTTCTTTTCCTTGATTTGCGTAATTGCTGTTTCTGCATTTTTATTCCATTTGAGTTCTATCAAAAGTGCCGGATGACTATTCTGATATTTCGGTTTTGGAATATAGACCAGATCTGCAAATCCATACCCTGACTGAAGTTCTCTGACCGGTTTGAAATAATACCGCATACTACTTAAATATGCAATGGTGATCACACAGCTCAAAGAATTTTCATTATTGTATTGAATCGAGGATGCATATTTTCTATGAATCAAATCAATCTCATGTGAAACCGTTTCTGCATCCATATCCAGTGTTGCTTCTAACAATTCATAGGATGCAAGCTCCATCTGATGCAGTTCATCCCATTTTTCTTCTTTCAATACTGTCTGAAATTCCTGTCTTATTTCCTCATTTGGTATAAATGCCGTTCTGTGGTACTGGTCATAGCCCAGATATCCAAGATGAATCAAATAAGTCAGTACATCATCTTTCCCGGAGAAACTGCTGATATTGTTCTGGAATGATCCTACATTTACCTCTACTTCTGATCCGGAATACATTTCCATGATAGCTGTTTTTAATCCATCAAAATTCATACTGATAAATGGCAGTACGGATTTATAGGAGGCCGTCTGAGACCAGTAATTCTGCACTTTTTTCCGTGTCATTGCACTGACAACCGCCTTCGGATTATATACATGACAGTCATCCAAAAAATATCCATCATACCATTTCTGCACTTCATCAAATCTCATCTGATACTTCTGGCACAGTGCCTTTACCTCTTCCTCTGAAAAACCTATATAGGGAGCCATTTGTCCGGCATCCAGCATGGTAAATTCATCGAAATTATTCAGTGCCGACTGTGTTTTAAATTTTATCATTGGCAGGATGCCGGTGATATAAGCAAGGCTGATATATTTCATTGGCTCTGCGCCTTTGAATAAGCCACGTAAAAATCGAACATATTCATTCTGAATATCTTTTCTGCCTGCTTCATCACGAATCAAAACATCCCATTCATCGATAATTACAACAAATTTTATTCCTAATGCACTATTTATTAACGACAACGCATCTGGAAGAGATTGCACATTCTCATCAAGAATGCCAGGATATATCTGCTGCAACTCTTTTATAATGCTTTCAGTGATAAATGACACGAATTTTTCCGGTCCGCTGATTGCTTCTACACACCACTGTACATCAAAATGGATGACATCATACTGATTCCTGTGTTTTTCATAATCAGCTGATTTGGAAATATCCAGTCCGGAAAAAATGTTTTTTGAGTCACTCCCTTTACTGTAATACGCAGCCAGCATATTAGCCGTTACTGACTTTCCAAAACGTCTTGGACGACTGTTGCAGATAAACGCAGCGTTTGTATTGATGACCTGATTTGTGAAACGTAAAAGTCCAGTCTTATCAACATATATCTCTGCATTTACATCTGCCTGAAATGCACCATTTCCCGGATTTACAAATCTTCCCATTCCTGTTCTCCTTTGCATAATTGCGGATACACATTTATTATAATTGTTTCTTTTTACAAAGTCCAGATATGTATTTTCTCACATACTATACACTTCCCACGCCTTTTTCACACAGAATCCATACCCGGCTTTTTCTACGCTCTTATCGAATACCAGCTCGCTTCTTCCTATTTCTTTTCCATCCAGTGTATATACCAGATACCCCGCTGTTTCTCCTTCCTGTACCGGTGCTGTGACAGTATCCGTCAGTTGAATACTGCGCTGAATCCCGGCAAGATCTTTTCCATCAGTGTCCAGATATCGAAAATCTTCCTTCACATGACAGGTAACCTGATTTTGAACCCCTTTTCGAACCTTCAGTGGTGGGAATTTTATCTGTTCTTCATCTGTATACAGACAGCATTTTCCAAATCCATAGTCCAGGAGCTGTGCTGCCTCTTTGAATCTGGTCTTGGAATCCGGTCCGGCCATGATCACACTGATGAGCTGAATATCATTTTGCAGGGCAGTTGCTGATACACAAAACAATGCCTTACTGGTGCTGCCTGTTTTCAGCCCATTGCAGCCATTATAGCTGCGCAGCAGTTTATTGGTATTGGACAGACCAAACTCGCTGCTTCCCCGCTGAGTCACATGGGTGATGTTTTCCATCCAGATAGTGGTATAATCGAAAACTTCTGGGAATCGGGTAATCAACTCCCGGGACATTAGCGCAATATCGTTTGCTGATGTGTAGTGATCGTCCGAATCCGTCAGACCGCAGCAATCCACAAAATGGGTATCATTCATCCCCAATGTTTTTGCCTTTTCATTCATTTTGTTGACAAACTCCATTTCACTGCCGGCTATGTACTCTGCCAATGCCACAGAGGCATCATTTCCCGATGAAACCAGAATACACTTCAGCAGAGTCTGTACAGTCTGCTTCTCCCCCTCTTCCAGAAATACCTGAGATCCTCCCATAGATTTTGCATAAGCACTGGTTACTACTTCATCCTCCAGATGAATCTGACCATTTTCCAGTGCTTCAAAAGCCAGAAGTACCGTCATAATCTTTGTCACACTGGCCGGACTGCGTTTCTCATGAGAAGCTTTCTCAAATAAGATTTTTCCAGTGGAAGCCTCCATCAGCACCGCCTCTTGGGAAGCCAGCTCCAGATCCTCTGCCCCTGCGTTCCATGAAATACCACAAAACAGGGATATCCACAAAATAAAAAGCAGTATACACATTTTTCCATTTCTTATCATTGCACCACGCCCCTTTTTTCTAATAGTACAACTTATGAACACTGAAAACGTTATATACTACCTATTTCGATATATGGGATTCTGAGAGTGCGAAACAATCCACAGATATCTTTTACAGTATTTTAAGCAGAAAAAATCCCCGATCAAAAATTGACCAGGGATTTTTCTGCACATTAGTTAAATTTACGTTTACGAGCAGCTTCGGATTTTTTCTTACGTCTAACGCTTGGTTTTTCGTAATGTTCTCTTTTACGAATCTCCTGCTGGATACCAGCTTTTGCGCAGTTTCTCTTGAAACGGCGTAAAGCGCTGTCCAAAGTCTCGTTTTCTTTTACGATTACATTTGACATTGTCTCACACCTAACCTCCCTCCAGTTGTAGATTGTGCATAATACAACTGTTGGGTTATTTTATTGCACTATTAGGATTATACCTACTTTATCCACTTTCGTCAAGTAGTTTCTTTCTGGAAATTTACCTTTTTTGAAAGTTATCCACTTTTTATTTGATCTGACCTTCTACCAGTTCTGGGATCTTAGCAATTGCTTCTGGAATAGCATCTGGGTTCTTTCCGCCGGCCTGTGCCATATTCGGACGTCCACCGCCGCCACCTCCAACGATTGCTGCTGCAGCCTTGATCAGGTTACCTGCATGAGCACCTTTCTTCATAGCTCCATCAGTAGCCATCGCCAGAAGGCTGACTTTTCCATCTTTGGCAGATGCCAGTACAACGACACCTTCTCCCAGTTTTTCTTTTAACTGGTCACCCAGGTCACGAAGTCCGTTCATATCCACACCATCTACTGCAGTAGCCAGCACTTTGACACCTTTGACTTCGGTTACTTTGCTCATAACATCACCCAGAGAGTTCTGAGCCATCTTGCTCTTCAGGGACTCATTTTCACTCTGAAGGTCTTTGACCTCCTTCTGTAAATGGCCAATCTTCTCCAGCATCTCTGCCGGTGTTGTCTTAAGAGCTTTGGCAGCTTCCGCCATTTTCTCTTCCATCTCTTTGTAATAAGCCAATACATTATTGCCAGTCAGTGCTTCGATACGACGTACCCCTGCTGCCACACCTGCTTCCGATACAATCTTAAACAGCGCAATACTGCTGGTATTTGCCACATGTGTACCACCACAGAGCTCTACTGAGAAATCTCCAATAGACACTACACGTACTTCTTCGCCATATTTTTCTCCGAACAGCGCCATTGCTCCGGTCTTCTTTGCTTCTTCGATCGGCATTACTTTCGTCACAACCGGAATTGCTGCCTGGATCTCTTTATTCACAATCTCTTCTACTTTTGCAATCTCTTCCGATGTCATAGCCTGGAAATGTGCAAAGTCAAAACGCAGTCTGGTTGGCGTAACCAGAGAACCTTTCTGTTCTACATGACTTCCCAGCACAGTCTTCAATGCTTTCTGAAGCAGATGAGTTGCGCTGTGGTTCTTGCAGGTGTCCAGTCTTTCCTGCTCTGCTACTTCCAGAGTCACTTTATCACCCTTGGAAAGCATACCGGAAACCATATGACCAACATGTCCATATTTTCCTCCACGAAGCTTGATGGTATCCTCTACCTGGAACTTACCGTTCTCTGTATAGATCACACCTGTGTCACCTTCCTGTCCACCCATGGTAGCATAAAATGGTGTCTTCGCAGTAAATACAGTTCCCTTCTGACCTTCTACCAGAGAATCTGCCAGTTCCGTTTCAGAAGTAAGTACTGTGATCTCAGACTCATCCTTCAGAGTAGTGTATCCGGTAAATTCTGTAGTGACAGATACATCGATCTGATCGTAAACAGTGGCATCTGCTCCCATGTAGTTGGTCACTTCGCGGCTTTCACGGGCACGTTTTCTCTGTGCATCCATCTCGGCCTGGAAACCAGCTTCATCAATCTCATATCCTTTTTCTTCCAGGATCTCTTTCGTCAGATCCATCGGGAATCCATAGGTATCATACAGCTTAAATGCATCTGCGCCTCCAAGTGTCTTTTCTCCCTTAGCCTTCAGATCTTCTTCCAGATCATTCAGAATACGAAGTCCCTGATCAATCGTCTTATTAAACTGATTCTCTTCATTGTTCAGAACATTGAAGATGAATTCTTTCTTTTCTTCCAGTTCCGGATATCCATCTTTGGAACCTTCAATGACTGTTGCACTTAAGTCTGCAAGGAACTTTCCTTCAATACCAAGCAGTCTGCCGTGACGTGCTGCACGACGGATCAGACGGCGCAGTACATATCCACGTCCTTCATTGGTCGGCATAATACCATCAGAGATCATAAATGTTGCAGAACGGATATGGTCTGTAATCAAACGAATGGATACATCATCTTTGTAGTTTTCCTGATATACCTTTCCTGCCATCTTACATACATGATTTCTCAGTGCACATACAGTATCTACATCAAAAATAGAATCTACATCCTGTACCACACTGGCCAGACGTTCCAGTCCCATACCGGTATCAATATTTTTATTTTTCAGTGTTGTATAATTTCCATTACCGTCATTCTCGAACTGGGTAAATACATTGTTCCAGATCTCCATATAACGGTCACAGTCACATCCTACGGTACAGCCTGGTTTTCCACAACCGTACTTTTCTCCACGGTCATAGTAGATCTCAGAACATGGTCCGCAAGGTCCTGCACCATGCTCCCAGAAGTTGTCTTCTTTTCCAAAACGGAAAATACGTTCCGGTGCAATACCTACTTCTTTATTCCAGATATCAAATGCTTCATCATCATCCACATACACGGATGGATACAGGCGTTCTGGATCCAGTCCTACCACTTCAGTCAGAAATTCCCAGGACCAGTTAATGGCTTCATGCTTGAAATAATCTCCAAAAGAGAAGTTACCCAGCATCTCAAAGAATGTACCATGACGTGCGGTCTTACCTACATTCTCAATATCGCCGGTACGAATACACTTCTGGCAGGTAGCTACACGCCTTCTTGGCGGGATCTCAGCTCCTGTAAAATAAGGCTTCAGCGGAGCCATACCTGCATTGATCAGCAGCAGACTCTTGTCATTCTGTGGTACGAGGGAAAAGCTTTTCATAACCAGATGGCCTTTGCTCTCGAAAAAGTCCAGATACATCTTACGAAGTTCATTTACTCCATACTTTTTCATATTGTTCCTCCTTAAAGGTTCTTCACCTTCTATTTTGCAATGATCTTTTTAAATTTCTTCTTTCCGCGTTTGAGCACAAGTCCATCTTCCGGAATATCTTCTTTTTTCAGTGTAAAATGAATATCTGTGATCTTCTCACCATCCAGTGTCACACCACCCTGTTCAATCGCACGACGTCCTTCGGAACGTGTTCCAACCAGTTCCGCCTTTACCAGCATAGAGATCAGATCTGCCGCTCCATCTCTGAAATCTCCATCTTCCAGTTCTGCTGTCGGCATATCTGCTGCATTACCTGAGGAAAACAGTGCACGGGCACTTTCCTGAGCTTTCACTGCTTCTTCTTCTCCATGTACCAGCTTAGTCAGTTCATAAGCCAGAATCTCTTTTGCCTGGTTCAGCTGGCTTCCTTCCCATTTATCCATCTCATCAATCTGCTCCAGTGGCAGGAATGTCAGCATACGGATACATTTTAATACATCAGCATCGCCTACATTTCTCCAGTACTGATAGAAATCATAAGGAGATGTCTTATTCGGATCCAGCCAAACTGCACCGGACTGTGTCTTACCCATCTTCTTTCCTTCTGAGTTCAGGAGAAGAGTAATGGTCATAGCCTGTGCCTTGGCATCTTCTTCAGAAAGTCCCAGCTTACGGCGAATCAGTTCACGACCACCCAGCATGTTACTCCACTGGTCATCTCCACCAAACTGCAGGTTACATCCGTACTTACGGTATAATTCATAGAAATCGTAACTCTGCATGATCATGTAGTTGAACTCCAGGAAACTTAATCCCTTTTCCATTCTCTGCTTATAACATTCTGCACGAAGCATATTATTCACCGAGAAGCATGCTCCCACATCTCGAAGCAGCTCGATATAATTCAGATCCAGCAGCCAGTCTGCATTATTCACCATCAATGCCTTGCCATCTGAGAAATCGATGAATTTGGACATCTGCTTCTTAAAGCAGTCACAGTTGTGCTGAATCGTCTCTTTTGTCATCATCTGACGCATATCACTACGTCCTGAAGGGTCTCCAACCATTGCGGTACCACCGCCGATCAGAGCAATTGGTTTATTTCCAGCCATCTGGAGACGCTTCATCAGGCAAAGTGCCATGAAATGTCCTACGTGAAGGCTGTCTGCTGTTGGGTCAAAGCCAATGTAAAAGGTCGCTTCTCCATTATTGATCAGTTTTCTGATCTTCTCTTCATCTGTTACCTGGGCAATCAATCCTCTGGCAACTAATTCTTCATAAATTCCCATCTTTGATCTCCTCAAAACTTCTTTCAAAAATCTACCCTTAAATATATCATAGGAATGCTGTCTTTTCAAGTTTTTATGCAATTCCCGGGTCTTCTATTAAATCATCTCCATCTGCCGCTGTAGTCGCCAGCGTATCACAACGTTCATTCATTTCATGCCCATCATGTCCTTTTACCCAGATAAAAGTAACCTGATGCGGAGCCTTGGCTTTTAACAGACGTTCCCACAGTTCCCTGTTCTTTACCGGTTCATTTTTTCCACGTTTCCAGTTTTTCTTTATCCATCCATCAATCCATTTTTTATTAAATGCATCCGTCAGATACTTCGAATCGGAATAAAGCTCCACTTCACATGGTCTGGTCAGTGCTTCCAGTCCCACAATTGCTGCCATCAGTTCCATGCGATTATTTGTTGTCCGCACATATCCCTGGCTGTACTCCCGTTCATGAAGCACCCCTTTGCTGTCCACATAATGTAATACTGTGCCATATCCACCCGGTCCATCCGGATTTCCTCTTGCTGCACCATCTGTATAGATCTTTACAACCATTCTTCCAGCATCTCCCTGATTTTTTCTACAGCCTTTCTGGCCATTTTATGGTTCGTACCATTAGCAGTTACACCTACCACCACATTATCCTTCATGGCAAGTCCCGGAAAATAAAAATCGCACTTTTTCTTATCATTGCATACATTTACCAGAATTCCCTGTTCTACGCAGTAATCATAAATCTCACCATTCAATGTATGGTCATTGGTCGCTGCAATCACAATATCTGCTTCCGCAATATCCGGCAGTTCAAATTTTTTTCTGAGGATGGTAATCTTTCCTTCCTGTTCCAGCCCGTTCAGTTCCGGATTCACCTCCGGTGCAACCACGGTCAGATGATCGGTAAAATCTGTCAGAGATCGAATCCTTCTTTTTGCAATGGTTCCGGCTCCTATTACATATACTTTCTTTTCTGAAAGATCCACAAACAGCGGAAAATAAGGTTTTTTCATTACTGATTCCTCTCATAAATTTCATAGTTGCTTTATGTACATCTAATTAATCAGTATACAAAAACTTCTGATTTTCATCAAGTAGAATTTTTTTCTGGTATTTTGTCATATGGTGGTTTATAATAAAAAACGCATAGAAACTATTTGGAGGAAATTATGAGCTTTGAATTTATAAAAAAACTGCCGATTCCTGCGGAAATTAAAAAAGCTTATCCTGTTTCTGATTATGTTGCCAGTGTAAAACAGCAGCGTGATGCGGAACTGAAGGATATCTTTACAGGAAATTCCGATAAATTCGTTGTCATCATCGGTCCTTGTTCTGCAGATAATGAAGAATCTGTGATGGATTATATTCATCGCCTGGCAAAGGTTCAGGATAAAGTAGGCGACCGCCTGATGATCATCCCTCGTATTTATACCAATAAACCTCGTACTACCGGAGAAGGATATAAAGGTATGGTACATCAGCCAGATCCTGAGAAAAAGCCGGATATGCTGGCCGGATTAATTGCTATCCGTAAACTTCACATCCGTGCCGTAGAAGAAACCGGTCTGACTGCTGCTGACGAGATGCTGTATCCGGAGAATTTCTGGTATCTTGCTGATATCCTTTCTTATGTAGCCATCGGTGCCCGATCAGTTGAAGACCAGCACCATCGTATGACGACCAGTGGTATGGATGTTCCTGCCGGAATGAAGAATCCAACCAGTGGCGATCTCTCCGTTATGCTGAACTCCGTTGTAGCCGCACAGGCTGCGCAGCAGTTTATTTATCGTGGATGGGAAGTACATACCCCCGGCAATCCACTTGCCCATACCATTCTACGTGGTGCCACCAACAAGCATGGTAATTCTATTCCGAATTATCACTATGAAGATCTGGTCAATCTGCTGAATATGTACGATCAACGTGATCTTCAGAATCCTGCTGTTGTCATCGATGCCAACCATTCCAATTCTAATAAGCAGTATATGGAACAGATCCGTATTGTGAAAGAGATTCTGAACAGCCGTTCTATCAACACTCGTTTAAAGACATTGGTGAAAGGTGTTATGATCGAGAGTTACATTGAACCTGGCAACCAGAAAATCGGCTGTACCAACCATGTATATGGCAAGTCCATTACCGACCCATGCCTCGGTTGGAAGGAATCTGAACAGTTGATTTATGATATCTATAAATCCTGTTAATCTGGAATAATTTTATTTGGTTTACAAAAAATGCAGTGTCCACTAATTGTGGTCACTGCAGACTGTAGACAAAGCCCTGCTTTTGCAGGGTTTTGCTATTGTTGGAACCGCTTTTCTGATATAATAAATATCAGAAGGGCGGTGTTTTTTATGATGACGAAAAATGCAGATAAAAAAAGAG
>Ga0129317_1001484_pt1 | contig 16983 bp, 20 predicted proteins | sample Cm1ome_FD_94430 | JGI IMG/M metagenome (GOLD analysis project Ga0129317, IMG submission 94430) | Eastern black-and-white colobus group fecal microbial communities from Wisconsin, USA - Cm1105 metagenome | ecosystem: Host-associated > Mammals > Digestive system > Large intestine > Fecal | place... | reverse complement strand
TTATGTTAACTAACTGATGATCAGCACTGACGGTGGAGCGGGGCACGACGGAGCCCGGGCGATTATCCTCCCCTTGAGGGGACGGGGGTGATTCCAGGGCGAGTCTCTTGCCGGCTTCGGGTGTGCGATGGCAAGGGCAGCGGCAGGCAGCCGCTGCGTGGAGCCGGCAAGAGTCTCGCGACCGCTTTCCCTTTATTGGGCGGGAAGGGCGCTTGCGCCCGGGTGGGGATAAACCAGCCGCAGGCTGACCGCTTAATGGCACTATCCCTGTGTAATATGCAACATGCAGATGGATGTTTTTTCGCAAAGTTGATTCCCTGGTTTATTCATTAGCGGGATTCTTCCTCGGACGTCCTCTTTTAGTTTATTTTTTTAGTATTGTTTGTCTGTTTTCCATCCGGTAGCTAGCTCCGGAGAGTTTAATGACTTCGCATTTATAGAGAAGCCTATCGAGGAGTGCACTAGCCAGCACTTCATCATCAAGTGTTTCAGCCCATTCTGTCGGAGATTTGTTTGTTGTTATTATCAAGGATACTTTCTCATGCAATGTATTTATGAGGTTGAAGAAAGCAGAAGAGTCTTCTTTCTTTACAGGAAAGAGCATAATGTCATCTATAGCCAAGATATCTGCATTCAGCATTTTGGTGTATGTTTGCATTGCTGCAACGGATATATCCTTTGTACGGAGACATGTTATTATCTCCTCCATTGTGAAGAGATACCCTTTCTTTCCTGATTTGATGGCGTCATATATGAGACCTGCCGCGATGTAAGTCTTTCCAGTGCCAGGCGGCCCCATAAGCACTATATTGTATGCCTGTTCCAGCCAGGTAAGCTGGCGCAGTTCCCTCATATCCCTTTCGGATATGCCCGAGACAAAGTTAAAGTCGTACTTGTCAAGATCATGTTTTTGCGGTATCCTTGACATCTTTATGCGGACTTCCCGCGTGTGGGCTTCCCTCATTTCCGACTCCATGCGGAGTATGTCCTCCAGGAAGTCGATGTATGTTGGGTGGTTCTCCTGCGCCTTCAATATTATTGAGTTCAGCCTCTGGTATATGTAGGAGAGTTTGAGCCTTGAGCAATAGTCTTTTATATTGTCTGATTGTATCATGAGAAGTACTGGTTATATTGGTTGATGTCCGTCTTCTCCGGAGTATCTTTGATTATCTCCGGCAGTCTTTGGGCCTGATTGATGTCTGTCTCCCGTACCGGTATGCGTCTACCGATGCGGTCGCACAATGATATCAGGTCCTTTGTGTTGTACATGCCGCATTCAAGGCTCTTTTCGAAGGCATGATGCAGCGTTGATGGCTCGAAGTGCCGCATTTCGGAGAACAGCACCCTTAGATTGTCTTTAAAGTAACGGACTTTATCATGCTTAAGATTGTCCAGCCATATCCCCGTGAGAGTGTCATAGTTGCAATACTCCAATATTGCTTTCTTCTGCTTGCTCATGGGCACATAACGCTGTTTGCGGTGAGAAGAATCTAGCACGTACTGCCCTTTTTCCTTGGATATCCTGTGTGTCGCTACCTGCTTTCCAGTCTCGCCATCGTATATCTCCATGCATTCGCCCTTGATGTCCACCCAGACAAAGCTGCCCGTATTCTTGTACGACCCGGAGGGAAGACTGTACTCGCAACTATGGTAGCTTATCGTGTTGTTCTTGTGGACTTTATACATAGCCATGCCCTTTTGCGGCATCTCGGGCTTTCCGTAGTATGGGGTAAGATATGATTTCTCATCCTTGAACACCTCATCAGGAACCAGTTTGGTGCCGCAGTGAGGGAGTCCGTTGGCTGTCCGCGACAGCCAACGGACTCCCTCTTCGTTCAGCTGCTCGATGCTCGCGAACGTGCGGCCTCTCAAGAAGTTATACTTGACATATTTGACCGCGTTCTCGACTTTCCCCTTTGACTCCGGGTCTGACTTCCGGCAGAAGATGCACTGGAAGTGTGCCTGGTTGACATAGGCATTGAACGACTTTGTAAGGACATAGTCGCCAAGATTCTCCGAGTGGATGAGTACGGCATCCTGGTCATATATTATCTTCTTGGGCTTGCCGCCATAGTATTCAAACGCTTTCTCATGTGCATATATCGCCAGCTCTGATGTGAAAGGAGACTTGCTGAACCATATGTACTTCTTTCGACTGCGGCACAGGATCATCACAAAGAAGTATACCTTTACCCTGCGTCTGTCCTCATACTGCATCCACATCTCGCCGAAGTCCACCTGGGCATATTCTCCAAAAGGAGTCTCGTCTACTTTGACGTACTCGCGGGGAGCCGACAGGATTGGCTTCTCTATGTTGTACTTTGCGCGTACGTATTTCACGAAGTTATACACAGTCTTGCGGTTCACTTCCGGAAGAGTATCATACCGTTCTCGTAGCCAGTCGTGTATCTGGCTGGCAGATAAATCAGGATGCTCATCCAGCCAGCCATACACCTTACTCTCGTATGGATCAAGGACTTTCATGTACATCCTTTTGTATGACGAGCTAGACTTGAACTCGTCATAGCTCATCTTAAGATAATGACGGACCGTCTTGACATCGATGCCAAGTTCTCTTGCAATCTGGGCTTTTGATAGCCCCAAATCAAATTTTTCTTTACATTTGTACCACATCACGAGTTTCCTTTCCGGACTCTCGAGTTCGTAAGCATTCCTATTCATTTGTATTTTTGGTCATTTGCAAATTTATGAATGCTTTTTTCTATCCCCTAAATCGGGGAATTAACTTTGCGAAAATTCGGGAATTCAAAGTTACCGATTACACCCTGGCACTGGTAGGACGTTCCTTCCATCTGATACCCCTTGCATCAGGACCGGCGAAGCCGGGGCGCGGAACGACCGTGAGTCTCTGACTGGAGCGCTTCTGCGCGGAAGGAAGAGTCTCACAGTGGAGCTGCCAGGAGTGGAGTTCGAAGGGGCGCTCTGTGCCCTGGAGGACGGAACCAAAGCGAGTGAGCGCAGCTTTAGCGGAGCGAACTGGCTTTGACCGCTTTCTCCTATAACGGGCGCGGAGCGGCCGTATCTATCGGCCCGGACCATCGGCCTTGTTCCGTTCCGTTCCATGGAATGTGTGGAACAAGCGGAACAAGTGGAACAAGAAAACCCGCCTGAATGCGCTCAGCGGCATATCGGCCATCTGGATAATCGACAAAACTCGTTTCACGTGTTCCACCTGTTCCATTCCCCTTGTGGAACGGAACAAGATTTAACGTCTATTGATCTACCAGCTGCAAATCAGTCGAACGTACAGGTCATCGCCAAGGTCGGGGTCTGTTGCAAAATGGACGTGGTATTCCGGCTTATGTGGAGTCGAGTGACCAATGGGATGCCCTTCCTTGTCCAGAATCAGGCCTGTACGGGGGTAAATGGCCACGCAGAGGGAATGCATTTCAAGGAACGTGACTCCCTGTTCTTCTCCTGAGGAGATCACCATGTCCGTGCGTTTATATTGGGTCAGGTCTTCGTTGAAGTATTTGACGAAGTTATCGGCGATATACTGCGCCCTGGTCTCTTTGCTTGTTGTCCTGGAGTAGAATTCAAACACGCGGATTTCTTTCGTGTCAAAGAGGTATTTGTAGTCTGCGTAATCTGAATCCCAGCTGGTGGCCACGATGCTGTCTATTAGCCTTTGGATTTTACCCATACGCTCATACTTTGCTATTTGGCGGTCCTGTCGGGCGTCTCGCATACGTTTTGCCCTGTTGCGATGTGCTTCGCGGGCGTAGTAGGTATTCCATTCATCCATCGACAGTAAACAACGGAGTTCCCAATCGGTAGGATTCTTCTTGCGCTTGATGCGGGCATAGTTGCAGAACTGATGATACTCCAACAAAGAGGCCTTGTGCTCGTACTTGTTTTTTGGTCTCATAGTGCTGATACCCTTCATGCTCCGGTGTGAATCCAAAGAAGGTGATATGCCAAAGGATTTGCGCCAGGGCTCGAATCTCGGTAATATCTGCCTCGATGACCACTTCTTTAGCCATGGATGACTCCCAGAGGTCACCTTCGCAGTTTGATGCGTGAAGATAGCGTTCGATTTCGGTGCCGTCTTCCTCGGTCTCCACTTCCAAGCTGACAACAATCTGCTTGCCACCGGCATTTCCCGGAGTCATACGGCTAAGCGTGTCGAAAGCCTCTTTGAAGGCGTACAGGTTGTCCTTGATGGGCTCGTCAACGGTAAGAAGATCCGGCACCACGGTGTCAAACTCGTATTTGAGAATCAGGTCTTTGAGTGTCATTCTTGGTAAGGATTATCGATTTTGTGTTTCAGAGCTTCCAGATAGCGGTCCACATCTGAGATGCCGACTTTGGCAAGGACTTCATCGGCAGCGTCCTCGAAGTAGTCCCGGCAGCGCTGCAGGAGCGCGGTTTCCAGCGGAAGGCTTTCCGGACGTGCAGCCACTTCCTTCAAAAGCACTTCCTTGAAGCGCGGGAGATCATACTTATCCCACCACCAGAGCCGGTTCTTTTCCTGGTCGGAAAACTGCTGGACGGTAAGCTTGACTTCTATAGAGAAATCGTTGATGCGCAGAACGTCCGGAATGGACCAGTTCATGTGCGTGCATAACGCGTGGAGAGCGTAACAGACCTTGATATGCGCCAGTTTAGGTTGCCTCAGCGGGCCTTCTGCCCAGGAATGTCCATCATCCATATCGTTTGAGCACTCCAGTTCCTCGTCCGTGGCCGACGGAGTTTTGTCTTTTAGGAGCGACCAGTTACAATTAACATCGGCCATGCCGGGCTTATGTTCCTCTGTCTCCTGAAGGATGGCCACCATCCGGATGAAGTCGGAGCCGTAATAGTCGTCATCCTCCAGACGCAGCCCCGAATACGGGATGTCGAACCGCGGAGCGAGCTTACCCTCCAGTTCATAGTCATCGTCCAGATCATCCTTCTTCATCACCATCAGCGCACGCATCATGTCGGCCGTGCGGTGATAGGTCCGGTTAGTCATCTCCAGCAACATGCCGTTGATTTTCTCCAGCCTTGCTACCTCAGCCGGCGTGCAGTGTATTTCGAATAGGAGATTCAGGATGTAGCTGCGGTCCTGCATTATTTCCTCGACCGCCTCGACCTTCGCATCGTCCCGGCACCAGTCCAGGAACGGGCTATAGTGCTTGTAATCGATGGGATCGCCGATAATGTCGAGAATCTTCTTCTCGAGCTTGATGAGTTCATATTTGAGCTGGACCTCGTTCATCGAACGATAGTCGGGCTCTTCTGTGTTCTGTTTCATGCCGCGAAGTTACGGCATGGAGTTGCCAAAGAGTGGCAGGAATAAAAAACAACGCCCTGCTTTTGCAAGGCGTTGAACTATTGAGAACAAATGATTAAAGCGTTAACCCATCCAGGCCAACTTCTATAATCATTTTTGCGAATTCCTCTCCATTAATGAGGCGAACCTGATTCTCTTCTGCAAGATTAAGAGCTTCTTCAGAGAAAGAGTCACAAGTAGAAATTACCCACAAAATTGTTTTATAGCGGTCAAAAACATGGTTGTCTTTGAATAATTTGATTTGATCAACGGCCCAAGAATCTGTTTGATCTGTATGCTTCTTAGCTTGAACCATTATTGCCACGCCAATCTTTTCAAAGAAAGCCACTCTATCTGCATCCCCATCCTCAGTAGAGGACTCGTTTTTAGCGGGAGTATATATGCCTGTGCCTCCGATTGATTTCAAATACCATTCTACAAGTTGTTCAAACTTCATATCGTTTTGCAACTTGCGAATGTTCTGTAAAACCGTCTTCCAAGTTTCTTCAACGATGGACGTCTTTAAGTAAATAGGTTTCTTCGCTTGAAATCTCCGGATAGCTTCTTCTATAGAGTCTTTAAGATCTGATAGGTCTGCATTAGTCTGACGGATCTTCAATCTGGAGAATAATGCCTGGTCAGCATACTCTGCACGAGGAATACGCTCCTTTACAGTGAACTTAATTTTTCGATAAAAACCCAAGTCAACATAAGTCTTCTCATCATATCTAAGATAACCCTTCTCATCTTTGCTCACTCGATTACCATTCCAGTCCACAAGTAATTCCGGGTCTATTGTTTCATTGGTATAAACAACATCATCGGCGATTTCACAAACAGCAAAAGTGTATGAGAACGGAACGACAACAATATCCCCGGGTTTCATTTCATTGACGAAACGCCAAAGGTTGTACCGATTTCTCGGAATAGGATTCCAGTTGGCGAATAGTGTTTCAAACGGCGCCCATCCAGATCTAATAGTGTTTAAATCCGCTTCATCTGAGAAGTCACTCCAACCAATAGAGATATATCCCTTTTTGAAGAGTTCTTCCGAGAGAGGGATGGCGTTATCTCCGCCAGTAATTCTATGTAACCAGTAATTCATGATTATAATACTTTTACGTTTTAACTATGAGGTAATTGCAAATATACAAAAAAGGGGCGACACTTTGTGCGTTCATTTACTCTTCAGTAATAAGTTGCCAATGTTTGGCAGAAAAAATGCTTAAATTTGTATTCACAAACAAAAGAACATATGGAACAGAATCATAAACCCGCAAAAGATCAGTTTGATGATAATAGCATCCAGACCCTTGAATGGAACGAGCATATTCAAAGGCGGCCGGAGATGTATATCGGCCAGCTGGGCGATGGCTCCGATCCGAAGGACGGAATCTACACCCTGTTGAAGGGGGTTCTGGTCATGGCGATGGATGAGTTCCAAATGGGATTCGGCAAAGGTTTTTCTGTCGAGGTTAAGAATGACTATGCCGTTGTCAGGGATTATGGCAGAGGGATTCCGCTTGAGTCCGTTGTATCTGCCACAAGCGGCATATCCGTAGGAATGGGGGCAAATCCCAAAGGAGTTACCATTCATCCCGTCAAAGTGACGAACGCTCTCTCCATTGACTTTTATGTAGCATCCTTCCGTGATGGGGAATGCTCCTGGGCTAAGTATTCCAAGGGAAATCTTCTCGAGAAAGGAATAGAGAAAACGACCGAGGACAATGGCACCTACATCAAGTTTGTGCCAGATCCGGAGGTGTTTACCGGGTATGCTTTCCAAGAAGCAATAGTAAAAGGTATTCTCCAAAGTACTGCTCGTCAAAACAAAGGATTGTCGATCTCGTTAAACGGGGCTATCGTCCCAGATTCCTTCTGAGTTCCTCGAAATATGACACGTTGAGAAAGGTGGTGCCGCCGAGCATCGATGGCATAAAACCTATGCTTATACGTGTGCGCGAATAAATAGAGGAGCAGCCGAGAGTCGGCGTCCTCTGCGTGCCAGACGATTACTTTGTCATACTCAGGCCCTTTTTTGACGGTCTCGATAAAGGTCATCAAGTCCTGATACAAATTGGCCACCGGATATGAATTGGGCTTGTGCCACGATATGGCCGTCTTCATCATCTCCACGTCAGTCAGGGCGTCTGGCTGATAGTGAAGGTTGGTGGGGACGGGGTACTGGATTACCTCATGATTTGCTTTGTCCGGCTCGTCGCCAATCCATTTCTCGACGATGAGGGGCCAGATGATTCTTGAAGGGATGATGTGCAATGTTTTTCCCATACTTTATGTCATTTTCACGGGGACAAAGGTAAACGGCGTTCGTGCCAAAATCAGGCAGCGCATTATTTTCCTCGAAAAAAGTGAGGTATTTGTATCCCTGCCGCTGTTTGGCATTCCAGAAGCCTACCTTTGCACCATTAACAAGTAAAATTTGTATGGATAACACAAAGTATCTCAGCATTTTTAGCGCATTTGAGAAAGCGCCGCTCGAAGATTTCCTGAAGGGAATATTCAAAGGGATTACGACTGAACAACGCAAGTCGCTGGTTATTGAAGATGAGTCTTTTCACCGGTTGAATGCCGATGTCGTAACATTGGAGGCATGGATGTGCTTGACTCCTATGGAGTCCAACCAATGGATCTGGGTAAGAGTGGAAAAGGATGATGCCTCAGGAAGCGTCCAGGAACAGTTCTTTACTAAGGATTCTTACCGGAAACAGGCCCTATCTTCGTTGCAAGAATGTCTCGAGTATTATAAAGAAAAGGGTTGACCTCAGCGGCCAACCCTTCGCTTTAACCGAGGACCTCGAAAGTGAAATCCGCCTGCTGGCAACAGGCTTTCTGGTAATCGAAGCCGTAGATGCGCATATAGACTTCTTTCAGTTCTTTTGCGCCGTTGTTGAAAGGAGAAGACATGTGCTGCTGGGTAGTAACAATCACGGACATATCCGGAGTCAGCACAAGACCATTGGACCTCTTGATACGCTTGGGAGTAACTTTGAATACTTTTGCCATTGCTATTATGATTTGGTTGTGGCCACAAAAATACTGAATCAAAACGCCAGAGTCTGGCAGTGTTGGGAAAGCATATTATTCCAAAGATAAAAATACTAAAAAACCACCTTTTTGCATACTGCCACTTTTTGGCAAAGGCGTTGTGTACCTTTGCAGGCGAAACCAAAAGGAAACGATTATGGCAACAAGAAGTAAAAGAACTGTTCTATCGGCACTTACGAATATCATAGATATCGCCCGCCACGAGGATGAACACAGGTGGGACAGCGCGTACTATTCTTATGACGATGCGTTAATGAAGAAGGTGCAGAGAGATGCCAAATTCTTGGCGGAACAGTTGGAAATCACGCCAAAACAGGCCGTGCTTTTCGCAATAGTTCTGGATATGTCAAAAGGTGACGAGTTCTCAAAGAGTGATCTTTCCCGTGCGCTGAAAACGAACTTTGTCCAATTGCTGTCCTATGAAGAGGATCTGAAAGCCCTGGAGAGAGCCTTTTTGATTCAGCGTTGCCGCTGGGGCAAAATCCAAATTGGGGAGGAAGTGCAAAAGTGTTTGGAACGCAATGTCGCTTTCCACAAGCCTTCCAATGAAAACCTGACCACTTATGCTATACTTTCCCGGATAAGCAATCTGTTTAAGGCGATAGACAACGAAACTCAGGATACCATGCTGGCCCTCCTAAGGATAGATGATATGCTCCAGAGGAATCCTGACACCAGCATTGCAAAAACAGCGAGCAAATATGGCATTCTAACCAAAGGAGATGCCTTGTTTGATTTCTATGAAAGAGACGATTTTGATAAGTGGCAATGTAATGACTATGAGAATAGCATGGTCCCTCAAGAAAGGTTTCTCTTCTACGCAATGTGCTTCCGGTATTTCTCCTGTAATGACGATGATTGTTGGTGGTGGGATTTTAGGAATTTCTTCGCAGAGCGGGATATGGAAGAAATTCAGCAAAGCTATAGGGAAGAGGAACTTGACCTCCAGAAGAAGCATGTTGTCGTGTACGTAAGCCGAGATGGCCTCTTTGTAAAGGACCACTTCAAAATTGATGACCCCGTAAAGGAAGAAATCTGGGCAGACCTGGGTGGATTGCCTGAGCAAACACCGATGGCTGGTACACTTAAGCACGAAGACCTCGCTGAAAAGAAACTGTTTTATGACGATGCCTTGGGGCGTGAAGTGGGCACACTCTCCAGCCTTTTATCCGAAGAAAGATATGGACATATCCGTACTGCTTTGAAGGAAAAGGGCATGCGCAGCGGCTTTACCTGCTTATTCTACGGAATCCCGGGAACTGGCAAGACCGAAACCGTTTACCAGCTTGCCAGGCAAACTGGACGTGATATTATCATGGCAGACGTTACTAAGTTGAAGAGTATGTGGGTGGGAGAGAGTGAAAAGAATCTCAAGAGCCTATTCTCAAAGTACAGGAGGCTGGTGAGGGATTCTAAAGTGACACCAATCCTGCTTTTCAACGAAGCCGACGCAGTATTTGGCGTCAGAAAGTCTGGAGCCGAAGACGCAGTGGACAAGATGGAAAATAGCCTGCAGAACATCATACTCCAGGAGATGGAAGATCTGCAGGGAATCCTGATTGCTACCACCAACCTGTCCGAGAATTTCGACAAAGCGTTTGAACGTCGTTTCCTCTATAAGGTGCATTTTGACAAGCCTTCAGCTGTGGTAAAGAGCCAGATTTGGAAAGAAATGATGCCCGAGCTGTCAGATGTTGACGCCAATTATTTGGCGAGCAAATTTGAGTTCAGCGGAGGGCAGATTGAGAACATTGTGAGGAAAAAGACGATACAAAGCATCCTCTCTGGCTCTAAACCCGCCATTGAAGAATTGCTCAGGTACTGCTGTGAGGAAGAAAGAGGCTCAGGTCAAGAAAGAAGGCGGATTGGCTTCTGAATAATAGAAAAAACAACATCCTGCCACTTTTTGGCAATAAAACCATTATCTTTGCAACATAGAAACCAACAAAACGCTCACATATGGCTAAGAACTATTTCGACAGGTACGTTTGGTTGATTGATGTAATCAACCGTCACGGGCATATCTCCTTCAAGGACATCAGCTACCTATGGTCGCGCAGTCCCTTGAACACGGTCGGGGAGAATTACCTGCCCGAAAGGACCTTCCACAACCACAGAGAAGCTATTTTCGACACTTTCGGTATTGAGATCAAGTGCGACCGGTCGCTGGGATATTACATTGCCAACAGCGATGACATGGAGGCGGACGGCATCCGCCAATGGCTCCTGGAGTCCCTGTCAATGAACAACCTGTTCAACGAGACGAAGGATATGCGTGACCGCATTCTCTTTGAGAAGATTCCGTCATCGCAGAAGTGGTTGCCGCTCATCGTGAATGCCATGCGCGATGGCAAGCAGATCGAGATGACCTACCAGAGTTTCTGGAAGGATGAGCCATGTACGTACAAGGCAAAGCCTTACTGCCTGAAACTGTTCAAGCAGCGCTGGTATATGCTGGCCAAGAGCGAGGGAAAGGATGAGCCTCGAATCTATGCTCTTGATGAGAGGATGATCAATGTGGTCCAGACTGACCAGGACTACAAACTGCCGGCGAAGTTCAATGCGGAGAAGTTCTTTGCTGAATACTTTGGCATCATTGTAGGCACCGATTGGGAGCCGCAGGAGGTTAAGATCCGGGTTGTCAACAATCAGGTGAAATACTTTGACACCCTACCTTTGCATGATTCACAGAGGAAAGTTCCCGAGGAATCCAACGACCAATACACCGTCTATCGGTATCACCTCGCACCAACTTTCGACTTCAAGCAGGAACTCCTCAGCCACGGTCCGGATGTCACTGTCCTTTCTCCCGCTGATTTCCGCGAGGAAGTAATTGAAGATGTTAGGAACATGGCGGCGAATTACGGATTATGAGAGACTTCGCAGCCATAGATTTCGAAACATCCAACGAGCAGCGTTGTAGCGTGTGCAGTGTGGGTGTGGTAATCGTGCGTGACGGCTAAATCGTGGATTCATTCTATAGCCTGATCCATCCGGAGCCGGAATACTATCAGTGGTTTTGCCAGCAGGTCCACGGTCTGTCGAAGGAGGACACTGAGGATGCGCCAGTTTTCCCGTTTGTCTGGGAGAAAATTGCTCCTAAGATTGAAGGATTACCGCTTGTGGCCCACAACAGCCCCTTCGACGAAGGATGCCTGAAAGAGGTGTTCCGTGTCTACCAGATGGACTATCCGGATTACGAGTTCTACGATACGCTGGCTGCATCCCGCCAACATTTCGGTTATAGTTTGCCGAATCACCAACTTCAGACAGTGGCGGCTGCGTGTGGCTACGATTTGACAAATCACCATCACGCATTAGCGGATGCGGAGGCCTGTGCGCACATTGCGCTCAAGATCTTATATCGTTTGTATCGCTTGTATCGCTCGTATCGGGTGCGATACGGGCGATACAGCTTACTTTGCCAATTCCTGGTACATTTTGAAGAGGCGGGCGACAACACCCTCTACATCACATCGCGAAATCAAACGTCAGCTGCTGTACCTGAGGCTGCCGTCTGTGGCTCTTTGCGCGAGGTGCAGACACAATGTCGGCCATCGTGTCATTGAGGAGGGCCATGTCAAAAGCCTGGTATGCGCCCAGCAGGCGCTCGGCCAAAGATTCTTCAATCGCGTTCACATCCGGCATCACAAGTTTGCGCAGGTATTGGCTCTGCCAGCGGGGATAGCCGCCGTTCATGCAATTGGTGATGCTGAGGAGCTGACTCTTGACATAATCGGACATTAACATCGCGCTGAGCAACTGGAGCTGACGCAATGACCCACCCGTGATGTAGTACAGGTTGTGCTGCGGATAGAACCGGCCATCATCAACGAAGATGAACTGATTGCCGGAAATGTCCGGGAGCAGCACCTTGGGTGAATCCTTCAGCGCCGGAACAATCCGGTCGATGGTCTTGTACCACTTCCCCGGGTTTTTCTTGGCCACATGGCGTTTCTGCAAGGCTTCACGATGAGAAATCAGGTATGCTGCCGCCTGGGGATAATCTTCCAGATTAATGAGCTCGCCATTAGGTTTGTACGGATTCAGCAAGTATTGGCCGGACCACTGCAGGCGATTGCCGGACATATCGCGTGCGTTCAATGCCGGCAAAAGCAACTCCTTCTCAACTTTAGCAGGGAGATCTTTTGCAATGAAGATGGAATCAGCTCCCGTTGCCACTCCTATTCCGACCAGAAAGCCCATTTCCTCGATGGTCACCAAGGTATCATCACTCTGTACGCGATTGAAGACACTGCTCCAGTCGGCCGAGACTGGCGCAGGAAGCAGCCTTCCGGCATCATTCCCGAACTCCGTAATGGAGCTCAGCTCTGAAAAAGTGAATGTGGAGTCCGGCCTTGCATTGGAGATAAGCGTTATGGCCGGATATGCCAACACATCTTCCTGAAATGCGTCCGTGGCCTTCTCCAGTGAGACAATTGACTCCAACCGGAAGGATTGGGCAATCCATCCGCGAAGCTTCTTTCCATACTCATTCTTGAGCCAACGGTTGGAACAGATGAAGCAATGACGTCCTCCTGGATTAAGGTGCTTCAAGGTCTTCTCAAAGAAAAGGACGTAGAGGTCTGCCCTGTAATGGAAGGTGTGGAATTGCTGCTTGTAGCTGGAGAGAAGTTCGGCCGGTATTTGCTCATAACGTATGTATGGTGGGTTCCCTACAACAACATCGAAAGACCGGATGTCGGCACTCAAGAAATCTGCCTGACGGATATTTCCGTCAAGAGGGACCGAAAGTCCAAGTTCTGCTATCCGGTAACGGCACGAAGCAATCTTCGCCTCATCAATGTCGTAGGCGAATACATTGCTTTGAAACGCCGTGGAGAAATCAAAACCGAATCTCCGGGATGATTCCAGAAGACGCCGGAAGATTTCGATGACGAATTCCCCTTCACCACAGGAAGGCTCAAGGATGCTTGTTTTGCTCAAATCCTTATCGGCAGTGTAGCCGACAATATCCAGCATATACGATACGACCTCCGGAGACGTGAACACATCCCCGTGCTGACCGCCTGAGCGGCGCAAGCCATATCTGTTATTGCTGGAACTCATTGATATTGCCTATCAGATGACCGATGAATGAACGGATGAACTTCTCGATGGAGGTGTCTTCGGAGACATCTTCATAATGGTCGGGACCGCTGGTGCAAATCAGTGCGGCCATGGAATAATGTCTTTCCAGAATGAGTTTCTGGCAGAGAACCCGGTAGCGGTCCAGATAACTGGCCGTCTTGAATTCCGGAAGCACAGGATAGTGAGGCTCGTTGTTTCTCACAGGGTTCGTAGAGCCTTCATCCTTTCCAACGACGGTAAGATAACCTATCCAAGGAGCCGCCTGTCCCGGGAATTGATTCTCGCGGAAAGCCGTCCACAGGTCAACAGCAGAACCGATGGATTCTTCCGCGCGGTTATTGAAGTTGTTACCGTAGGAGCCTATCTGGGATTTCAGTTCAACAGCGGCAATCAGTTTCTTATTAGGAGCGATTATCAGGAAGTCCCAGTCTTTGGAGGAACGGAAGTATCCAGGCAGGTAAGCCTGACTGGTATAGATGCAGTCCTCGGGGATACCCTGCTCAATGGCAAGCGTCTTGAGCAAGTCGGCAAAGGCATCCAGTTGCTTACCCCCAACAACGGCTCCACGGTTGGAAGAATCGCCGCTGGCGGTGAGTTGTTTTTGTTTGGTCTCCCAGAAGGACTTGATGGCGGCCTTGATGAGAGAGTTGTGGTCGTTCTTTTTCATAACCTTATCGTTGGCCGTTTACAAAGATATGAAATTTCGTGCAATAAGCAATCAAGAATCTGCTACTTCCTTCCTTTGGCCCGGAGCATTTCCCGCTCGTGGTTGTCCATGAAGGCTCGCCAGTCAGGAAGACCAGACATGAACTTTGTGCGCTGTTGAATGGTGCCTTTGATGTCCAAAATCAGTTCCGCTTCCGAATAGTACGGCTCCAGGGCTCGGACATAATCAAACAGGCGGCGGAGACACTCCTTTTTGCAGTACTCGCCGAAATTGTTCTTGCAGATTCCTCCAGTGTAGTAGATTTGCTTGTTCAGATCTCCTCCTTGCTCAACACGCAGGAAGGCACCGATGGCCTTTATGAACTCGACGGCGCTCTCCTCGGTGATTTTGTCGTCCTTGAACTTGATTTTGCTGAAGGAGGCATCGTCCACTTTGTCCAGAACGGACACGAGACCGTAGTTGCGTATGTACTTCTCAATCTGGAACTCTCCGGCATTGTTCATCGAATAGTTCCTGAACATCCGGTTGTAGATGTAGTCCTTGACGATTTCACCTGGTCTCGGCTGAGACGATTGTTGTCGTGCTTCCAGGCCAGCAGTTGATTGAGTTGTGACCGGCGGGCTTGCATCATCTCCAGTGGTGTGACAATCATCTTACCGTTCCGCTGGTTGTAGCATTCCGCACAGAACGTGGCCAGATTGTCTTCGTCGGTCCCAAATGACTCCGGATTGTTGATATAATCGGCACGGAGATAGACGGACGGGGATTCAGCGCCGCACTCACGGCAGGTGAAGCGGTCACGGCGGAAGATGGCATCTTCCATTTCGGGTGATATGGTCTTAGAATTCATTATCTTCTGGGTTTTCTACGGTTGGCGTGTCGCTTGGTTCGTCGAAATCATTCAGGCTTGAGGAAACGAATTCAAGCGGTATGCTTTCTATTTCGCGCATCTTGCCGGTGGTCCGGTTGTATTTGATGTCAATGTCAGCCCGCGATATATTCGACCTCTACAGAACCAGGTACCAGATCGGGTTCGTTTCCGCGATGCGAAGCAGTTCACAGGCCTAACTCACTGTCAGGCTCGCAACAAGGAGACACTTGCGTTTGCTTTCAACATGTCACTCTCTTCCATCAACGTGGCGAGGGCTTATGCCAAGCAGGAAAACATCAACCTTTCCGTCGGCTCGACAAAAACCCTGTTGCACAATGCTGCAATGGTGGATCGATTTATTGCAATATCCGGTAAACGCCCAAACATGCGATTAAATAACACTGATTTCAAAGAGCTTTTATTCTACGGCGTCCGCGCCGTGGCGTAACTTTTATAAAATTAACGAACTATTGACTTGAGGACTAATCCTCAAAATAGTCTCTAATTTCGTTATAATCGATATCGGAGTGTTCTCCGTCAAGTCCGTCATAGTAATCGGAATAGTCGTAGAAATCCTCTCCGTTCAATTTGTCAATCATCATGTTTTCCTCGCTCTGAATAGGCGCAAAGGAGCGTTTTGTGACAGTTTTTGTATTTTCGATAGGACGGTGTTGGTAAATGTCTTCCGTTCTGTACGGTGGAGGTGTCGGCCTATTTTTGCTGTGTCTGTCCCGGCACTCACTGATGCCGACGCAACAAAATAAAAATAAGACAATCCATAGCGGAATGCCGACAAGTCCGATGCCCTTCAGCCAATCGACTAAGGTTTCCTTTTCCTGTTGCTCGTCTTGTACCGGTTTTTTCATCAATTATAAGATTTTGCGCCACTGCTCTATGAGCCGATCAAGATTCCATCCGGCGCAAATGCTCATCGGACTTGTGCTTGCACAGTGACATATCCTCTTTCTGGTGACAGAAGGATTCTGGGATTGGGTCCGATGACAGGTTGTAATCCTTCCTTATAGTCCATACTGATTGTACATTTCGTTAATGACACTGCTTTCTGCTCCAGTCAAATCTTTACCTTTATGAGCCTCATAATCTTGCTTGAACTGCCGTTTATCTTTCGGGAGAATCACTGATCCATTTTCATGGTACTTTGATATTTTGATAAAATCCAGTACACGGTCCAGTGCATTTTTCCTGATGGATGGGTTCGCCAAATTTCTTGAATCGAGTTCTGCGAAAACCTTGTTTCGAATTTCGGTTGTAGTCATAATCGTAATGTGACTATTTGTTAGTTACTGTATGTGGATTATCTTCTGCATTCACATCAAACAGCTGCGAATAACTCTTCACCCTCGCAGAAATCTGGCTGGCCGGAACGGGCTGGCCATCTTTGCGAGTATAGAGTTCCTGCGCATTAATTTGCTTCGCAATCTCAGTGAATGTAAGAGGATGTCCGCTCCGGCGGAGTACCTCCTGAATAGTTTCGTGCAGTTTTTCCAGATACTTCTTTGATTGCTCCCGCTCTTCGGAAGATAGGTCATCATATTTGCGCTCGAACTCGTCACGTGCCTTGTCTTCATCCCGTACTGTGTAGAAGAATTCCGTCGCAGCTTCCAGCAGCATATTGCAATCGTGCTCCGGACTGAGGACGGGAAGTTTCCCCTTCGTGCAATAGTCAATATTCAGGTCGAAGTCCGTGCTGAAACGGACAGCAGAGAACAATGACAGATATTCTTTTCCGTTGAGCAGGGCGTACAACCGGGTAGGCGTGATGTTCTTTTCCAGAGCATACGCATTCAAGTTGCCGTATTTCTGCCTTGATGATTTCCCTGATTGCAATAAGTTCATCCAAGTATTTCTTACGTTCAAATATCATATTATAGTGCTATTTTTGATATTAGTATCATATTTTACACCGCAAAGATAATAGTTTTATCCCCCAAGCCAGCACAATCAATGAAAAGTCTCTCTTCGTTTGTCAGATTAGATTTAATTTATTATATT
>Ga0129317_1001477_pt1 | contig 17024 bp, 16 predicted proteins | sample Cm1ome_FD_94430 | JGI IMG/M metagenome (GOLD analysis project Ga0129317, IMG submission 94430) | Eastern black-and-white colobus group fecal microbial communities from Wisconsin, USA - Cm1105 metagenome | ecosystem: Host-associated > Mammals > Digestive system > Large intestine > Fecal | place... | reverse complement strand
CCCCGTCTCTCCCGAGGGGGAGAGGAACTTACTTCTCCTCGTAAACCGCCACGTACACGGTGGCGACAACCTCGAAGCCCAGCTTGGCCTTGACCTGGTAGGTGCCGAAAGCCTTGATGGGGTCGTCCAGCACCAGCTTCTGCTTGGGGATGTCGATATCGAACTGCTTCTTCAAGCCCTCGGAGATCTCCTTGGTGGTGACGGCGCCGAAGAGCCTGCCGCCGTTGCCGGCCTTGGCGGTCAGCTTCACCTGGCACTCCTTCAGCTTCTCAGCGGTGGCCTCGGCCTCGGCCTTCTGGCGGGCCTCCTCGGCACGTCTAGCCTTCTCCTTCAGGTTCATGGTGTTGATGGCGTCGGTGGTGGCGGGGATCGCCAGCTTCCGGGGCAGGAGGAAATTGCGGGCGTAGCCCTCGGAGACCTCCACCAGCTGGCCCTTCTTGCCCTGGCCCTTCACATCCTGCTGCAAAATGACTTTCATCGCTTGTTACTCCTTTATATGAATGAATGGTTTATTTCTCAAAGTAGGCGTCGATGGCGTCCGTCAGCTGTGCCCGGACCGCCAGGATATCGCCGTTCTCCACCCGGCCGCCGGCCTGGGAGGAGTTGCCGCCGCCGCCCAGGGCCTCCAGAATCACCTGGACGTTGACCTCGCCCAGGGAGCGGGCGGACATGAGCACATCGTCGCCGTTGCGGTAGAGCACGAAGGAGGCCTTGACCCCCTTCAATGTCAGCAGCTCGTCGGCCGCCTGGGCCGCCGCCACCCGGTCCACGCCGTCCTGGGGGATCACCGCCAGGGCGATGTCCTCCCGGTACATCTCCGCCCGGCGGATGATATCGTAGCGGGAGACCATGTCGCTGAGGTCGTTCTGGAACAGTCGCTGGACCTCCGCCGTGTCGGCCCCCGCCCGCCGCAGGAAGGCCGCCGCCTCGAAGGTGCGGCCGCCGGTGCGGAGGGTGAAGCGCTTGGTGTCCAGCACGATGCCGGCCAGCAGCGCCTCCGCCTCCTCCCGCAGGAGGTCGGCGGGCTCCACCAGATACTGCAGCAGCTCCGTCACCAGCTCCGCCGCCGAGGAGGCGTAGGGCTCGTGGAAGCTGAAAGCGGCGTTCTCAATGTACGAGGCGGCCCGGCGGTGGTGGTCGATGACGGCCACCCGGTTGCAGGCGTCCAGGACCTGGTGGCTCTCCACCAGGTCGGGGCGGTTGGTGTCCACCACCACCAGCAAGGCACCGGGGCGCATTTTCACAAAGGCGTCGTTGCCGGAGAGGAACACGCCGTTGTACTCCGGCAATGCCCCCAGCTTTTTCAGCACCGGCAGGGCGGCGTTGCGCTCCAGGTCGATGACGATCTGTGCCCGCTTGCCCCGCTTCCGGGCGGCGCAGCAGATGCCCGCGGCGGCGCCCACGGCGTCCATATCCGCGTAGCTGTGGCCCATGACGTAGATCTCGCTGGCGTCCGCCATCAGCTCGCTGAGGGCGTTTGCCATGACCCGGGATTTCACCTTGGTGCGCTTCTCCGTGGCCTTGGCCCGGCCGCCGTAGAACTCGAAGTCCACCTTGTTGCGGACCACCGCCTGGTCGCCGCCCCGGCTGAGGGCCATCTCCAGAGACAGCGACGCGTTTTTATAAAGCTCCGGGAAGCTGTCCACATCCTTGCCGATGCCGATGGACAGGGTGGGGTGGACGCCCTCTCCCACCTTGATCCCCCGGATGGCATCCAGCACGGAGAACTTCTCCTCCACGAAGTGCTCGTAGTGCTGCTCCTCGAAGATAAAGAGGTAGCGGTCCCGCTCCGTTTTCAGCAGCAGGCCCTCCCCGGCGGAGGCCCAGGCGCTGAGCTTCTCGTCGATCTGGGCCAGGACGGCGCTGCGCTGGGTGTCGGCGCAGGCCTTCATCAGGTCCTCGTAGTTGTCCAGCATCAGGATGGACAGCACCGGCCGGGTGGCGGTGTAGGTCTCCAGCAGCTGGTCGGCGTCGGTGGTGTCCACCCAGTAGGTGGTGGCCACCAGATTCTGCTCGCCGCCCCGGCCCTTGGCCCGGACCAGGCTGCCGTAGACCCGGAAGCGGCGGTTGTTCATAAAGACCCGGTTGGGGCACTCCTGCTTTCCCTCCAGCAGCCACTGGACCGGGAACTCCGGCACCGCATCCTCCACCCGCATCTCAAACAGGTGCTCCCGCACTCCCGCCAGCTGGAGGAAGTTCTCGTTGCTCCAGATGACCTCGCCGGTGTCCGGGCGGAACACCATGATGGGCAGGGGGGAGTTGATGAGGGTGGACTTGCTGGCGGTGTCCACGCTGCCGGTGACGCTGTCGATATACTGCAGCACGCTCTGGCGGCGCTTCTTGTTGCTCTGGGAGAAGTAGAGGTACAGGGCCACCGTGGCAACACCCTCGATCACCGCCAGAGGCACGCTGACGGTGATGGCGGCGGCGGCGAACAGGGCCAGGCAGAGGAAATAGAATTTCAGATTGGGCTCCAGCAAACGGGAGAGTTTGTTGTTGTTCATGGCGAAAGCTCCTTTCACCGCATACTGATAGATTGTAATAGTATATCATTTTTCCCGGAAATGTGCAACGGAAAAGAAAAAAATACTCCCCCAACGGGGGAGTGCGGAGAACAGGGGGAGATGTCTTTGGCGCAAAGACACCTCCCCCTTAGACCCCCTCCAGAAACCCGGGGTGGATTTCGATTTTCCCCCCCGGCCCCCCTTGAAACGACACAAAGGGGCGGGGCTGCGGCCCCTCCCCTTTGGATTCTCCTCCCGGAATAGACCAGGTAGCGTGTAGCGAAGCGGCTGCGCCCGCAGGCGCGTATCGGAGCCAACCGCCGCAAAGCGGCGGCTCTTAGGCGGAGATAAGCGCGGGGCCAGAAGAACAGACCATGCGTCAAGCACCCCGAAAGCAAGGCGGAACCCACAGATGCGGGGAAGCACTTCTCTGTTTCACAAGGGCACAGCGCACCCGGTAGGGGACTATCAGCATACGTGGGAACCAGCCACGGCAACCCCCGTATTTGCGGTCAACTTGACACAAGGGTGTCAAGTTGAGCCGCTTAAGCGCCTTTTCTTTTGACCGTGAACGGCCGTTTTCTTTTCGGCGCTGTCGAAAAGAAAATGGGGGTTCATTCCCGCCCGGTGAAGCCGGGCATCCCCCGTGCGCCCCGGCAGGGGCGCAATTCCCGCGCCGCCCTTATTCCCCAGCGCCCTTTCGGGGCGCTTTTCTCAGCGCCCGCAGCAGCGCCAGATTCAGCGCCAGCGCCGCCAGGGCGAAACCCGCCGCCGGGAACCCCAGGGGCCGCAGGCCCAGGACCTCCTGCAGTCCGCTGCTGGCGAAGGACCCCAGGGCGATGCCGATGTTGCCCGCCACGGACAGGGTGGACGCGCAGAGGCTGACAGCGTAGGGGTGCTCCGTCTCCGCCAGGGTGGAGGCGTGGTACTGGACCGGGGTGCTCAGCAGGTACATCAGCAGGCACATGGCGAACACCGCCGGCAGGCCCGTCCACCGGCTGCCCAGCAGCAGAGGCATGGCCAGGAACAGCGCCGTCTGGAGGACCAGCACCGCCGGGGTCCGGCGTACGTCGCCCCGGCTGCCCAGCCAGCCCGCCAGCAGGTTGCTGCACATGCAGCAGACGCCCACCGCCATCAGCAGGGGGCTGATGAGGGTCTCCCCCACCCCCAGCACGTCTGTCAGAATGGGGGTGACGTAGGTGTAGACCACGTAGGTGGCGGCGTAGCAGCAGATGGTCATGAGCACGCACAGGGAGTAGCGGGGGTCCCGCAGCACCGTGAACTGGCGGGCAAAGCCGGTCTGGGCGCCCTCCACAGCCCCGGTGTGGGGCAGGACCCGGGCCAAAACCGGCAGCAGGATGACGCCCGCAATCAGAATCACCGCGAAGGGCGCCCGCCAGCCGAAGGCGGCGCTGAGCGTTTTATTGAGAGGGTTGCCCACCACCGTAGCCAGGGACATGCCGGTGTACACCATGGCGATGGCCTTGGCGGTGTGCTCCGGGGGCGCCACCTCCTGGACGAACAGGAAGGCCACCGCCGTCAGGGTGCCGGTGAGCACCGCCGCCAGGGCCCGGGAGACATACAGCACCCCCAGGCCGGGAGCCAGCATGCTGACGGCGTTGACGGCGATGAACAGCCCCAGCAGGGTCATCAGCAGCCGGAACCGGGGCAGCCGCCCGGTGGCCGCCGTGACGATGGGGGTGCCGATGGCATACCCGGCGGCAAAGACCCCCACCAGCTTTCCGGCGGCCCCCAGGGAGGCCCCCAGGCCCGCCGCGATGTCCGGCAGGATCACCACCACTACATATTCGCAGGCGCCCAGGGCAAAGCCCAGCCCCATGAGGGCCAGGGTGGACGCCGTCACCGCGCTGTTTCGTTTCATAACTCGTTCCTTCCCTTCCTGTGTCCGTACACACATTCAGGCTGTAAAAAAGTCCGTTGGACTTTTTTACAGCCTTCATAATGCCTCGCTTTCTGACCGCACAGCGGTCCGAAAAGCTGCCGCTGTGCGGCGCAAACGCCTGTTATCACAGGCTTTTTGCAGGCATTCGATCCAACACGAGGGGACTACCGAACACCGTTGCGGCTTTACGGTTTGCAGGCTGAAAGGTCCCGCAAACCGTGCCGCTTCCTCGAAACCGCCTCGCTTTTTCCGCCACCGGCGGCGCTTCGGCGCTTTCCCCCTCGTACTCCCCCTGCGGAAAAGAGCCTTTCTGCTCCAAGCAGAGATTTGTCAGGCTCCCCGTCTTTCAAAAACAGGGCATCCGGTGCCCATAAAAAACCCGCTTACTCGGCCTCCGACACCAGCTCCGCGCTGAGAATAGGGCTGGGCGGGCAGAACCGTTCCTGCTCCGGCGTCCTATGCTCCGCCAGGAAGCGGAACAGCAGCGTCAGCGCCTGGTAGCTCTGGTAAGACAGGTCCTGGTCGATGGTGAAATCCACCTTTCCCTCCCGCAGAAACCGGCCGATCTGCGGGTTGCTGTCGTGGGCCAGGACCCGCACCCGTCCGGCGGCACCGCAGTCCCGGATGGCCTGCACGCAGGCGGGAACGCTGCGGTTGGCCATGTAGATGTAGGTCAGCTGCGGGTCCTCCTTCAACGCCTGCTTCACGGCGGCGTAGGTCTCGTCATAGTCGTTGTGGGTGGCGGCCACCCGGCAGGCCCGGCTGTCGAAGCCCAGCTCTCCCAGCCGCTCCAGGAAGCCCTCGGTGCGGGCCTTGTGGCCGGCGTAGGAGGGACCGGCGTAGACCACCAGGGGATGGTCTCCAGGCCGCAGGAATTTGAAGGCGATGTCCCCCGCCACCCGTCCGGCGTGGTGGGCGTCCTCCCCCACGTAGCACAACCGGTCGCCCGCGGGAATGTCCGAGTTGAAGGTCACCACCGGCACCTGCCGCGCGGCCAGGTCCGCCAGCTTTTCCCGGACCTCCTGGCAGTCCGTGGCGCAGAGGGCGATGGCCTGGGCGTCGCCGCGTACCGCCTCCTCCATCTGCCGCAGGCAGGTCTGCACGTCCTCCTGTGGATACTCCAGCACCTCCAGGTCGACGTTGAAATCCCGGTGCTCCTCCAGGAAGCGGGCCACACCGGCGGCCATCTCCTCATGCACGTAGCCCACCCACACCGGCTGGATCACCGTCAGGTGCCGGGGGGTGCCGCTGAGGGCCAGCGCGCTGGCCATGCGGTTGGGCCGGTAGTCCAACTCCTCCATGACCCGCAGGATGCGCTTCCGCACCTCCGCCTTCACATAGGGCCGGTCGTGCAGCACCCGGTCCACCGTGCCGATGGACACCCCGGCCTTTTCCGCGATCATTTTAATGGTAGCTCTCATAGGCTCCTTCTTTCTGTTAACGTGCACATCTTGCACACATCATAGCAGTTCCGCCGCAAAAGTCAATGCGCGGCGCGGCGAAATTTTCCCACGCTTTTTTGTGGAAAAAGCTCTCTCTTTCCGTCAGTTTACCATAATATAAAATTTTTGTATACAAACCAGGTTTCCTGTGGTATACTATAGTAGGTTAGGCGCCGGAGAGCCAGGCTCTCCCGCTGTTTTTCTTGTATTTTTCCGGAGGACGGGGTCCTGCCGGTCAAAAATAGACAACAGTTCCATACCTCCACTGGCATGACGTAACCAGACCTCCGGCGGCGAAACGGGGCCGTACGGACGACGGGCGTCTCTTTTCAGCGTGCCCATTTTTGCACGTTTCTTTGTCATGCCCGGAGATATGGACGCTCACCTACATATTCTGTAAATCAAAAAGGAGTTTTCATATCTATGGCAGAAAAATTGAAGATTATCCCCCTGGGCGGTCTCAACGAGATCGGCAAGAACATGACCGCCTACGAGTTTGGCGGCGAGATCATCGTGGTGGACTGCGGCATGGCCTTCCCCGGGGACGACATGTACGGCATCGACAGCATCATCCCCGATGTCAGCTATCTCATCAAGAACCGCGCCCGCATCCGGGGTCTGTTCATCACCCACGGACACGAGGACCACGTGGGCGCCATCCCCTACGTGCTCAAGCAGGTGAACATGCCCATCTACTGCACCCGCTTCACCGCCGGCCTCATCAAGCTGAAGCTGGAGGAGCACAACCTGGTGAAGTCCACCAAGCTCATCACCGTGGAGCCGGGCAAGTCCGTCCGGGCGGGCAAGTTCACCGTGGAGTTCATCCACGTGAACCACTCCATCGCCGACTCCGTGGCCTTCGCCATCCACACCCACCTGGGCACCGTGGTCCACACCGGCGACTTCAAGATCGACTCCACCCCCATCGACGGCGAGGTGATCGACCTTGCCCGGCTGGGTGAGCTGGGCAAGGAGGGGGTCCTGGCCCTGTGCGCCGACTCCACCAATGTGGAGCGCCCCGGCTTTACACCCTCTGAAAAGACGGTGGGCGCCACCTTCGCCCGCCAGTTCCAGAACTGCGAGGAGCGCATCATCGTCACCACCTTCGCCTCCAACGTCCACCGCATCCAGCAGGTGCTGGACGCCGCCGCCCAGTGCGGACGGAAGGTGGCCGTCACCGGCCGGTCCATGGAGAACATGATGAAGGTCTCCACGGAGCTGGGCTACATGAAGGTGCCCAAGAACACCCTCATGGACATCAACAAGATCAAGGGCCTGCCCAAGAACAAGCAGGTAATCGTCACCACCGGCTCCCAGGGCGAGGAAATGAGCGCCCTGTACCGCATGGCCTTTTCCACCCACAAGCAGGTGGAGCTGGGCGCGGGGGACAAGGTGATCATCTCCGCCTCCGCCATCCCCGGCAACGAGGTGACGGTGGGCCGGGTCATCAACGAGCTGTTCCGCAAGGGCGTGAAGGTGGTCTACAACAAGTCCGACATCCTCCACGTCTCCGGCCACGCCTGCCAGGAGGAGCTGAAGATCATCCACGCTCTGACCAAGCCCCGGTTCTTCGTTCCCCTCCACGGCGAGCAGCGCATGCTCCAGATCCACAGCCAGCTGGCCCAGGACATGGGCATGGACCGCAACCACATCGCCATTGCGGACAACGGCTCCGTCATTGAGATGACCGCCAAGACTTTGAAGATCAACGGCACTGTGCCCGCCGGCGAAATTTACGTGGACGGCTCCGGCGTGGGCGACGTGGGCGCCGTGGTCATGCGGGACCGCAAGCGCCTGGCCGAGGATGGCATGGTGGTGGTCGTGATGCCCGTCTCCAGCCACGACGGCGCCCTGCTGGCGCCCCCCGAGATCATCACCCGGGGCTTCATCTACGTGAAGGAGTCCGGGGACCTGATGAAGGAGTTGCAGAACGTGGCCTACGACGCCGCCGAGTCCGTCTCCCGCAAGCGCAGCCGGGACGACGGCGAGCTGAAGGGCGTGGTGAAGTCCGCCGTCAGCAGCTACCTGTTCAAGAATACCAAGCGCAGCCCCATGGTCATTCCCGTTGTGACCCGCCTGTGAGCGCTGCTTTAGGAGGGGAGCAGGCTCCCCTCCTACCCCCCCAACACCGTCGCGGAATTTTCGCCACGCACATGTCGCGGCGAAAATGACCGGAACTTCTTTGCCTCCGCCAAAAAGCCCCCGTGGTTCATCCACGAGGGCTTTCCTTTTTGGGATATGGCGTTTTGACATCGGTACGGCCCAGCAGGTAATCCACGCTGACGCCGTAGTAGTCCGCCAGTGCGTACAGCGCGGAAGCAGGAACATTCAGCCGCCCCAGCTCGTAATCAGAATACGTGGTCTGGTGTACCTTCAAAAGTTCCGCCACCTGTGTTTGACTCAAGTCCCGGTCTTCCCGCAAGTCACGAATGCGAAGCTGATACATAACATCACCCGGAGTTATTATGACTTAAGGGAATATTCCTTATTTCATTTTAATGGATATACCCTTAAAATCAGCTTGAGGTGATAACATTGAGCCGTTACAGAAATTACAGAGACCTCTACTTCCATCTGTTTGGTGCGATGGCACAGGCAGCCGAGTATATCGAGCAGGGAAATGCGATGCTTGCTTACGAATGTCTGGTCAACGCCCAACAGGAATCGGAAGAAGCCTGTCTGGAATCCGATATCCTCCCCCGAACAATGAAAGCAGCCGAAACCGGCTGCTTCTCTGTATTTCACAAAAGGCGCGATTTTTGAACCGGGGGCGGCTTTCTCTTTCACTGTTCCTGTATCTGTGGCTGTGGCTTTGCCTTTGGCTTTTTCTGTATCAGTTTTTTTGAGAAAAGATTTTTCTTTTTTTGTTTCTTTCTCAGTTCCTGTGGCTGTATCTGTTTCTGTCTCTGTATCTGTTGCTATCCCTGTATCTATATCTATATCCGTGAAATTCACCGGAATTCTGAAAGATTGCCCTCTTTCGTGCAACAAGCCCCTTCCCGCCGTCCTTTCTTACAGAGACATCTGCCCAACAAACAGGAAAGGAAGTCTTTTTATGAACACGAAACGCAGCAGCATGCTCCTGTACTTTGACAATTTCCACCGTGTCGCCGATCTGCCGGATGAGCAGCTTGGCATTCTCTTCCGGGCGCTGATGGAGTGCGGTGAAAAAGAGACAAACGGCGAGGACGGCATCACCGGCTTTGAGAGCCGCTACCCCGGCATGGGGGAAAAGACCCAGATGGCCTTCTTCTTCATGGCGGACACCATCCGCCGGGATGCGGCGGCTTACGCGGAGAAGTGCGCCAACTACCGTGCCGCCGCCCGGCGCCGTGTGGAGCAGCAGCGGGAGTCCCAGCCCCTGTCCCCGGTCCTCCCTTCGGAGCCGGACCGGCTGAACGTTCTGGTCCGCCAGCAGCGTGAAAAAACAGGGCGGCCCGACTGGGCCGCCCTGTAAAGGGGTTATTCCGCCTTGGGGTCTTCGGTGTCGAACACCGTCTTGGCGCTGGCTGCCAGGCCCGCCAGGCCCTGCAGCTCAGAGGGAATGATGATCTTGGTGGCCTTGCCGTCCGCCACCTTCTGCATGGCCTCCAGGGCCTTGAGCTTGACCACCTGGTCGTTGGGCGCCGCCTCGTTCAGCAGTTTCAGGGAGTCGGCCATGGCCTTCTGCACCTGCATGATGGCCTGGGCCTCGGCCTCGGCGGCCATGATGCGGGCCTCCTTCTCGCCCTGGGCTTTCAGGATGGCGGCCTGCTTTTCGGCGTCCGCCCGCAGGATGGCAGACTGCTTCTCGCCCTCGGCCACCAGGATCTGGGATTGCTTGGTGCCCTCGGCCTGGAGGATGGACTCGCGGCGCTCCCGCTCCGCCTTCATCTGCTTCTCCATGGCGTTCTGGATCTCCTTGGGCGGGATGATATTCTTCAGCTCCACCCGGTTGACCTTGATGCCCCAGGGGTCCGTGGCCTCGTCCAGGATGGCCCGCATCCGGGAGTTGATGATGTCACGGCTGGTCAGGGACTGGTCCAGTTCCATGTCGCCGATGATGTTACGCAGTGTGGTGGCCGTCAGGTTCTCGATGGCGTTCATGGGGTGCTCCACGCCGTAGGTATACAGCTTGGGGTCCGTGATCTGGAAATAGATGACGGTGTCGATCTGCATGGTGACATTATCCTTGGTGATGACGGGCTGAGGGGCGAAGTCCGCCACCTGCTCCTTCAACGACACCTTTTTCGCCACCCGCATGATGAAGGGGACTTTGAAATGCAGTCCCACGTTCCACACGGAGTAGAACGCGCCCAGGCGCTCCACCACATAGGCCCGGGACTGCTGGACGATATGGATGTTGCTGATGAGCACCACCAGCACCAGAATCACCAAGACAGCAGGGACGATCCAACCAAAGCTCATAACGCTACCTCCACTTTTTCTTCCATTTTTTTCACAAAGAGCTTGACGCCCTCCATGCGCAGGATTTCCACCACAGCTCCCGCCGGAATGACCGTGCCGTCATCGCTGCGGGCCGTCCAGGTCTTGCCGTCCACATAGACGGCGCCGGTGGAATTCTCATTGTCGATGGTCTCCGTGACCTTGCCGGAATCCCCCAGCACCCGGTCCAGATTGGTGGGGACGGCCTTGCCCGCCGTGTAGCGCCGCACCAGAGGCCGGGTCACCGCCAGGGCCGCCGCGGACACCGCCACAAACAGCGCCACCTGCACGCCCAGTCCCGCACCTAAGAAGGCGCCGATCAGGGCCGCCGCGCTGCCGGCCACGAACCAGATGGACACCAGGCCCGCCGTCAAAGCCTCCACGACGCCGAACACCACGGCGGCTGCCAGCCAGACCCAGATCATGTAATCCACAGGCAATGCCTCCTCTCTGCATCTTATAAGACGTTTTTCTCACCTGTTTAATTACAGTGTACCACAGGACGCGGGGGAAATACAATTTCAATTCGGTAACAAAAGCCGCCGAAAAAACTTGCGGTCTTTTTCGGCGGCTTTGCAAAGTATCTGTTTTCCCGGTGTCAAATCCCTTTCCACCGGCTCCGTTCCCGGATGATCTCCCTGGTCTCGTCCAGCGTTTGGTTGTCCGCCTCCGGGTCGAAGCCCCGGCTCACATTCCGGTTCCCTTTGCCGGTGATGCCCCAGACGAACAGCACCACCAGGATGTAAAGGCCGTACAGCATCCAGAAGAACAGGCCCCGCCGCTCCGCCAGGGCGGGCACCAGGTACATGGCGGGCAGGAGCAACACCGCCGCCATGGTCATGAGCCATTTGACGATTTGATAGCGTTTCATAGTCGCCCTCCTTTTTCCGTGTATCAATATCATACCATATGCTCCTTTGCCCATGCAAGGAAATCCCATTGCGGAGCGGGCTGTTTCCTGTTATACTGATTTTGATACTGCTATTTTATGTACGTGAAGGAGGAGCGGGCCATGACACTGACGGTCCCCTGCCTGCTGGGGCTGGAAAGCCTGGTGGCGGACGAGATGAAACGCCTGCAATTGCAAAACGTCCGGGCGGAAAACGGGCGGGTCCACTGTGAAGGGACTATGGCTGACATCGCCCGGCTGAACATCAACCTGCGCTGCGGCGCCCGGGTGCTGATGGAGCTGGGCAGCTTCCCCGCCAGGGATTTCGAGGCCCTGTTCCAGGGAGTGCTGGCCCTGCCCTGGGAGGAGTTCATCCCCAGGGACGGCGAATTCCCTGTGAAGGGTTATTCCCTGAACTCCACCCTGCACTCCGTGCCCGCCTGTCAGGCCATTGTGAAGAAGGCCTCCGCCAAACGGCTGGGCACCGCCTACGGCTGCGAGACCCTGCCGGAGACCGGCAGCCGCTATCAAATTCAATTTGCCATCATCAAGGATGTAGCCACCCTGTATCTGGACACCTCCGGCGAGGGGCTTTACAAGCGGGGCTACCGGGCCCGGAACATGGGCGCCCCCCTGAAGGAGACTTTGGCTGCCGCCCTGGTGACCCTCTCCCGCTACCGGGGGAAGGACCCCTTCTGCGACCCCTTCTGCGGCAGCGGCACCATCCCCATCGAGGCCGCCCTCATCGCCAAAAACCGGGCCCCGGGCCTGGACCGCAGCTTTTCCGCCCAGAAGTGGAAAAACATGGACAGCAAGCTGTGGCTGGACGCCGCCGACGAAGCCATGGACAAAGAGTTTCACGGCACCTACGACATCTGGGGCGGCGACATCGACCCCGCCGCCATCGAGCTGGCGAAGCACAACGCGGCCCTGGCGGGGGTGGATGACTACATCCGCTTCGAGGTGGCGGACGCGGGCAAATTCCACCGGGACAGCGAGTACGGCCAGCTGGTGACCAACCCGCCCTACGGCGAGCGGCTGCTGGAGAAAAAAGAAGCCGAGGAGCTGTACCGGGTCTTTGGCGCCGCCATGCGGACCATGCCCCCCAAGTGGCGTATTCTGGTGCTGTCCTCCCACACGGAGTTCGAGCGCTGCTTCGGCCGAAGCGCCGACAAGAAGCGGAAGCTGTACAACGGCATGCTGAAATGCGATGTATTTCAGTACGGGAAGTGACAGGTCAGCATGTCGCACGGCGCAGCGCGCCGACGCCGTGTAAGCGGCGCACAAGCGTTTTGGCGCAGCCAAAACCTTGGACCGGGCGGACTTTGCCTGGCCGGTCACATCAAATCCGGGGTCCCCACAAAATCTGCGATTTTGTGGGGCATGTTAAAATGCGACGTATTCCAGTACGGAAAGTAATTTTTCTGTCGAATCATACAAAACGTAAAGAAATAAAGGGGGAATCTGCCCCATGAAACATGTATTCATTATCAATCCCTGCGCCGGGAAAAAGGATCAGCGGGCCCGTATTTACGAGATGGCGGACCAGCTGCGGGACCGGCACGGCCTGGACTGCGCCTGCATGCTGACGGACCGCCCCGGCGGCGCCACGGATATGGCCCGGAAGCTGGCAGAGACCGGTGAAGCGATCCGCCTTTACGCCTGCGGCGGCGACGGCACCATCCATGAGGTCGCCAACGGTATTGCGGGCTTTCCCAACGCCGCCATGACCTGCATCCCCACCGGCACCGGAAACGACTTTCTGAAAAACTTCGGCCCGGACATGGAGAAATTCCGGGATGCGGAGAACCTGTGGGACGGGGACGCGTTCCCCCTGGACCTGATCGACTGCAACGGCCGGCTGTGCCTGACCATCGCCTGCAACGGCATCGACGCCCGCATTGCGGACAGCGTCCACCAGTACGGCAATTCCCCCCTGCTCCACGGCCGGAACAGCTATCTGGCCTCCGTGGCGGTAAACTTCCTGTTCAAGCCCATCGGCCGCCGCTGGAAGGTCCTTCTGGACGGTGAGGAGCTGGAGGACGAGTTCGCCCTGGTGTCCATGTGCAATGGCCGCTACTACGGCGGCGGCTCCATGCCCGTGCCGGAAGCCCGGATGGATGACGGCGTGTTGCATACCGTCCTCATCAAAAACATCCCCAAGGCTACGTTTGCCCGGCTGTTTGCCCCCTACTCCGCCGGGGAGTACCGTAAGCTGCCTCAAAACTTGATTCGGGTGTCCACCGCCAAGGTTGTCCGCATCCAGTCCGACGCGGACATCGTCACCTGCGTGGACGGCGAATGCTCCCGCAGCCGGGAGGTGGTCATGCGCCTGGCGGACCGGCGGCTGAACTTTTTCGGTCCCAAGGGGTGCAGCCCCAACGCCACCGCCCGGGTCATCGAGTAAATCAGGATTTACAGTTTCTTCATAACTTTTGTCAAAATCCCCCTTTACAAAACAGGAGGACTGTACTATGATAACAGCGTTAGCACTCGAGAGGATTGAGTGCTAACGCTGAATTCGTTTATTTTTTATATTATAGGAGGAATTCATCATGAAACTCACCCCGCTTGCAGACCGTGTCATCCTGAAAATGGTCGAAACTGAGGAGACCACCAAGGGCGGCATCATCCTGACCGGCAGCGCCAAGGAGAAGCCCTCCGTGGCGGAAGTCATCTCCGTGGGCCCCGGCGGCAACGTGGACGGCAAGGACATCGTCATGACCGTGAAGGTCGGCGACAAGGTCATCACCAGCCAGTACGCCGGTACCAAGGTCACTCTGGAGGATGTCGAGTACGTTGTCGTCCGTCAGAATGATATTCTGGCAATCGTCGAGTAACTGCCGTCTTAAAGAGGGGACTTCGTCCCCCCTTTAGATTCCCCCTCACCAGTGACGTCGGTCACTGGTGAACGCCGCCCAAGGCGGCTGGGTCAATGTATTTTCGCCACGTACACGCCGCGGCGAAAATGATTTCATTTGCTTGATTTGCCGCTGGCAAATCAACTGGGAAAACCAAGGTTTTCCCTAGCCCCTTTCCGAAGGGCTGCAAATTTGTTTATTCTAATCTTCTATTTGGAGGTAATTCGTTATGGCTAAGTTAATCAAGCGCGGCGAGGATGCCCGCAAGGCTCTGGAAGCCGGTGTCAACACTCTGGCTGATACCGTCAAGGTCACTCTGGGTCCCAAGGGCCGCAACGTGGTCCTGGACAAGAAGTACGGCGCTCCCCTTATCACCAACGACGGCGTGACCATCGCCAAGGAAGTGGAGCTGGAGGATCCGTTTGAGAACATGGGCGCCCAGCTGGTGAAGGAAGTCTCCACCAAGACCAACGACGTGGCCGGCGACGGCACCACCACCGCCACCCTGCTGGCTCAGGCCATGATCCATGAGGGTCTGAAGAACCTGGCCGCCGACGCCAATCCCATCGTTGTCAAGAAGGGCATGGCCAAGGCCGTGGAGGCCGCCGTTGCCGAGGTGAAAAAGCAGGCCAAGACCGTGGACGGCTCCAAGGACATCGCCCGTGTCGGCGCTGTTTCCTCCGGCGACGAGGAGATCGGCAAGCTGATCGCCGACGCCATGGAGAAGGTCTCCGCCGACGGCGTCATCACCATTGAGGAGTCCAAGACCGCCGAGACCTATTCTGAGGTCGTCGAGGGCATGCAGTTTGACCGCGGCTATATCACTCCCTACATGGCTACCGATATGGAGAAGATGGAAGCCATCGTGGACGACGCCTATATCCTGATCACCGACAAGAAGATCTCCGTCATCGCCGACATCCTGCCTCTGCTGGAGCAGCTGGTCCAGTCCGGCAAGAAGCTGGTCATCGTGGCCGAGGATGTGGAGGGCGAGGCCCTGAACACCCTGATCGTCAACCGTCTGCGCGGCACTCTGAACGTGGTCTGCGTCAAGGCCCCCGGCTTCGGCGACCGCCGCAAGGAAATGCTGCAGGACATCGCCACCCTGACCGGCGGCACCGTCATCAGCGAGGAGGTCGGTCTGGAGCTGAAGACCGCCGACATCTCCATGCTGGGCCGTGCCCGTCAGGTGAAGGTCACCAAGGAGACCACCACCATCGTGGACGGCGCCGGTGACTCCCAGGCCATCAAGGACCGCGTGGCTCAGATCCGCAGCCAGATCGCCAACACCACCAGCGACTACGACAAGGAGAAGCTGCAGGAGCGTCTGGCCAAGCTGGCCGGCGGCGTGGCCGTCATCAAGGTCGGCGCTGCCACCGAGACCGAGATGAAGGAGAAGAAGCTCCGCATCGAGGACGCCCTGAACGCCACCCGCGCCGCCGTTGAGGAAGGCGTGGTCGCCGGCGGCGGCACCATCTTCGTCAACGTCATCCCCGCTGTCGAGGCTCTGCTCGACACTGTCGAGGGCGACGAGAAGACCGGCGTCCGCATCGTTGCCAAGGCTCTGGAGGCCCCCATCCGTCAGATCGCCGCCAACGCCGGCCTGGACGGCTCCGTCATTCTGGAGAAGGTCCGCAACTCCGGCAAGAACGGCTACGGCTTCGACGCCTATAAGGAAGAGTACTGCGACATGGTCGCCAGCGGCATCATCGATCCCGCCAAGGTGACCCGCTCTGCTCTGGAGAACGCCGCTTCCGTCAGCTCCATGGTCCTGACCACCGAGTCCCTGGTGGCCGACAAGCCCGAGCCTCCCGCGGCCGCTCCCGCGGCCCCCGACATGGGCGGCATGTACTAAGAGGCAGCCGCTAACCCATGAAATTGCTGGATTTTCTGTGAGTGGTGTGGTTGATTTACACCAAATTTACACCAATTCAGCGCTTAATAGGCAAAAACTGCCCGATGCTCATTTTGAGCATCGGGCAGTTTTATCTTTATAAAAAGATTATTCATTCTGTACGGAGATTTTTATAAACATCCTCCAAGAATACTTGCATTAACTCACGCTTCTTTTCGTCATTATTTAGAAGCAGGGCAAAGAATTCCTGATTTTGTTCATAACCTTCCAAAAGAGCATCCTGGTCAGCATCGAAATAAGCAAAACGGAAATCTTTGAGAGTGTTGTTGCGGGCACTATCTCTCAGATGGCCATTCTTGAGAAGCAAATCGCGCATCTGAAGTGCAGACTTGGAAGCCACATCTACATCGAAATTTTTGTTGTAGGCTGCGTTGATTTCGTCAATGATTTCGGACGGCTTCTTTTTTGTTGCCTCGTCAAAGTATACCTCATTGGGCTTTGGCAATTTAACTTCCGGTTTGGACTCGATAGGAGCAGTTTCCTCACCAGTCTTTTTCTGCTTGAAATTGGATGCGGTAATCTTGTCTGCAATATCAAAGTCATTGCCACCGCCGCCAATCTCAATCTCCTTTACCAGATAGGTCAGGAAATTATACTTCTTATGAAGATCAACATTTTCATAGCAAGTCGCCTGAATCAGGAAGCTGTAGAACCGGATAAACCGCTTGATGGTGGCCCGAATCTCCATCTTTTCCAAAACAGGGAACTTGTTTATGATCTGCAGGGACTTATCCAACAGCGACCACATTTTCGCCTTATCTTTGGCAGTACGCTTGTCCTGATACAAATACTCATTAAAGGCGTCAATGTCATCCAAGTCCAGGAATCCGTACTGATCCACCTGTGCCTCTACTGCGCGGATATCAGAAGGCGTGATGGTTTCATTTAACACGGTTTCCGTGTAATACGGAGCAAACGCATTCTGAATATCTTCATAAAACGCTGTTTAACATCATGGGAGTCTACCTCAAATGCTCGCCAGCCGAGGAACCGATATACCAGTTCCTTGACCGCAAACGTGCCGAAGGAAAGCCGTTTTACGTCTACATGACAGCTGGGGCAAATAAGTTCTTGCGGCGCTACTT
>Ga0129317_1001472_pt1 | contig 17054 bp, 10 predicted proteins | sample Cm1ome_FD_94430 | JGI IMG/M metagenome (GOLD analysis project Ga0129317, IMG submission 94430) | Eastern black-and-white colobus group fecal microbial communities from Wisconsin, USA - Cm1105 metagenome | ecosystem: Host-associated > Mammals > Digestive system > Large intestine > Fecal | place... | reverse complement strand
TATTGGAAGGGATACAATCATTCTTCCAAATACAACAGTATTAGGAGAGACAAATATTGCTGAAGCAAACACTATTGGACCAAACGTAATTATTGAAGACTCTACTATTGGCTCTAATAATCAAATCGTATTTTCTAGGATTAAAAAATCTAAGATTGGTTCGAATAATATTATCAAATCATTCACCGATTTAAATAGTGTTATAATCGGTGATAATAAAGAGAGTTAAATATGCTAATCATTGAATCGTTTGGTAAGAATATTTTTATTGGTGACCAACTTGTTGGCTACATCAAAGATAATGCTTTATATATTAAAGGTAAACCATTCGCTAGTATTACAGATGATGGTGTTATTTCCTATGAGAATCAAGAAATTGGTTTTGTTGACGAGGATAATTCCATCATTATTAGGGGTGAAGAAGTAGGCTATATTGATTTAGATAATAATTTTAGATTTTATAAAGGAAAACTTAAATAAAGAGGTTTTTATATGGTTGCAATAGGAATTGATATCGGTGGCACCTCCATTAAAGGCGCTGCGGTAAATAAAGAAGGATTAATTATCGATACATTTTCCTTTATGGTTAATCAAGGTAATAGCAGTGATGAAACAATCTCTACTTTATGTAAGGAATTAAATAAATTTATTACAAAAATTAAGAATAAAAACAAAGATATCATAGGTATTGGAATTGGCTGTGCCGGTGCGATAAACTCTGCACTAGGAATTGTTGATTACTCGAATAATTTAGGATGGGATAATGTTCCTATTAAAGAAATGGTTGAAAAAGCGACAGGATTTAAAGTGAGAATCACTAACGACGCTAATGCGGCGACAATTGGAGAAGCCAAATTTGGAGCTGGAAAGGAATATTCTAGTTTAGTTTTATTAACTTTAGGAACTGGCGTTGGTGGAGGTGTTATCATCAATCACCAATTATTTGAAGGAAATGAAGGCAAAGGAACAGAACTAGGGCACACAGTTATTAATTTTGATGGTGAAATGTGCACCTGTGGAAGAAGAGGTTGTCTAGAAGCATATGCCTCAGCAACGGCGTTGATTCGAAATACTAAAAGAGCAATGGAAACTGACCCAACATCTTTAATGTGGTCACTTGTAGATGGAGACTTGAATAAAGTTGATGGCCGTGTTGCTTTTGACGCCAGAAGAGCAGGTGACACTACCGCTAGCAAAGTTGTTAACGATTACATTTTTTATCTAGGCGAAGGTATTTTAAATTTATGCAATATTTTTAGACCTGATGCCATTATCCTTTCAGGAGGAATCGCTAACGAAGGTAAATATTTACTAGATTTGCTAGAGGAATATTGTCAGACGAATCACTATGGCTACACCGGAGCCTCTAAAACGAAGATTGATAAAGCAATTCTTGGTTATAATGCTGGGATGATTGGCGCTGCTGCTTTATTCTTATAATTTTTAATTTAATCAAGTTAATAAAAAACGGAAAGAGATGAACTCCTTCCGTTATTTTTTATTAATAGTTTTTGTTAACTATTTTTTATGTTTAATCGCAGCTTGTGCAGCGGCTAATCTAGCGACTGGGACACGGAATGGTGAGCAAGAAACATAATCTAATCCAACTTCATCGAAGAACTCGATTGATAATGGATCTCCACCATGTTCTCCACAGACACCAACGTGTAATTCACTATTGGCTTGACGGCCTTCATTAGTGGCCATTCTGATTAATCTACCAACACCTTTTTGATCAACGGTTTGGAAAGGATCTTGTTCTAGAATCTTATTTGAGTAGTAATCTGGTAAGAATTTACCAGCATCATCACGGCTAAATCCAAATGTCATTTGAGTTAAGTCGTTTGTGCCAAATGAGAAGAAAGCTGCTTCTTTTCCAATTTCACCAGCAAGTAAGGCGGCACGTGGAATTTCAATCATTGTTCCAACTTTGTATTCAATTTTTGCATTTTGTTCTGCAATGACTTTTTCAACTTCATCAACAATGATCTTCTTCACAAATTTGAATTCTTTAACATCTAGTGTTAATGGAATCATAATTTCAGCAGTGATCTTAATTTTCGAATCTCTTTGGGCTCTAATTGCGGCTTGCATAATAGCGCGTGCTTGCATACGTCCGATTTCTGGATAGGAGACATCTAAACGGCAGCCACGGTGACCCATCATTGGGTTGAATTCGTGTAAGTAGTTAATTCTCTCTTTAATATGCGCAACTGTTGTATTGAGAGCTTTAGCGAGTTCTTCAATCTTGTCTTCTTCTTGTGGTAAGAATTCATGAAGAGGTGGATCTAATAAACGAACGTTAACATTCTTTCCTTCCATCGCCATATATAATTTGTAGAAATCATCTTCTTGATATGGGAGGAGTTCTTTTAATGCTTCTTCTCTTCCTTCAACGGTTTCAGAAAGAATCATTTTTCTCATATGGAAGATTCTATCTGAATCGAAGAACATGTGTTCAGTACGGCATAATCCAATGCCTTCAGCACCGAATTTGGCAGCTTGTAAGGCATCTCTTGGTGTATCAGCGTTTGCGCGAACCCTTAGTCTACGGAATTCATCTGCCCATTTCATAATACGGCCGAAATAACCAGTTAATTCAGGTTCAACAGTTTTAATTGCGCCTTCATAGACATAACCGGTAGAACCATTTAGTGAAATGGTGTCATTTTTACCATAAACTTTTCCATTCAATGTTAAAGTTGCATTTTCTTCATCGATGACTGCACTTGAGCAACCAGTGATACAGCATTTACCCATACCACGAGCAACAACAGCGGCGTGTGAGGTCATTCCACCACGCATGGTGAGAATACCTTCAGCAGAGACCATTCCTTCAATATCTTCAGGAGAGGTTTCAGCACGGACTAATACCACTCTTTCACCATTAGCGCGTCTTACTTTAGCGTCTTCAGCACTGAATGATAAATGACCAGTTCCAGCACCTGGGGAGGCCGCTAAACCGATACCGATTGGTTGAACTTTCTTTAATGCTTCTGCATCAAAACTTGGGTGTAATAAGGAATTTAAAGCGCTTGGTTCAACACGACAGACCGCTTCTTCTGGGGTGATTAAACCTTCATCCACTAAGTCACAAGCAATTTTTAATGCTGCAGCAGCGGTTCTTTTACCATTTCTGGTTTGTAGGAAATATAATTTGCCATCTTCAACGGTGAATTCCATATCTTGCATATCACGATAATGTTTTTCCATTAATTCGATAGTGTCATGGAATTGTTTGTAGACTTCTGGCATTCTCTTTTGTAATTCTTCAATGTGAAGAGGTGTACGAATTCCGGCGACAACATCTTCACCTTGAGCATTTGGTAAATACTCTGCAAAGACTTGTTTTTCACCTGTTGATGGTGAACGTGAGAAAGCAACACCTGTTCCGGAAGTTTCGCCTTTGTTGCCGAATGCCATTGATTGAACGTTAACAGCAGTTCCCCATTCGTATGGGATATTGTTCATCTTACGATAAACGTTAGCACGTGGATTGTCCCAGCTTCTGAAGACCGCACTGACAGCTTCCACTAATTGGACTTTTGGATCGGTTGGGAAATCTTCACCAAATGTTTTCTTATAATATGCTTTATAAGCCTTTACTAATTCTTTTAATTCTTCAGCGGTTACTTCTGTATCTAGTTTGTAACCTCTTTTTTGTTTGAGTTCGTCTAACATGCGATCCATATCATCACGTGGATGACCTTTGGCGATGTTTGTGAACATTAAAATGAATCTGCGGTAGCAATCCATCGCAAATCTTTCATTATTTGTTTCTCTCGCAAGTGCGGCAGCGGTGACATCGTTTAAACCTAAATTTAAAATTGTATCCATCATACCGGGCATGCTTTGACGTGCACCACTACGAACAGAAACTAAAAGTGGTTTGTGATCTCCACCAAAGATTTTTCCAGTTTTTGCTTCGACCTTTTTGATATTTTCAAAAATTTCTTCGATAAGGAATTCTGGAAGTTTTTTACCGCTTTGATAATAAAGAGTACAAGCTTCGGTTGTGATAGTGAAACCTTCTGGAATACAAACACCAATGTGAGTCATTTCCGCTAAGCCTGCACCTTTACCTCCTAGAAGCTCTTTACCTTTTCCATAAGCTTCCTCGAAGGCATAGACGTATTTCTTTTCAGCCATTGTAAATCCTCCTGTAGGCATGGCTCTCAATATATGAGAGCTAACGAGTAAATATTATCACACATAAAATGCATAAACATTAAAAATATAATAATTTTTATCAATTAAAACATTATATAATTGATTAGAATATATGCGTTTTGAAAGGAAAAGAAGAAATGAATAATAATCCACTGGTTTTAACTATTGATATTGGAACACAATCAGCAAGAGCCACTCTTATCAATAAAAAAGGGGAAATTGAGGCTATTATTAAAAAGCCTTACAACCCAGTTTATTTACAATCTCAAAGGGGCTATGCAGAACAAGATCCAGATTATTATTGGCATATTATCAAGGAATGCTTGAAAGAATTAAGCAATAAATATTTAAATCTCTTCTCAAGAATTAAAGGCGCTACTCTAACTTCTTTTAGGGATTCATCAGTTCAACTAGATGAAAATAACAAACCTTTAAGAAATTCAATTCTTTGGCTTGATCAAAGAATGGCTAAAGGTAAAGAAAAATTACCATTCTTTTACTGGTTTATATTTTGGATAATTGGAATGAAAAACACTATTATCTTAAATCGTTCAAGAACCATTGCTCATTGGCTTAAAGAAAACGAGCCTGAGACTTGGTCTAAAACAAAAAAGTATGTGAACATTTCGACATACTTAATCTATAAATTAACTGGAAATCTAGTGGATTCTGTTGCTTCTATGACCGGTCACTACCCAGTTAATTTTAAAAAGAGAAAATGGCATACAACAAAAGCTCTTAAAGGAATTATTTTTGGCATTCCACCTAGAATGTTATGTGAACTAAAACAACCAGGAGAAGTTTTGGGCACTATCAGTGATTCTTTATGTGATGAAGTCGGTTTACCTCATGAAATTAAAGTATATGCGACTGGATCTGATAAGGGATGTGAAACTATTGGTTTAGGAGCACTTAATAAAAATATTGGTGCAATCTCTTATGGAACAGCATCTACGATTGAAGTTTCCAATCAAAAATATCATGAACCAGAGATTTTTTTACCCGCCTATCCTGCAGCGGTAGAAGGCTGGTATAACATGGAGGTACAAATCTATCGTGGCTATTGGATGCTTACTTGGTTTACAAAGGAATTTGCTAGCGAATTGATCGATGAGGCTAAAATTCAATCTCTCGCGGTTGAAGAATTATTGAATTCAAAACTCAGTGAGATTCCACCTGGTTCAGACGGTTTAGTGCTTCAACCATACTGGGGACCAGGATTAAAAAGACCTTTGTCAAAGGGAGCAATTGTAGGTTTTTCTGATATTCACACCAGAGAACACCTTTATCGCGCAATTATCGAAGGTATTGCCTATGCCTTAAGAGAAGGCTTAGAGAGCATTGAAAAATCACAAAAACGTAAGATTAAAACGCTGATGATTTCTGGTGGTGGTTCACAAAGTGAAGCTATTTGTCAAATAACTGCGGATATATTTGGTTTGCCAGTTTCTAGAGTTCAAACTTATGAAACAACTTCCTTAGGTGCTGCAATTTCAACTTTCACAGCAATGGGAGAATTTGAAAACATCGAAACCGCAATTGAAACGATGTCACATAAAAGTAAAACTTTCGAACCAAACACCCTTGCTCATCAGCAATATGAATATTTGTATCGAAAGGTTTATTTGAAGATGTATCCTCAACTTAAGGATGTCTATAAAGATTTAAATAAATACGGTAAAAAGTATTAATTATTCCAATTCAAAGGCACCAGTATAGAGTTGATAATAAACTCCTCTTTTTTGAATGAGGTCACTATGAGTTCCTCTTTCAATGATTGAGCCATGATCTAGAACCATGATTGCTTCTGAATTTTGAACTGTTGAAAGTCGGTGAGCAATGACAAAGACCGTTCTACCTTCCATCAATCCGTCCATTCCCTTTTGGACTAGTTTTTCTGTTCTTGTATCGATTGACGATGTAGCTTCGTCCAGAATCATCACCGGAGCATCCAAAACTGCAGCACGCGCAATAGAAATCAATTGTCTTTGTCCTTGTGATAAATTAGCGCCGTCAGCAATTAATGGTGTATTAAATCCTTCAGGCAATCTGGTAATAAAATCATATGCATTAGCAATCTTAGCGGCTTGATAAACTTCCTCATCAGTGGCTTCTAAATAACCATATCTGATATTGCTCATTACAGTACCAGTAAATAAGCTGGTATCTTGGAGAACAATTCCTAATGAATGTCTTAAATCAGCCTTTTTAATTTTATTTATATTAATTCCATCGTATCTAATTTTTCCATCAGCGATGTCATAGAATCTGTTGATTAGGTTTGTAATGGTTGTTTTACCCGCTCCGGTAGCGCCAACAAAAGCTATTTTTTGTCCTGGATGAGCATAAAGCGAGATATCGTTTAAAACAATCTTGTCTGGTGAATAACCAAAATCAACATGATCGAAGACAATATCACCTTTTAATTCAGTGTAGGTGACTGTTCCATCACTATGTGGATGTTTCCAGGCATAATCTCTTGTTCTTTCATCGGTGACTTCGAATGTTCCATCCTCATGTTTTTTGATATGAACGAGGCTAACGTAACCATTATCTTCTTCTGGTTTTTCATCTAATAATGCAAAGATTCTTGAAGCTCCCGCTAAACCCATCATTACGTATGTAATTTGTTGAGCGAAAATGTAGAAACAGTTTGTATATGTTTTTGAAAGCGTTAAAAACGCTAAAACTGTTCCAATTTCTAGAGGTACCATTCCCACGATGGTTGGATTTGAAATATTCATCATAAGGAAAGCTGAACCAACAATTGCAAGGGTAACATACATAATATTACCTATATTTCCCATAATTGGCGCTAGAAGGTTGCCATTGATATTTGCAGTGGTTGCGGCGTTATATAATTCTTCATTGATTTTATCAAAACCATTCGTTGATTCTTCCTCGTGAGTGAAAACTTTGATTACTTTTAAACCTTTGATTGATTCTTCAATATTTCCTTCAACTTTACCAACCCAATATTGTTGTTTCACAAAGTATTTGGAAGCTTTACTACCCATAGATTTAGTAAGCAAGAGCATGAAGATTGTTCCAACAACAATAACCAACATTAACCAAACTGAATAAATTAGCATAATAGCTACTACAACAATAATGGTGAATATACTTCTAAATATATCAGGAAGAGAAGAGGACACTAGTTGTCTAATGGTATCAGTGTCATTAGTGTATATGGACATCACATCGCCTCTTTGGTGCGTATCAAAGTATTTGATTGGCAACGTTTCCATGTGTTCAAACATTTCAATTCTTAGTTTGTTCAAATATTTTTGAGTGGTTACCGCCATGATGATACTCCATCCCCAAGAGGCGAAAATCCCAATGAAATATATTGAAGCCATGATAATAACTAAAGGAACGACAGATTGAAATATTTCCGAAGCTCCCTTGCCTGCTTTGATGGTGCTTTCAAGGGTGTTAGTAAAGTTTTTAATACAAATAGAAGCGGAAACGTTAGCTAGAGCATTGATTAAAATACAAAACATTGCTAGTGTTAAGCGCCACTTATAATTTTTGAACAAAATTTTTAATAACCTTGCAAAAGTACCCTTTTTAATTGTTCCAGGTTTACTTTTCATTTGAGGCTTTGCCATAACTTAGTTTCCTTCCCTTCTGTTTTGAGTGTAGTAAACTTCTTGATAAATAGTATTTGTTGCTAAGAGTTCGTCGTGTGTTCCAATGGCATTGATTTTTCCATTATCCATAACGACAATGAAATCCGCATCTTGAATAGAAGAAATTCTTTGAGCAACCACGATTTTTGTAGTGTTTGGAATTCTATTTTTTAATCCATTTCTAATTAACGCATCGGTTTTTGTATCAACAGCGGAAGTAGAATCGTCTAAAACGAGGACTTTAGGAGATTTTAATATTGCACGGGCAATACATAATCTCTGTCTTTGACCACCTGACACGTTAGTGCCGCCTTGTTCAATGTAAGTATTATATTTTTCTGGGAAACTTTCGATGAACTCTTCTGCTTGAACAATTTCGCAGGCTTCCTTGAGTTCTTCATCACTAGCGAATTTGTTACCCCATCTTAAGTTTTCTGCGATGGTACCAGAAAATAAGACATTATTTTGCAAGACAACTGCAACGTTATCTCTTAAGGTTTTTAAATCGTAATTTTTAACGTTAATATCTCCGACAAGCACTTCACCTGTGTCTACATCATACAAACGTGAAATTAAGTTTATTAATGATGATTTTCCACTTCCAGTAGATCCTAAGATACCGACAAACTGACCAGCCTTAATTTTTAAGGTGATATCTGATAAGGTTTCTTTTTCTGCTGTGGAAGAATATTTAAATGAAACATTGTTGAATTCAACGTCACCATTTGGTACTTCCATAACGGCGTTTTCTGGTGATTCAATAGTGGATTTTTCTTCGAAGACTTCGTTGATACGTCTAAAACTCTCCATCGACATTGTTAATGAAACAACAATCATCGATAGTATCATTAATGAACTTAAAATTTGAATCCCATACGTGATTAAAGCTGAAAGAGTTTCAACACCCACAGAACCATATTGAATAGTGAATTGCCCATCCTTTAATACTCTATTAGCGGTTTTTGAAATAATGTAGGAACCCAATGTTAAAACAAGCAAGTTTGATATATGGATAGCAGTATTCATAAGTGGGTTAATATACGCTAAGATTTTTTCAGCCTTAACAAAGTCCTTAGTCAAGGAATCTGAAGTATCTTTAAACTTCTTAATTTCATAATCTTCTCTAACGTATGATTTGACCGTTCTAATACCAGAAATATTTTCATTTACAGACTCATTAAGTGCATCATAACGTTTGAACACTTTCATGAATATTGGGAAAGCGCTTTTGGATAAGAATAGAAGTGCTAAACCAACAATTGGAATGATGATGATGAATATCAACGCTAATGGTCCACCTGTGATAAAAGCCATCACTACAGAGAAGATAAACATCAGTGGAACACGAATAACAATTCTAATGGACATTTGGAAGGACATTTGAGCGTTATTAATATCAGTGGTCATTCTTGTAACTAATGATGAAGCAGAGAATTTATCAATATTAGCAAAAGAGAATGACTGAATTTTTCTATAGAGATCACCACGTAAGTTTTTCGCTAATCCACTTGAGGCTTTAGAAGCGAAAATCCCACCAAAAATGCCACATAATAAAGAAAATACAACCATTGCTATAAGAATTCCAGCGATAGGAAGAAGAGCGGTTGGGTTGTTTGACTTTCTCATCTTTTCTATGAGTAGTGTCATCATAAAAGGAATTACACACTCCATGGCGACTTCGCCGATTGTAAATAGCGGTGTCAAAAGAGCATAGACTTTATATTCTCGAACTGATTTCAGAATAGTAGAGAATTCTTTCCAAGCTTTTTTCATAATAATTCCTCCGATTATTTCTTTATTAAAATATTCATTATTATTTCGGGTGTTGGGCAGATAAATCTTTTTAGACCAATATACAATCTGTTAAAAGACAGACCAGTAATCATTGATAGAATGGCAACTGCATATACCTTAGGATTACCATCATTTATATCTCCCTCTATTTGTCCTTTTTTAATTAGATCTATTAATAACCAATAGACCAGTAGTGGTTTATTTTTTTTGTTTATATCCTTTGGTTTTGGAATGTTATCTTTTTGTAAATGTAAGTTAAATAATAAATATAAAATACAAACCAAATTTTTATTATTTCCAACTAGGATTTCATATAAGCAATTCAATAAATCATGGATAGCAAATTTAGCTTTTTGATTATAATTGATACTATTTATTAAAGGTATGAACTGCTTTAGAGCAACTTCTTCAATCACTGAGAAGAAGAGTTCTTCTTTGTCTTTAAAATAATGATAAAAAAGACCATGTGAACACTTTGCGGCTTTGGTCACGTCATCAATATTCACACTTGAATAACCTTTAAGTGCGAATAAATATAGTGAGCATATTAGGATGCTATTTCTTCTTTCTTCTTTAATTAATTGATTTTGTTCTCTTGTTTTAGGCATAATTTTTTGTTGACAAAAGTGTCAACTAAATATGTTACATTAAAAATTATATTTTTCAAAGATACTAATTCCACTTTTTATTCTGTTTGAAAAATTACATTCGGATATATAATAATTTGGTCATGAAAAATTTTATTTTTATTTCCCCACATTTCCCTAACACATACTACCGCTTTGTAGAAGCATTGAGAGTGGATGGTTTTAATGTTTTAGGAATTGGAGATGCACCATATGAAGAAATACCCGAGGAATTAAAAAGGTGTATTACTGAATATTATTTATGCCCAAACATGGACAATTTTGATAACGAAATAAAAGCGGTTCAGTATTTTAAAGATAAATATCAAACGATAGATTACATCGAAAGCAATAATGAATATTGGTTATATAAGGACGCTTTATTAAGGGAGATGTTTGATATCAAAAATGGTCCTCGACCAGATTTATTAAACATATATCAACATAAATCTTTAATGAAAGAACGCTACTTAAAAGCAGGAGTTAAAGTCGCCAAATGGATTCTTATAGATACCCTTGATAACGCTATTAAATTCGTTGAAGAAGTTGGTTTTCCAGTATTTATTAAACCCGATGTTGGTGTAGGCGCTGAAGGTGACTATAAAATCAAAAATATTGAGCATTTAAAGTTTTTTTTCTCAAATTGTAATAAAAATATCTCCTATATTTGCGAACAATATATTACTGGCAATATTATTTCTTACGATGGAATTTGTGATTCGAATAGCAACGTTATTTTCTCCGCTTCTAATTTCTTTCCACCATCAATTTCTGAAATTGTCGAGCAACATAAAGACACCTTTTATTTTACTTATCCAGAAGTTCCTCATGACTTAGAAGAGATTGGAAGAAGAGTAGTTAAAGCTTTTGAAGTCAAAAATAGATTCTTTCATTTGGAATTCTTTAGATTAACAGAAGATATTAAAAATTTTGCTGCAAAAGGAGAAATTGTTGCCTTAGAAACTAATATGAGACCTGCAGGAGGTTACACGCCTGATTTAATCAATTATGCAAACTCTGTGAACTGCTATCAAATATGGGCGGATTCTGTTGCTTATGATGAAAATAGACAAGATTCAACCCTAAAAAAATATTATGCTGGATGTGCTTCAAGACGGGATGATGTTGATTATTTTTATAGCGATGAGGAAGTTCTAAGAACATTTAAAAATGAGATAGTTAACCACGGCCGCTACGCAAAGGTGTTTTCCGGCGCAATGGGAGATCGTTTCTTCATGGCTAGATTTAATTCTTTAGCGGATATCAACCTTTTCAAAGATTATGTGGAGAGGAGATCTTTATCTTTTGTAAACTCTTCAAATTCTAACCATCTGAATTTAACCGGTGAAGATATCAATATGCTAAGAGAAAATAACGACAATAATGATAAACCTTCAATTTGTGATAGACATATCGACGGCGCTTAATCCTAAAATTCCATTTATAAATGGATTGTTGCTAATTAAGTAGAATGTTATACTACTAGAAACATGAATTCAAAATCCGAATCTTTTATCAAAGGAACAACATTTCTTAGGCATCATCAACATAAAGAGGCTAGAGATGTTTTTACTGAGGGTATCAAAAGCAATGATCCTTTATGTGCTGTTGGACTATGGTACATGTCTTTAACTAACATTGATCCATCTATTGGTGTTTGGTTTAGTAATTCTCAATATGAAAACACAATCAAGCGTCTAATAGTGCTTGCTGAGGAAGAGAATGTTCCTGAGGCTTACTACGTTTTAGGAAAACTTTATTATGATGGTGGCTTTGGTCTTCCTTGCAATGAGAAAAAAGGAATCAAATACATCAAAAAAGCTGTTGAGTTAGGTTCTGAATTTGCTTTAGATTTCGAGGAATTGCTTTTAACAGATTTATCTAAAGAAGGTTTTTATTCTTCCTTCAATGATGAAATGTATCTCAATGATAAAAAACAATATGAAACTCTAATAAATCACTTTGTAGAATTCATTGATAATTTAAATGAAAATGATGTTAATGAAGAAACATTTAAAGTTGTTAAGTCTAAGTATTTAGAGATTAAAACCTTACAAACTAAATTGAATGATTTTATTGCACTGGTGGATACTTCTAAACCAAGTAGTTTAGTATGTAACAATGAAAGCGATAACATCTACCTTTGCTCACTTCCATTAACTGATAAACTATCATCGTTTTTGTCTCTTTATTTACAAAAAGGGTATGTTTTAAATAGGGACGATAATTTCTTTGGTGAATCGTTTAATAGAAGCAATAATTTTGAATTCAAAACTATTTTAAACTCCTATTCATTTGCTAGGAAGATGATTGGTAATAACGCTAAGTATATTTCTAATGACCTATATTCAACTTATTTCGATCAATTAAAAAATAGATATTATTTCATGTCTGGTTCAGCAAAAAATGAAACTGAACTAAATGCAATCGATGAACAATATAATAACGAAATGAATCAGTTCTATAAACTTAAAAACGATGTCTTAGATGAGCATTTAATCAAGGCGTTAGAACTTAATAAAAGAACTGAGTACATTTTGTGTGGAAACAAACAAAATGGACCCCTACTAAAAGCATTAAAAGATATTGGTTTTGACTATAAAGCTTATGTTTCTTTAACTAGAGTGTTTGAAGAATTCATTCCTTCAATATTGAAGTTCTTAGAAAGGAAAAGAACACTTATATCAACTTCATCTGGTTATCAATCCATTTATTACTCCTATGTCACTAGTGTTCCTGCGACAACTTCATATTTATCCACTGGGGAAATTAAAAAATACGCCGCTGATATCTGCGAGACCGTTTCTGATACAATGAGAAATATTGTCAATGAGTATTTTGCATCGCACAAGGCTTCTTTTGTTTACAATCAAAATGCTTCTTCTGAAGGGACAGGTGGAGTGACCATCTCCTTCTTTTCTAATAACTCTAATAGAGTAGTAATTTATGATTGGCCAGGTAAGGGAGCACTATATACAACCGTTCATGAATTTGGACACGTTTATCACAACTTACGAAATGTTAAGTATGGATATAAAAACGGAAAAGATTCTTTAGCAAGAGAATATATGACTTCTCCACTAGTGGAGACATACTCCCAATTTATGGAAATAGTGGGTCATAATTACATGATGAAAAATAATCCAATAAATGAAGATCCTCTTTATTTATTAGATGATTATTTATGCACAATAATCGGCAAAGTAATGGGATTTTATGAAGGAACCCATCTTGAAAATAGATTGTATTGGATGATTGATAATAATGTTCCGTTCACATTAGAAACTGTTTCAAAAAATATCAAAGAGGCCGCAAGAGATGTGGAACTTTACTATGGACAAAGTTCAATCAATAAGAAGATATTGTCCTTGTTTGGGAATGACAGCTATTATTCAATTCGATACTTCGTCGGTATAATTATTGCTCTTCTCATGGCTAAAAAATTAAATGATGAACCTATTAGATATAAAGAAGTGATTGAAAAGATTATTTCGCTTCCAAGTGATGTTAATGCTGATGAACTAATTAAAGTAAGTGAAATTAATTTAAAAGATCAAAAGGAAATCAGAAGTCTATTTTCTAAATTTCAACAACAAATCGATGAATTCATCGCTTTAACCGAGCCGCTATTAGATGAGAAGTTTAAAGGAAGGGTATGGAAAGCATAATGATTGATAGAAATTTTCAAACCCCATTTTCTTTAGGGCGATACAAATTTAAAAATGGTGATTACTTATCAGCGATAAATACTTTCAAAACTGGTATGGAAAATGGTGATATCAAATGTCGATTTGGCTACGCTAACATGCTTTATTTTGGCTATAAAATTAATGGTCAGAATTTTTTTAATAAGAATGCGGCGAAAAGGATGATGATGCTCATCTACGAGCCAATCTTAAAATTAGCTAATAATGATGATCCGGAAGCTTCCTTTATTATTGGAATGTATTTTATCAATGGTTATTATTCAGTAGGTTCTAGGGAACATGCTTTAAAATGGTTTATTAAATCTCATGAATTAGGATATTTTGAAGCTCAAGATTTAATTTACGCTATTTCTATGATTTGGAAAAACCCAGGCCCTTATACCTCAATATATGATGATAAATTTTCAAGTGACAAAAATGAACTAATTAACCTATTAGATGAGTATAAAAGTTTATCATCTAGTCAAGAAACAATTCTTTCAAATTCTTCTAGAATTAACAAAATTGAAACTCGTTTTTTGTGCCTATTTAGCAAAATAAATACCTATATAGAAATGAGCCTTGAAAGCGATCTTAATGTATCAACTTACTTACAAGATAGTCATAAAGATATTATTTCCTTAAATAAGACATTTAGCAGGTATATGGAGTTGGTGAAACGTTCCATTAAATTACCACAAGAATATACTTCAATAAAGGCAAATTTAGAAATTAAAAGGGAATTTGATAAGGTTTTTGATGATTATAATAGCTATTTTAATGAATCATTAGTGGATAGCTTAAAGTCGTATTCATTTGATAATAAAGGTATTTTGTCTAATTATTCTTATCATTGTTATGTTGCTTCCACTGTTAACAAGATGCTTTCTGAAAAGACGTTATTTAATTCCTATTTAACTACACTTGGATATTCAAATAGTGGTGATTATACAATTGAAAAGATTGGGATCAATAAAACTATTTTTGATTTATTTAAAAAGAGCACTGATGAAGTGCTCTCCTCTCTTTCTATTTACACTACGTTTAAAGCAAATCAGTTGTATAAAAATAATAAAAAACCACTTTTTGAAAAGCATTTCGATTGTTTGTTATCACCTTTAGAATTAGATTATTCATCTTTTGATTTTCCTCTTTTATCTTTTGATGATTCCCATATCTTTTATAGTGAAATTTTTGATGCTTTAGGTGATTGCTTAAACTTCTATTTTAAAGATGGAAAGGAATTCGTTGAGTACGCCATTAAAAATCATAGGATTCATAAGATTATAGACAAAACTCGTTCTTCAAAAAATTACTATTTTACTGACCCAAGTGATTTTTATATTTTTTACAATGGTTTTTCTACTTTAAAAGGTATCAGTAAATTGAGCGAATTAGTTATGGAAGCCTACTGTTTTATGTTTTTGGACAAGAATCATCACGTTTCTCACACTCGTTTAGTAAATAATTTATTTATTAAATCACTATGTAAAGCCTTCAGTGCTCATGTTATCAATTACTTCATTGAACAATTCCCACATAGAACCATTTATAAAGAAGAAAAAGTAATTATATTTGGGCAACATTTAATTAAAGATATTTTATATTCGAATGTCGAAAATACTACTGAAATTAGGGGAAAATATTTGCTAATCAATGAAAGTGCATTGACGAATTCAATTATTCCGCAGGAAATTACTAGAGTAACAAACTATTCTGTGGACGCTTCATCATATTGTTACACTCACTTAATTTTAGATAAGGATTATTTCAATAAAGATCCATATCCAACGATATTAGATTCGATGTCTATATTGTTAGGAAACGAAATAGAAATATGTTTAGAAAACACCTCTTGCACTAAAGACAAATTATTAGAAACACTTCAACTATCATTAGAAAATGATGCTGTTACAGTTTTTAATAATATTTCTTTTGATATTTCTAGTAAAGTTTTATGGAGTAGATGTTATAATAACATCGTTAATTTTTTTAATGATTTTATTTTGAGCAGTTCAAAAAACAGCAAATAAATAAGGTAGGAGAGTTTATGGGAAACAATCATTTAGGTGGAAATAACAATTCAAATAACAATAACGCTAATCACTTAGGTGGTAATTTAGGTGGAAATAATAGCTCTAATACCATAAATTCTAATAGTGGTAATAATACAAGCGGTGGAAATCATTTAGGCGGCAATTTGAGTAACAATTCCACTATTAGTGAAAACAATTCAAATACTACCAACACAAACACTAATAGAAATAATAACCTAGGTGGTAATTTAAACAATAATTCAATTAATACACCTGTTAATAATACTAATAGCGGTAACGCCTCTAATACTGTTCAACCATCAACTGATGAACCAGTTAGAGGTGCGGATGATGAAGACACACGCCCTGCTATGGAACAATTAAATGATTTCATTGGTTTAGGAAGTGTTAAAGAAACTATTGCTGGATTTAGAGCATTCTTAGTCAAAAATAAGAAGAATAAGAAATTAAATATCCATATGGCTTTTACCGGTAATCCAGGAACTGGTAAAACCGCTGTTGCTCGTCTTATTGGAAAAATCTTCTACGAAGAAGGAATTTTGCCAACTCATACTTTCATTGAAGGTGATCGTTCGACATTAGTAGTGGGTTACATCGGACAAACTGCAACTAATGTTCATGAAAAAGTTAAATCAGCAATGGGTGGTGTCATCTTCATCGATGAAGCCTACCAATTAGCGAATGAAGAAGATCATCAAGACTTTGGACATGAAGCAGTTCAAGCTCTTTTAAAGGATATGGAAGATTATAATGGCAAATTCTGTTGCATTCTCGCTGGTTATACTGAACCATTAGAAAAAATGATAGCCACTAATCCTGGTTTTAAATCACGTATTGCTTACTTCGTTAATTTCCCCGATTATTCTATAAGTGAACTTCTACAAATTCTTGAATTATTCCTTAAAAAGGATAATTACCAAATGGAAGAAGAAGCCAAGAAAAAACTGATGGAATACATTGAAAATTACCGTTTGGGGAAGAAAGACTTCGCTAATGCGCGTGAGATTAGAGAAACACTTCAAAAAATTGAAATTATTCAAGCTAAACGTTCCTATACCGATGCGGAGGACAGACTCCTCACTGTGGAAG
>Ga0129317_1001471_pt1 | contig 17055 bp, 16 predicted proteins | sample Cm1ome_FD_94430 | JGI IMG/M metagenome (GOLD analysis project Ga0129317, IMG submission 94430) | Eastern black-and-white colobus group fecal microbial communities from Wisconsin, USA - Cm1105 metagenome | ecosystem: Host-associated > Mammals > Digestive system > Large intestine > Fecal | place... | reverse complement strand
CTCTTTGACTATATGGCTGCGGGGAAACCCATTTTTTGTGATTTTCCTTGTGATTACAACCCTGCAGTCAAGGAAGGATGTGGAATAGAATCTGTTGACACATCGGCATCTGCGATTGCTTCTAAAATTGATTATATATCAGAACTTAAAGAAAAAGACTATGAGGCTTACTGTTATAATGCTTTAAACGCAGCACGCAAATATGATTTTAAGAATCTAACTAATGATTTGATTTCTGTGGTGGTATCCAAATAAGTGATTGAACCGTAGGAGAACTGATATGAAATACGCATTAATTGGTTGTGGGCGCATTGCCGTCAACCACATAACGGCAATAGAAAATAATAACTTGGATGTTGTTGCTCTCTGCGATGTTGATTCAGAACACGTAGATGTTTTAGTCGATAAGACGGGCTTTGATCAGGATTTCCTCAGATACTCAGACTATAAGCAAATGATAACTGAGCATCCAGAGATTGAACTGATTGCTATAGCTACTGACAGCGGTGTTCATGCGGAGATTGCTCTTTACTGTATAGATAAAGGAATCAATGTAATAATTGAAAAACCCATGGCTATGTCAATGAATGATGCCGAGGAGATCATTAGACGTAGCGAAGAAAAAGGCGTCAAAGTCACAGTATGTCATCAGAATAGATTCAATGTGGCTGTTCAGCAACTAAGAAAGGCTCTTGAAAAAGGTCGATTCGGTAAACTTTCCCATGGTTCCATCAATGTTAGATGGAATAGGGGAAGGGACTACTATAACCAAGCTTCGTGGAGAGGTAAATGGGCTTCCGATGGTGGTTGTCTTTTCAATCAGTGTATTCATGGCATTGACCTTCTTAGGTGGATGATGGGCGATGAGGTGGATGAAATCTATGGTGTTACAAAACAACAGTTTCATGATTATCTTGAGTGTGAAGATTTAGGACAGGCTGTTGTAAAGTTCAAAAATGGATCAATAGGTTTAATTGAAGGGACTGTTAATGTTTACCCGCATAATCTTGAGGAAACGCTATACATCTTTGGTGAGAACGGTACTGTTAAAATAGGAGGTAAGTCTACAAATAACATCGATGTGTGGGATTTCAAAGACGAAGGAGAATCGGATCTGGCAAATAAGGGGTTGCAAGAGCAGACTAGCAATGTCTATGGTAACGGTCATACATCTCTCTATGCAGACATGATTGATGCTATTAGGAATAATCGTAAACCCTATATTGATGCAATAGCGGGGCGTAATGCTGTAGAGATGATTCTTGCCATATACAAAAGTGCGGAAACAGGACTTCCTGTTAAACTTCCTCTCGCAGGTGTTTCTTCTACTGATTTTATAGGAAGTTTTAACCATGAGTAAGTACTTCGTTCATGAAAGTTCTTATATAGATGATGATGTTAAAATAGGAGAAGGTACTAAGATTTGGTATTTCTGTCATGTACAGAAAGGTGCAATGCTAGGTTCTAATTGTTCTCTCGGACAGAATGTTAACATCTCAAACAATGTTAAGATAGGCAACGGTGTTAAGATACAGAACAACGTTGCAGTCTATGAAGGAGTAGAGATAGAAGATGATGTATTCTGTGGTCCTTCTTGCGTTTTTACGAATGATTTAACTCCGAGAGCAAAGTATCCAAAGGGACATGAGAACTACAAGAAAACGCTCATTAAGAAAGGTGCCAGCATAGGAGCCAATGCAACTATCGTCTGTGGGCATATCGTTGGAGAGTGGGCTTTGATTGGGGCTGGAGCTGTAGTTGCATCGGATGTTCCTGCTCATGCTCTTATGCTTGGTGTCCCAGCAAAAAGAGCAGGTTGGGTATGTGAATGTGGTGAACTTTTGAAAGAAGGTTTTTTCTGCAAGAAATGCGGAAGAGAATATGTCGAGACATCAGATGGTCTTATGGAGAAAAGATAAGTGCAGTTTAGAGATTTGGGTAAACAGTATCATATTTTAAAGAAAGAAATAGATGAAAGGATTGAAGGTGTTATTAGTACATCTTCCTTTATTCTCGGTAAACCAGTTGCAGAATTAGAGGGTAAACTTGCAGAATATTGTGGGAGAAAGCATTGCATAGGAGTTGGAAACGGTACTGATGCACTTGTTCTTTCCTTGCGTGCTTACGATATAGGAAGAGGTGACGCAGTATTTGTTCCGGACTTCACTTATATTGCGTCAGCAAGTTGTGTTTCTCTTGTTGGGGCTACCCCTGTATTTGTTGACATAGACTTAAACACGTTCAATATGTCTCCAGTTGCTTTGAAAGAAGCAATTGAGAGAGTTAAGAAGGAAGAAAAGCTTAATCCAAAGGCAATTATTCCAGTTGATTTGTTTGGACTTCCTTATGATGTAGACACAATAAACACAATAGCTGAAGCTAATAATCTCCTTGTTCTAGAAGATGCGGCACAAGGATTTGGCGGATTATATAAAAACAAGAGGGCCTGTTCGTTAGGTGATATCAGCGCAACATCATTCTTCCCTGCTAAGCCTTTAGGTTGTTATGGTGATGGTGGAGCTGTTTTTACCGATGATGATGAAGTTGATAGACGAATCAGATCTTTACGAGCTGGAGGAAAGTCACCTACTGATAAATACGACAACAGAGAGATTGGGTATAATTCCCGTTTGGACACGCTACAGGCTGCAATACTTCTTCCAAAGTTCAAGGCTTTTGCTGATTATGAACTTGATTCAGTAAATAAGGTAGCCTCGTGGTATGAGGAAAGACTGAAGGATAGCGTAGTTACTCCGAACATTCCAGATGATTATTTGTCCAGCTGGGCACAGTATACCATAAGACTAGAAAACAAGAAAGTAAGGGACAATCTTCAGAGGAAATTGAAGGAAGAGGGTGTTCCTTCAATGGTTTACTATCCAAGGGGAATGCATCAGCAGGAAGTGTTCAAGTATATGAACCTTTCTGCTGAATTATACCCCAATGCTATTGAGGCAACAGAAACAGTTCTGAGCTTGCCAATGCATCCTTACATGGGTGAAGAGTCGGTCGAGACGATTTCAAATTTAATTAAGAAGAATATTTAAAAGGGGATGAATGATGACTTTTAACAATATTTATGACGAACTTATTGAAGGAAAAACCAATCTTGCTCTTGTTGGGCTTGGTTACGTTGGTATGCCTATTGCCGTTGAATTTGCTAAGCATGTCAATGTTATCGGATACGATATTAATGAAAACCGTATTAATGAGTATAGAAGCGGCATAGATTCAACAAATGAAGTAGGAGAGAATATCAGGACAACTACAGTAGATTTTACAGCAGATGCTAAAAAACTTTCTGAAGCAAGATTCTTGATTGTCGCGGTTCCTACTCCAGTCAAAGATGACAATACACCGGATCTTGGACCAGTTGAAGGAGCATCAAGAACTGTTGGCAAAAATATAAGGAAGGGTTCAATTGTTGTGTTTGAATCGACCGTATATCCTGGAGTTACCGAGGATGTTTGTGTTCCTATTATTGAAAAAGAATCAGGCCTCAAGTGTGGAGTTGATTGGAAGATTGGTTACTCTCCTGAGCGAATCAACCCAGGCGATAGGGTTCATACGTTAACCAGTATTGTTAAGGTTGTCTCGGGTATGGATGAAGAGACTGGGGATGAAATTAAAAAGGTTTATGATATTGTAATCAAGGCTGGCACTTTCCCAGTCAGCTCAATAAAGACAGCTGAAGCCGTTAAGGTAGTAGAAAACTCACAGCGTGATATAAACATTGCTTTTATGAACGAAATAGCAATGATATGCGACAGAATGGGCATTGATACAGATGAGGTTCTTTCCGGTATGAATACAAAGTGGAATGCCCTTGGATTTAAACCTGGACTTGTTGGCGGTCATTGTATTGGGGTTGACCCGTACTATCTAACAAGTGCAGCAGAGAGACTAGGGTACCACAGCCAGATTATTCTTAATGGTAGACAGGTTAACGATAGCATGGGTGCTTTTGTCGCGGATGCTGCTATCAAACAGATGATTGAAGCAGGTCTAGCGCCTAAAAGAGCTACAGTTGTTATATTAGGAATTACATTCAAGGAAAACTGCCCTGATACCCGTAACAGCAAGGTTGTTGATATCATAGATAGACTGAAAGAATATGAGATTAATCCAATCGTTACAGATAACTGGGCAGATAAGGAAGTTGCGAAAAAGGAATACGGCGTAGACCTTGTTGATTTTGCCAAACTTCCGAAAGCTGACTGTGTGATTGTTGCTGTAGGACATAATGAGTACAGAAGCCTGTCCATGATGAAACTTAAGAGCTTATTTTATGATAATGCTAACGCAGAAAAAGTTTTGATAGATGTTAAGAGTTTGTACAGGATTGATGAGCTAAAAGCTTCTGGGATGAGATTCTGGAGATTGTAATAACGAGGATTGTCTGTGGGCAAAACTGTTTGCATTTTGATTGCCGGAGATTACCCCTACCTGAATGGGGAATCCTTTTATGAGGATGAAGCTCCTTATACCTCAAAATTCTTTGATGAGGTTTTAGTCTTCTCTCTGAATGCGGGAAAAAAAAGTATTCAAACACGAAATACTCCAGGTAACTTTAGAAGTTTTCCAATTGCAGAAGTCTCTGGTAGGCGAAAATACGTTTTTTACCTATTAAAGGGTCTCCTTTGTCATTCTGCCTTTTCTCATTCTGATTTTTCGTTGAAACATAGGTTTGCTGATGATTATTTGGCTGGAAAAAGTAAGGTTGAGTTTGAAAAAGTTAAGAGAATACTTGAACGAGTTTCTTTTGGTGGTGATACGCGGTTTGTTGTATACAGTTATTGGTTCTTTGATCATGCGTTGCTTGCTGTGAGAATTAAGGAATACCTTGTAAATTCTGGTTATTCTGTTGTTGCTGTATCTCGTGCACACGGATATGATTTGTATCCAGAGCGAAATAAGCTAAAATACCTCCCTTATCGGGAATTGCTATTGGATAGGTTGGATAAAGTATTCCCTTGTTCTCAGAATGGAGTTGACTTTTTATGTTCTGCTTATCCCGCTTTTAGAAACAAAGTGAAACTCGGAAGGTTGGGGACGTCTGATTTTGGTTTGAAGGAAATTGAGGGTTTTTCTCATACCATTGCAACCTGTTGTTTTCTTAGTCCTCTTAAACGAATGACTTTTTTTGCAGAGGTTTTTTGTCTATTGTGCAGAAAGGATTCAAAAGCTAAATGGATTTGCATTGGAGCCGGACCAGATTTATCTGTGGTAAAAAAGATTATAGCTGAACATAATTTGAATAGTAGAGTTCTTTTCACTGGTGCTTTAAAAAAAGCAGAAGTAATTGATATTTACAAAAGGGAGGATATTGCTCTTTTTTGTAATGTTAGTGAATATGAAGGCGTTCCTGTTTCCATAATGGAGGCTCAGTCTTTTGGAATTCCTGTCGTAGCTACGGATGTGGGTGGAACAAGAGAGATTGTAAATGAGGATATCGGTGCATTGGTTGATGTTGATATTTCGGCAAAGTCATTAGCTGGGATTCTCTACAATTTTCTCTCGAAATCTAAAGAAAGCTTTTTGCATCAAAGGAGATTGGTGCGTGAATCTTGGAATAAAAATTCTTGTTCTGATAGAATATACACTGGATTTGCTCAAGATTTGATAAATCTATTTCCTTTATGATGTGATATAACGAGTATCTCTTGTTTTTTTGAAGAATGGAGTGTTGCAAATTGAAATCTATGGCAAAAGTTTCTTATGGTGCAAAAAGAGAAAAAGCCGAGGTAAAGAAGATTGTTATGTACATTGATAGCATGGGACACGGTGGGGCGCAACGTGTGATGTCTATTCTTATAGATAACCTCACTAAATCCAAGGTGCATGTTGTCCTTGTAAATGATTTTAAGTTAAGCAATAATGAAACGCAATATTCTATTGATGAAGGAGTAAAAAGATATTATTTACAAGATAAAATTGAAGGGAATTTTTTTTCTAAAAACATCAAAAGGATTCATAACTTACGGAAGATAATCAAATTTGAAAAACCTGATATCGTTCTGTCGTTTTTAGGTAATCCTAATAAACGCATGTTATTGGCAACGATAGGGATTAGTGTTAGGAAGGTTGTTTCTGTACGCAATGACCCGAATAAGGAATATGGAGCTGGGGCATTTCATCGAATAATTGCCAATTTGATTCTCGGATTATCTGATGGTGTGATATTCCAAACGAAAGATGCTCAGAAGTACTTTTCAAAATCAATTCAAAAGAAAAGCGAGGTAATATTTAATCCCGTTTCAGATGTGTTTTTTGATACAAAATATATTGGTGATGAAAAGACCATCGTTTCTATTGGAAGGTTGGAACAACAGAAGAACAATGCTTTGTTGATAAACGCATATGCTAAGATTGCTGATAAATATCCTGATTATAGACTTGTTTTCTATGGACAGGGTTCTTTGGCAAAAGAATTGCAACAATTGTGCAGTGATTTGCACATATCTTCTCGTGTTGTTTTTGCAGGTGACACAAATAACGTTTCTGAAGTACTTGAACATTGTGGATTATTTGTTCTTTCTTCTGATTATGAGGGAATGCCGAATTCTCTTATGGAGGCTATGGCGGTTGGGGTACCTTGTATATCGACGGATTGTCCTTGTGGCGGGCCTAAAGAATTAATTGTTAACGGACAAGATGGGGTTCTCGTTGATGTAGGTAACTTAAAGCAACTTGAGGACGCAATTTGCATGCTGCTTAATGATGACATAAGCAGATGTAGACTTGGGCAGAATGCAAAAGAGGAGACCTTGAGATTAAAATCATCCATAATTTGTGAAAAATGGAAATCTTTTTTTGAAAAAATAATAAATTGCATGTGAGCTGAAGTTTTAATTCTGTAATTTTCTAAAATTTTTGGAGGTTGTATTCATTGGTGAATGAAAGTTATGTAAATTTAAATGACCACAATCATTCAGCCTATCATGGGAATAAGAATTTCGCAGGTTTCTTGTTTAAATCTACCTTGCTGTTTCTTCTGATATACAACTCACAAGTAGTTGAATCTGTTCCTAGTTTAACATCAGCGCGTTTGTCATTTCTTGTTGCAATTTTGTATGTAGTTTTTACCCATAGGGGCTATTTGTTGATTGTTGAAAACTTCACTCATAAAGAAATCAGAAGCCTATGGGACATTAACTTTATTCTTTTTGTTTATGCTCTAATTCTATTATGGATACAGGGATTTGGAGATGGTGAAACGATTATTGCTGGTCAGTTGAATTTGTTATTGATAGATATACCTGCAATTTTTGTTTTTCAATTTCTGTTTAATGATTCTGGTGAACTTGCTGAATCAGTTGTTTTTGTATCTATAGTGCAATGTATTCTAATCTTATCTTCGACTATATTTCCGTCTATAGCTGCTGTTTTGGATTCAACAATGTATAATCGTTCGGCTTATTGGGATACCTCTTTCCTTCGGGCAAGTGGTTATGCTGTTGGTTTGGGGTGTTATACTTCTACAGGAGGATTAAAACTTGGCTTGGGTATGATTTTTTGCGTTTATTTTATTTCCAAGAGGCAGAGCAGTATGTTTTATATGTTGATGTTGTGCTTCATAGGTATCGTCTCTACAATGGTGGCTAGAACGAGTTTGGTTATTTTGTTATTTTGTTTCTTGTTTTTAATATTATCAAATAGCAAAAGGAATAAGTTTCTGAAAACTTTTTTTTCATTGAGTGCTGCGATACTGTTTTTTTTCATTTTCTTTTGGGTTGTTGATTCTGTTATTAGTGAGGAGTTTCTTAATAAGTACTTTGCACGAGTTATGTACCTGAAAAAAGTTGGGCTTTGGAATGGCTTTTTCAAGAACTATTTTGTATCAGAAACAACTCACGTTCCCAAGGTTTCTGTCAGTAATTTTTTAGGAACCGGTATTGTCAGTGGTTATTCTGCTACGGGGGAGTATATAAATGTTGATGGCGGTTATAGGCGTAATATATTTGCTCTCGGGGTTTTGGGTGGAGGTGCTCTTTATATAGGGTTTCTTGTAACAATGTGGAAGACTGCAAGTCAAAGAATTTCGGCATCTGTAAGAAAAGTGCTGTTTCTTTTTATTTTTGTTTTTTTCCTTGTTGGTGAGTTTAAAGAGCCTTTTATTTTTACTGGCTATTATATGGTCTTTTTCTTTTTATTTGCCTCTTTGAGTGAAAAAGAAGAAAAAGAAAACTTAATTTGTTAATGGGGTGTATTGTGGATTGTTTTTATTGTTTTGTAAGAAAAGCGCCGGTTTTGAAAAATGCGATGGATAATGCAGCCAAAAGAATACATATAGAGGTAGTGTAATCTATCGTTTGAGAACGCTTCAAATTGTCGTTTTTATTGTTACTGCTTTAGGAGACGGTAATGAATGAGGAATAATTATATTGTTCTGTATAACAAGGCAGAATCCGAAAATCTCCAATTTTTTATGTATAAGGACTTGAACGGAAAGCCCGATGTGACTTTATGCGCAAGAGCAAAAGATAGTCCCAATAAATTTTTGCATTTTTTTTATTTGAAGATAAGAAATTACATTATTAACGAGAGACCAGGATATGGCATTTTATATAAGTATTTAAAGAAACACGAAGACATACAGAGAATTTCTTTTTCAGACAAAAAGACTAATGTCATAATCATTAATGATATGGGATTGCAAAAGTATTATGTCAGTATTCTTCTTGAATTAAAAAAGAAACACCCAAATACGGTTTTTGTTGTTCACTGGCTAAATGTTACTTCAACTGTTCCTCCAATGTATTTTGAACAAATGAAAAGGCTTAAACCTGCAATTGTTTTAACAGATGATCCTGGTGACTCTGAGAAATTCGGTTGGATATTTTGGATGGATTGTATATCAGACATAAGTAATGTTAATTCTGGAAAAAAATCCGATGTTTTTTTTGCAGGTATTGCTAAAGATAGAGAGGAGCAAATTTTAGATGCATATTGGACTTTAACTCAAAATGGTTTGAATTGTGATTTTACAATAGTCGGTAAAACTACTGACATTCCGCAAATCTCAGGAAAATATCTCATTTATAAAGAACTGCTTTCAAGGGATAAGGCAACAAATTGCATCTTGGAGATAATGCAAAAAGGGCAAACTGGATATACTTGTCGAGCTCAAGAGGCGATTATTTTTAATAAAAAGTTACTTACAAACAATAAATGGATTACTAAAAGTCGTTATTATAATCCTCTTTTTATCAAGGTATTTGATAAAATAGGCAAGGAAGAGATAGAATTTGTAAAAGAACAAGTTTTTGTGGATTACAAATATGACGGTAGTTTTTCACCCATAAAGTTAATAGAATATCTAGACGGGAGAATACAATAAATATGTATGATATAAAGCAAAGGTATGATAAGATGTCCTTGCCACTAAGGGCTTCCATATGGTTTATATTATGCAACATTCTTCTTAAGGGTATAAGTTTCTTTACTTCTCCTTTATTTGCTAGAATTCTTTCTTCTTCTGAGTATGGAAAGTTAACATTGTATACAACCTATGAGCAGATTTTTGTTGTTCTAGCTACATGGGAGGTTGGGTTAAGTCCTACACAAAGAGGATTGTTGAAGTTTAAAGATGCAAAAGAGGTATACAAATCCTCGCTAATTCTTTTTTCCATGATTTCTTCGACAATAATGATAACTGTTGTTTTTGTTTTTCATGAAAAAGTTTCAGCTTTTACTGAAATCCCTATATGGTTATTAGCCTGTATGGCTTTGTATTCCTTCTTTTATTCTTCTTATACAAGTTGGATGACTGAAAACAAGCTGTTGTATAACTATAAATCTGTGTCATTGGTGACAATTGCGATGTCCGTCATTCAGACTGTAAGTGCGCTCCTTGCAGTATCTTTGATAGAAGCAACTGCTGAAATCAAGTTACTATTCTCAATGATTCCTGTTATTATTACAAGTGTTTTTATTTGTAGTTTCAGATTTAAGCCCTCAGTGTTGCTTAATAATAGCTCCGAGGTGAAAAACGATTTAAAGTTTATTCTTGGTTTTTCTTGGCCGCTATTGATGCATTCGTTGTCATATCTTTTTTTGTCACATGCTGATAGTATTATGATTGGTAAAATGGTGGGTAATTCTGAAGCTGGTTTATATGGTGTCGCATACACAATATCTTCGATTGTTATAATTATACAAAACGCAGTATTGCAGGTTCTTTCCCCTTGGATATATCATAGAATGGATAGGCATGAATATATCCAAATACGAGAAAAAACTCGATTAATTGTACTGTTTGTATGCGTGCTTTACGTATTGTTTATACTAATTGCACCCGATGTGATTTTTTTCCTTTATCCAGAGTTCTATTGGCAAGGTATTTGGTGTATTCCACCCATAGCAATGGGGATGTTCTTCATGTTTATGTATTCACTATTTGTGTCGATAGAAGAATGTCTGGATCAGACGAAGTATGTAGCTTTAGTTTCTATAGTATGTGCGAGTTTGAACATTGCTTTAAATTACTGGGGAATTAAAGCATTTGGATATATAGCTTGTGCATATACAACACTAGTGTGTTACATTCTGTTTGCTGTAGGTCATTACTTTTTTATGGTGAAGGCCCTTAAAAAGTGTCAAAATGTGAAGATGTTTGATGGAAAGTTTTTTCTTTTTGCGTCTATGGTTATGCTTTGTTTAATGATCGGTATCGTTTTTATTTATAATCAGCGTTTATTGAGATACCTTGTTGTTGGCGCAATTGTTGTCGGTTGTTTATTCTTTATGAAAAAAATATGTGCGTTTATAACTGATTTTAAACAAAGACAAAATAAATAGAGGTAAGCCAGTAGCTGAAACTCTTTTCATAACTGGTAAGAGATAAAAGACTTTAAATGAGTGTAGGAGAAAATTAGGATGATTAATGTTATGCAACCAACTCTAGGGAAGGAAGAACTCGCTGCCATTCAGAAAGTGTTCGAGTCTAATTGGATTGGGAAAGGAAGGTTGGTTTCTGATTTCGAGAATATGTATGCAGAACATCTTGGAACTACGCCCGCCCATGTTCTTTCCACCAACTGTTGTAGTGAGGGACTTTTTTCTTCAATGTATCTTTGTGGTATCCAACCAGGTGATGAAGTTATTGTTCCTACTATTAGTTTTGTAGGTGCTGGCAACGCTGTATGCGCAAATGGTTCAAGACTAGTTCTGTGCGATGTTGATCCAAGAACCCTTAACGCCAGAGCTGAAGATATAGAAAGAGTTGTTACCTCAAAAACTAAGGCTATTCTTATTCTTCACTATGGCGGGGTTCCTTGTGATATGGACTCAATAATGACTCTTGCCAGGACTCGCGGTCTTAAGGTAATTGAAGACTGCGCTGCGGGTGTTTGTTCTAAGTATAAAGAGCATGCACTTGGAACTGATGGTGATATGGCAATGTGGTCTTTTGATGCTATGAAAATTTTGGTATGTGGAGATGGGGCTATTCTTTATTTCAAAGATCCAGAGATGAGGGAAAGAGCTGATAAGTGGTTATATTTTGGACTTGAGGCGAAAAGCGGTTATGAAAACAGTGTAGCCCAAAAATGGTGGGAGTTTGATATTTCTGCATATGGGCATAGGGCTATCATGAACAATGTTACTGCTGCTATGGCAATTGAACAGTTTAAGAAATTACCGTTGTTTATGGCAAAGAGGGAGGTTGTTCATAATGCTTATAATGAAGGTTTAAAAGATTTGACTTGGATAGATATCCCTCTTCCAATGGAGAAAGGTTGCAAGTCATCCTTCTATTTCTACCATATTCAAGTTAAAAACGGAAAGAGAGATGAATTGGCAAGATATCTTCGTGAAAGTGGAATATATACAACATATCGTTATTTCCCACTTCATCGTGTACCTCATTATGGAATTGAAGGAAACTTTCCAGGGGCTGATTATGCCGCTGACAATTCTCTTTGTTTGCCGATGCACCAGAGTTTGGCCTTTGAAGAAATACAATTGGTTATCGATAAGATTAAGGAATTTGGAAATAGATATTGCTGATTTTCAATTCAAGAGAGGTAATGAGATGAAAGGAATTATTCTTGCAGGTGGGGCTGGAACACGGCTTTATCCTCTAACAATGGTTACAAGCAAACAGCTTTTGCCTGTTTACGACAAACCAATGATTTATTATCCTCTATCGACTCTTATGCTTGCAGGAATAAGGGATATCCTTGTTATTTCAACGCCGGCTGATATTCCAAAGTTTAAATTCCTTTTAGGCGATGGAGATCAGTTTGGTGTAGGTTTGAAATATGCCGTACAACCGAACCCGGATGGTTTAGCGCAGGCATTTATTATTGGCGAAGAGTTTATAGCCAATGATTCTTGCGCAATGATCCTCGGCGATAATATTTTTTATGGCAATGGTCTTTCCAGCGTGTTATTTAAGGCTTTCAACAAAGCACAGGCCGGCCGTGCTACAATCTTCGGTTATCATGTAAACGATCCTCAGAGGTTTGGTATTGTCGAGTTTGATATGAATCGAAAAGTCTTATCAGTGGAAGAAAAGCCAAATAACCCAAAAAGTAATTTTGCAATAACGGGTCTTTACTTCTATCCGAAAGGTGTCGCTGAAAAAGCAAAGAAAGTAAAACCTTCCAGTCGTGGAGAACTGGAGATAACTGCTCTTAATGACTTGTATCTTCATGATGAGAATCTAGATGTTGAATTATTGGGACGAGGTTATGCTTGGCTTGATACTGGAACAATGGATAGCTTGGTTGAAGCTGCCGATTTCATCCAGATGACTGAAAAACGACAAGGTATAAAAATCTCGGCTCCAGAAGAAATCGCATATGTAAAGAACTGGATTTCAAAGGAAAAATTGATTGAATCAGCCGAAAGATATGGAAAGTCTCCGTATGGGCAACATCTGAAAAACGTGGCAGAAGGGAAGATGGTTTATTGATATGACAATAGGTAATTTCACTTTTAATACGACAGACATTGAAGGTGTTTATATCATTGATGTTAAAAAGTATGGGGATAGTAGAGGCTGTTTTTTAGAGACCTATAAAGAATCAGACTTCAAGTTGGCTGGGCTTGATTATGCTTTTGTTCAGGACAATCAAAGTTCTTCTTGCAAGGGAGTTCTTCGAGGTCTTCACTTTCAGAAGGCACATCCCCAGGCAAAACTTGTTAGAGTTCTTAATGGAGAAGTCTTTGATGTCGCAGTAGATTTAAGAAAGGGTTCCAATACCTATGGAAAATGGATTGGGGTGTTTTTGTCTGCTGAAAACCATAGGCAGCTAATGATTCCTCGAGGTTTTGCACATGGATTCGTTGTTGTTTCTGATTATGCTGAGTTTGCCTATAAATGTGATGATTTTTATCATCCGGAAGATGAGGGTGGAATTGCTTGGAATGACCCTTCCGTTGGTGTTAAATGGCCGGACGTTGGTGAAATAGTATTAAGTGAAAAAGACAAAAATCACCCTAGTCTTAAAGATGCTAGAATTGAGTTTTGAGGAGTCTGTTTATGAAAAAGACTATTCTTGTAACTGGGGGAGCTGGTTTTATCGGCTCTAATTTTGTTTATTTGATTTTGGAGGAAAGGCCCGATTGGAAAGTTGTGTGTGTGGATTCTCTCACATATGCAGCAAATATCCATACTCTAAGCAAGGCTTTTGAGAATAAAAACTTTGTATTCTATAAAGAAGACATTAGAAACAGGAATGGAATTTTCTCGGTTTTTGATAAGGAATCTCCTAACTTCGTTGTCAACTTTGCTGCGGAAAGTCATGTTGATAGATCAATTGAGAATCCAGGAATTTTTCTTGAAACAAATATACTCGGTACTCAAGTAATGATGGATGCTTGCCGTGAGTATGGAGTAGAGAAATTCCATCAGGTAGGAACGGATGAGGTGTATGGGGATCTTCCTTTAAACAGACCTGATTTGTTTTTTCATGAAGAGACTCCTATTCATACTTCAAGTCCATATTCAACCTCAAAGGCTTCTGCGGATTTGCTAGCTTTGGCATATTACAGAACTTATGGTTTACCTGTGACAATTTCTAGGTGTAGCAATAACTATGGTCCTTATCAGTTTCCAGAGAAACTTATCCCTTTGATGATAAACAATGCTCTTTGTGATAAAAACCTTCCTGTTTATGGTGAAGGGCTTAACGTTAGAGATTGGCTTTATGTTAAAGACCACTGCTATGGAATTCTTGCTATTCTTGAGAAAGGCAAAGTCGGAGAAGTTTATAACCTTGGAGGGCACAACGAAAAAACAAATATTGAAATTGTTAAGATGATTCTTAAAGAACTAGGCAAGCCGGAATCTTTGATAACATATGTAACCGATAGAAAAGGACATGATCAGCGCTATGCGATTGATCCTTCAAAGGCTAATAAAGAGCTTGGTTGGAGTCCGACTACTCTGTTTGAAGATGGTATCAAGTTCACAATCAAATGGTATCTGGATAACCTGCGATGGGTGAGTGAATGTACAAGTGATGCATATACTAAATACTACGAAAGTATGTACGAGAATAAAAAATATTATATGAACTGAAGTTTTGAATTTGCAATTGCAGTGGCTTTGTTTTTTTAGTTGGAGCTGCTTTTTAGGCGCATTTCCAACGGTTGCTTTAACCTCTTGGTGGGATGGATTATTTCCATGAGAATCAGAGGCTCTGAATTTGCCGTCTCGGCCTTGGTTTTTCAGTTCAGAATGTTGGTTTTGGCTTATTGCCCTAGTATATTTGATACATTCTGCTTGGTTGGAAGAATGCTTTAGAGATTTCTCTTCTCCAGCTACTTTTGAATCCCATCCGTCATTGCGGTTGTGTGCCACAATATGTACTTTGTTTGCCATTGGCTTTTTCTCTTTTGGATATCAAGTTTCCGAAGTATTCAACAACTTTAATTTTGTAAGTTGTTTAGGTTTTTTACGTTTTTCTCGGAGCTGAACCTCTGTCGTATGGGATAGAAAAATACCTTATGAGGGTGAAGAAGTAGTCCTCGTTGCGGTAGCCGTAGTCGGCCCTCTTGGCTACCTTCGTCTTGTTGACCCCTTCCAGCCTATCGGCCGAGATGCCGTATCTTGCATGGGCGATCAGACCATCGAGGTGCTTCTCCTTAATCATTGCGAACTTGACAAACATCGGGATGCCGCTCACCCTGGCGTCTTGGAACTATTGCGTCCAGCCATGCAGCGCATCGTCTGGATCCCTGAGTTCGAAGAGCTTTGACATCTCCTCCATCATTGCATGGCATAGTGCAAGGTCTCTGTGGCTGTCTGGAATCGCATTCAGGCCTTCGACCTTCTCAGGAAGGCCGTCTCCATTGGCGAGCAGTGTCCATCTGATGCCCTTGACGGTGAAGTACAGGTGGCTTGCTCATGAGTACCAGAGCTGCTTCTTTCATTGGAATAAGACAGGGCATGAGCAGGAATCTTACTTGCAGTGATTGAATTGTTCAACGGGATGCTCAAAACGGAAGCCATCTATACCCTTTTATGGAAGATTAAAGGCTAGGAACGATGAAATACAGATGTGAGAACGAATACAGAGGTTTTTCCCATATATAACAGTTTCAGGAAGAATGATGCTGTTGGAAGCGGGTTGAAACAACCCCTACGCAACGGGAGATAATCGCCATTAAAACAACAACAAAGAATCGCCAAACACCTGGTTGCTGAATACTATTCAATCAATTGTCGAAGTCTCAGAAGAAACCGACAGTTTGCTTCTGGACGTTGTCAGGGCTATGGTCTCGAGTCTCTTGCCTCTATGGCTCTGTCCACTCAGCTTGAACAGCATCGCATCGTCGAAGATCCTGTCCAGCGCACACAGCAGGGAGTCGTCTTCATTGAACTTGTCCCGCCATGTTCCGGGCATGGTGTTGCTTGTGAAGACCATGTTGAAGCTTCCTTCCTTGTTGTACCTGCGGCCCACAAGGTCGAAGAACAGCCTGGTGTTCTCGGCGTCGAAGACACAGTGCCCGACTTCATCGACGATCAGACAGGACGGCTTGACCAGGTTGCCGATCACCTTTCCTTCATTGCCGAACCTCCGGGCCGTAGAGAACATGTCGTTGAGCTCTGACATCTTGATGAAGTAGGTCTTGAGCTTCTGTCTGCAGCATTCGTGGCCGAAGGCCATGGCCAGATGTGTCTTGCCTGTACCGGTCGGACCGATGAATGCAATGCTCTTGTGGGCATGCAGAGCCGACAATGACGGAAGAGACCTCAGCCTGTCGACATCCTTGCCACTGACATCATCGAAACGGAAGTTGTCGAAAGTTTTGGGGTTCCTGCGCGGAAGCCTGCTGAGCCTCAGCATCATGTCCACTGTCATCTGTTCCTTGCGCTGGGCCAGAAACGAGAATGTCCTGTCGATTGCGGAGATGTCCTTCTCCGAAAAGCCGTTTTCCATGGCGAAGGTAGCGAACTCCTCAAGCAGGAGATTGATTTTCAGGGTCTCGAGACTCCTGATCAGACCCATGTAATTGGATTCACTCATTCCACAGGTCCTCCTTGTCGAAGTTGAACCTGTCGAACGCTTCGTCCGGCAGAGGGGCGGAAAGCTGGTCGATCGAGGTCGTCACCCGCTGTGTCGGAAGCTCTTCCGGCTGCATGGGATTTGCATACTGGTCGCAACAGAACCTGTCACGTCTGCTCCATGTGATTTCGTGTGTGGTCAGACACTCCTTCAGATCGGGCGTGTAGATGTAGAGAGTCGTTCCACGGCGGCACACCCTCACGGTCTTGCCCAGGTGTCTGTACGGCACTCCGAACCTGCGTCCTTCATAATTGACGAACCCGTCAAAGGATATCCTTCGTTCCGGGCACATGTAGAACAGAAGCTCCGGATTCTCCGGCAACTGCTTCGTGACTGAAAGACACCTCCCATGATGTGTTGCATTCGGAATGGCGTCCACTGCCCTGTGGTATGTTCGATTCTGCCTGTCGCACCACTGCAGGGCGGCCTCGTTGAGGTCGTTGTAGTTCCAGAAGGTCCTTCCTGCAAGGAAATTGTCCTTCACGAATCTGACCAACCTCTCGACCTTTCCTTTGGTGAACGGATGCCTCGGCTT
>Ga0129317_1001470_pt1 | contig 17112 bp, 8 predicted proteins | sample Cm1ome_FD_94430 | JGI IMG/M metagenome (GOLD analysis project Ga0129317, IMG submission 94430) | Eastern black-and-white colobus group fecal microbial communities from Wisconsin, USA - Cm1105 metagenome | ecosystem: Host-associated > Mammals > Digestive system > Large intestine > Fecal | place... | reverse complement strand
GAAAAACGCAGACTTGCACAGGAGGAAGCTGAGAGACAGCGCCGCCTTGCAGAAGAAGCAGAGCAGGCTCGTCTCGCTGAGGAAGCCGAAAAGCGCAGACTTGCACAGGAGGAAGCTGAGAGACAGCGCCGCCTTGCAGAGGAAGCTGAGCAGGCTCGTCTCGCTGAGGAAGCCGAAAAACGCAGACTTGCAGAGGAAGAAGCCGAGAGACAGCGCCGCATAGAGGAAATGAAGCGTCTTGCGGAAGCTGCCGAGGAAAAAGCACCTGCACCCGTTACATTCGCCGAGGAGACGATAGTCAACTCCTCCTCCGCCGAGGAAGCTGTTGACGCTGCAATAGAGGCTCTCGGAGAAGCTGCCGCTGCTCCTGCCGAGGAAATGGCAGATGCAGCTGCCGAAACAGCAAAGCCCAAGAAGATAAGCCTTTTCAAGAAGCTGAAGAACAAGGGCAAGGACGAGCCCAAGCCCGAAACGGAAACTGCTCCCGAGGACGGACTCTTTGAGCCTGCCGAGGAGCCCTCCGCTACCGACCTTATCGACGCAGCCATAGCCGCTATACACGATGAGGAAGTGTCTCACGAGAGCGATCCCGTGGGAAGTATGCTTGAAAATATCCGCGAGGACGCTGCAGAAGCCATTGCCGACATGGACGGGGCAAAGGCTGAGGAGCCCGAAAGCACAAGCTCTGAGCCCTTTATAATGTCCGATGAGGACATAATCTCGGGACTCACACCCGACCTGAAGGAGCGCTTTGACGCTCTCCCTGCAGATAAGCAGCAGCAGGTCATCGAGATGCGCCGCGCACAGATGGGCGCTATCGCTCCGCCTATCGTTATTGACGAGCCCGAGGAGGACATACTCCCCGATGAGGATATAGCTCCCGAGGAGCCTGAAACTGCCGAAAAGGCTGAGGAGACAGCTCCCGAAAAGCCCGAAGAGGAAGAAAAGCCCGCAGAAGCTGCTCCCGTAAAGGAGGAAAAGCCCAAGGGCAAGGTGACATCCGCACTTGAGAGGATACTTGACGAGGACCCCGATGAGCTCATCGCTCAGCGCAGGGAAAACGTGGAGAGCAGCTCCGATGAACCTGCCAAGGACCCCAACAGAAAGAAGCTCCTCTACACCATTCTCGGCGTAGTAATGACAGCATTCGCCATAATCGGTATCATTGCCACAGTTTTCAAGGGTATCGGACTGGCAAGAAGCTTCACATCGGGCGAGGTAAAGAAGGACAGCTTCACACAGATGGTATACCCTGCCGCAATCATGGATATAGAGCCATTCAGCGATCCCTCACAGCTCACATCTGAGCAGATCGTTACCGCTACCATCTGGTCCATCATCATGGACGACAGCAAGATATCCAAGTATGACGCCACACTTGACACAGTGACTATCCCCGACGTTGACGTAGAGAAGTACGCAGTAGAGCTGTTCGGCGAGAATATCCCACAGTTCAACCACTGCACCGTAGGTCCCGTTGAGTCCAGATTTTACTACTCCGACGGAGCATACAACGTAAAGGTGAAGCCTATCACCCATACATACGCTCCCGAGGTAAAGTCTAACGTCAAGAACGGCAGCGAATACACTCTTACCGTTGATTATATCGCGGAGCTCCCCACATGGATGGAAAAGACCGTCGCCAAGCAGGCTGAGTACAAGCTCACCGAAAAGGAAGACGGCACATTCCGTTTCAATTCCATGAAGATAATCTCCGTAAACAGCGGCAATATCTGATACAGTGCAGAAAGCTCCTGAGTGTTTGAAGCGCTCAGGGGCTTCGTTTTTTCTGATAAATCATTATTTACATTTGTAGGGGACGCCGCCCTCGGCGTCCCGCGAAATTTATTACACGCCCAACGGGACGCCGAGGGCGGCGTCCCCTACATTAGCTAATGGCTATGGGCTAACGGCTTAAATCAAAATTTAGCAAAGCTAAATTTTGATTTATCTCAGCCGCAAAAGGTTACAATTAAGGAAAATTACCGCTGAAATTGTTACAAAAAAAATACAAATTCATATGTTTTCGCAATATCAGTCATTAAACAGTTGACATTTCGGCGATTTGCTGTTAAAATAGATATGATGCCTATTTAGGGCATTGACTTTTCTTTAGGAGGAGGAGCTGCTTTGGGAGACAGTAAATATTCTTTAAATGCATGGAACCATACGGACAGGAGCTTCATGTTTGCCCGTCATGCGGATACGTTGAAACTGCTTCATATGACCCCATGTACGTCCCACCCGGTACTATACTCCACAGCAAGTACCTCTGCGGTATTCTTCTGGAATATAACGGCGAAGGCGCCACATACATCGGCTGTGATACGACCACAGGCAAAAAGGTACTTATCAGAGAATATATGCCCATAAACCTCTGCACAAGAGTCAAGGGCAAGGCTATTATCAGCGTTAACTACAACAACCTTGCAAAGTACAAGGCTTTCATGGCTGAGTATACAGAGCTCAACAAGTCTCTGGCAAGACTGCGAAACAACTCCAATATACCACCTGTACTCGATATGTTCGCCGAGAACAATACCACCTACACCATTTTTGAATACATCGAAGGCGTGAAAATGCTGGATTATCTCAAGGAAAATGCAGGAGAGCTGAGCTGGGAACAGGTCTCCAAGATATTCCCGCCCCTTTTCACGACTATAGGTATCCTGCACAACGCAGGTATCATACACCGTGCTATCAGCCCCGATACGGTCTATATCACCGACAAGGGCGAGCTGAAGCTCTCAGGCTTCTGCGTATCCGCTGTGAGAACAGCCAACGCAGGTCTTGAATATGAGCTCTTCAAGGGCTATGCCGCTCCCGAGCAGTATTCTGCCAACAGCAGCAGCCGTCAGGGCTCATGGACAGACGTTTACGGTGTCTGCGCCCTTCTCTACCGCGCACTCACAGGCTGTATGCCCGTTGACTCCGTAAGCCGACAGAAGCACGACGACCTCCACGAGCCTCATATGCTGGATTCGCGCATTCCGCGCCACGTTTCCAGAGTCATCATGGAGGGTATGAACCTCAACGGCAGAGACCGTATACAGACCATCACAGAGCTGGTAACAAGACTTTTCGAGCAGCCCGCAGAGGATGAGGAGGACATGGACAGCACAGTTCTTCTTGACAGCGGTATCCCCTCGGAAACTCCGTCAGCCGCTCCCGAGGCGCCCGTATATCAGCAGAGTGCATATCAGCACGAGCAGCAGAGCTATGAGCAGCCTCAGGAAGTGATCCACCAGCGCAGCACGGCTTCCTACAAAAAGCCCAGACGTGACGACAGCTATAAATACGAAAAGGTCAACACAGTTGACAGGATAAAGGTTCCCATAATCATCGGACTCCTGCTCCTCGCAATACTCCTGACCCTTTCCGTAATACTCATAAGCATACTCACACCGCCAAAGGATGAGACCTCATCCGTGAGAACAAGACGTTCCTCTATCAGCTCCAACGTAGTTGACGACGCTGAGGCTACAAAGGCTGCGGACACCGAAATGCCAAAGCTTGTGGGACGCTTCTATGAGGTAGTCAAGGAAAAATGGAAGGATTATTTCGTGCTTGACGCGGAATATGAGTACAATAACGATTACGAGAACGACATGATCTTCGAGCAGGCTGTTCCCGAGGGCGAAATGGTATCTCAGGGACAGGTCATCAAGGTCAAGGTCAGCAAGGGCAAGGAATCCGCTTATATCCCCGATTTCGCGGGAATGACCGTGGATCAGTACAAGAACGCCCTTGACAAGGCAGGAATAACCGACTTCAACTATCAGTTCATCGAATCCAAGAGCTCCTACGGCAAGGCAAACACAGTCGTAGAGCTTCAGGTTGACGGCAAGGTAGTTTCGCCGAACACACTGTTCAGCAACAAGGAGGGCAAGAAGCTCACTGTATTCTATGTTTCCGAGAATGCTAACGCTCAGCAGTATGCTACGGCAGCTCCTCAGGTAACAGAAGCTCCTGCTACAACAGCAGAGCCCGTAACACAGGCTCCTACAACAGCGGCTCCCGCACCTACGGATCCTCCTCCGACGGATCCTCCTCCGACTGATCCTCCCCAGCAGCCCGAACAGCCCGTAGAAGGTGGCGAGGGCAGCGGCGAAGAACAGCAGTAAGACCGCTCAATAACAAACATAAAGCCATAGTATTTCTCATAAATAGGTACTATGGCTTTTCTGTATCCGCTCATATCACAATGAAAAAAGGCAGCCGAAGCTGCCTTTTTTCTATTAGGGAGAACTGAGATATCTTAAACTCTTGTGCCGCCTGTCAGAGTGCCGCCGTATGCAGCAAGCTGAGTCTGGTCAAGCTGCTGGAAGTATGTGGAACCGCTGAGGGTGCCGCCTGTGTAGAAGGAAGCTCCCGATGTGCCTGTACCGCCTGCTTTGAGCTGGCTGACAGACTTGTCAACGATGAAGGAAACTATTACTTTTCCGTCGCTGCCCACCAGTGAAAGTCTGGTATTAGCGCCTACATTTGAGGAAGCTGTCACGCTTGCGGACATTGTACTTCCGCCCATTGCCATACCGCCCGAAGGACAATCGGATATCCATGTACCGCCGTTTACGATGATGGAGCTGCCGCCGTCGCCGCAGTCAAAGGGCTCGTTGCCGTTTGATACGAGGTAGCCGCCGTTTATCTCAATATTACCATTAGAGTCGAAGCCGTCATGGTCGCCGTTTGCAGCGTTCACGATGGCAAATCCGCCGTTGAACTGCAGGATATAGTCGCCTGAGTTTCCGCCGAAGCCGCCTCCGCCGAAACCTCCGCCGCCCTGACCCCAAGGCATACCTGTGTTGCCTGTGCCTGAGCCGTCGCTTCCGCCTGCTGCGTTGAAGCCGTCATCTGTGGAATTAACGATAACAGAACCGCTGTTCTGATATATCTTCTGGGCTTCGATACCCTCGTAGCACTTCTCGGCAGCTATAACGATATCATCGTATTTTCCGCTGTTTTTGGTGCCGATTGTGAGGCTATGGTCGGCGTGGGCGCCGTCATCAGCCGATGAGAGCTTCAGCTCGCCGCCTATAAGCTGCATATCGCCGCCGCAGTGGAGACAGTCGTCCGAGGAGTCTATGGTGACAGTACCGCCGTTGATGGTGATATCGCCAACGCTCTGCCATGTAGTGCCCGCTTCGTCATAGAGACCGACAGCCTTGATGCCCTTAGCGGAGATATCGGTCTTGTTGGAGTTTCCGTCCATACCCATACCGCCGCCGGGTCTTCCCCAGCCACCTGTGTTGCCGCCGGTAGTTGTACCGCTGCCTGTGAAGGAGCTGCCCTCATAGGTCTTGATATTGAGGTCTCCGCCGTTCATAACGAAGAACTGCTCTGCGGAGATACCGTCAGCATAGGATTCAATATCCACTGTACCGCCGTTTATTGTAACGATACCCACCTGCTTTGCGGTCGAGGACACATCTGTGGATGTAGCCTTGATACCGTCCCCTGCCTTGGTATTTACGCTTACACTGAGAGTGGAGTAGTCCACCTCTGTGCCGTCATCTGAGGTATTGCCGATAGTAACGCTGTCCTTGCCGCGGATACCGTCATCAGCAGCGTTTACTACGAGAGTGCCGTTGTATATCTTTATATCGTCCTTGCCGACGATAGCGTCTGCGGCATTGCCGTTTACAGTGAGCTTTCCCTTGCCCTTGAACTTTATGTCGTCCTTGGAGTAGATAGCTCCCGTATCGCCGTCAGCGTTGGTGTAGCTCGTACCGTCCGAGATAGTATTCTCAGTACCGTTCTTAGCAACAATGATGACCTCGTCTGCGATAGATGCTACATATATAGGAGAATTAGTTGTATTTGTAAGGCTCATGCCGCTGAGGTCGAGCTCAACGACGCCGTCGGGATAGACAGTCTTATCTACGTCAACGATTATCTGTCCGCCGGTCATCCCGCCGGTTACTGTAAAAACACCGGGCTGCTCAATAGTACAAACGTTGTTTTCAACCTTGGCTTCCGATGAAGCATTTGTTGTCATGCCCGAATCAGCGAGGGTAATGGTAAGTCCCTCGGGAGCGGGAGTAGGCTCGACAACTGTAGTGCCGCCTGTGCCTGACGGGTCAACATTGTTGAATGTTGTAACGAGACTGAGCTGGAACTGAGTCTGCTTTCCGTCAGTATGTGTTACAGAAGCGCCTGTTGCAAGGTTCTTGAAGCTGCATGACTTAGCACCGTTGATAGCAGTATCGCTGTAAAGCACATACTTGTACTTCTTGGTGTACTTGATATCGAGGCTGCCGGAAACGAGAGCGTTTGCCTTCTTCCATGTGCCGTCCTTCTCATTAGTCGCGTCATTGATACAGTTGAGGAGCACTGTGGTCTGTGTAGTACCTGCCATAAGCTTCTCGTCTGCCTGATTATCGGTAGCAGTAGCGATAACAGTACCGCCTGTGATATTGATAGCAGTTACAGCTGTGAGACCGCGGTCGCCGCCTGCGATAAGAGTACCGCCGCTGACATCGATAGAGGTCTCAGCCTGAACAGCGTCATTTCCTGCCTTAATGCTGGTATTACCGCCTGTGATAGAAACAGCACCCTTGCTGGACTTGATACCGTCGCCCTCGGAGTCGATATTGAGGACACCGTCCTTGACTGTAACAGACTTCTTAGCCTTTACAGCGTCAGTGCCATCGGTGGAGTTCAGGGTGGTGATATTGACTGTACCGCCGTTGAACTTGATATCATTGTTGCTGAATACAGCGTCCTGAGTGTTAGCGGTTATCTCAAGGACACCGTCGCCCTTGTCGCCGCCCTTGAAGGTAATATCGTCCTTAGCCTCGATAACAGCAGTGTTGAGGTTATCGCCTGCATAAGCTGTGTCGCCGTCGGAGATACTGTTAGTAGTGCTGTCAACTATATTTATAGAGGTATTCTCTGCGTTAGTGACAAGGATCGCAGGAGCGCTCTTGCCTGTGATATTAGCACCGTTCAGGAATATCTTTACTGTATCGGGGTCAGCAGCCTCATCGGGGATATTTACCTCGATCTGACCGTCGTCAAGAGTTCCGTCGATATAGAACTCGCCCGAATGAGTGATAGTTACCTTAGTTCCCTCAACAACAGCATTCTCGCCCTCTACCTCGATGGAGGTGTTCTTCAGATGTATCTTTGTAGCCTCGGTAACGGGGTCAACGCTTCCTACGGGAGTAAGCTTTCCCTTGCCTAAAAGGTAAAGCTGGATAGTAAGTGCATCGTTGCCGGTAACGCCTAACTCGCCGTCACAGTCTGCATTGAGCCAGCCCTGCTCCTTGAAGCAGAGCGGATCTGAGCCGCCCTGTGAATACTTATTCGGGTTGGCAAGTGCCTGCATGATGAGGATAGCATCTGCAAGCTCAACAACTCCGTCGCCGTTGGAGTCGCCGAGAGTTTTGGATAATTCGGTCTCTGCCGCAAAGCTCATTGCGGGAAGCGCAGAGCCGAGAACGCAGGCTGCCGAAAGACCTGCCAGCAGCTTTTTAAAGCCGTGCTTTTTCATAAATATCAATCTCCTTTTTTAATATCGACCTGATCTCTGGTATCCGATCCTCTTAGATTATGACTTAATTATAGTGCAAAGACCTTAAAATAATCTTAAAATCGGCTTAAAATAGATTTAAGATTACCAAAAACAGGTAGTATAACACAGTAAAATTATTATGTATGATTTGTTCCCAAGTTTTCCGTCTATAATAATTATACATTATATTTTGACAATTCGCGACTCCGCGAGGTGAAGATTTAAAGTTAAAATAAAAAAAGATTTGTGAAAGAGCTTGACAAATGATAAAACATGAGCTATAATAAAGCTACAGAAAGATTGAGTTCAATTTAATTGCATATAATTTATTAAAGGAGGATCATATATGTCAGTTTACGATTTCACAGTAAAGGCACAGGACGGAACAGAGGTAGCTCTCTCCGACTATAAGGGAAAGGTGCTTCTCATTGTCAACACCGCAACAGGCTGCGGATTTACACCTCAGTATGACGAGCTTCAGGACATCTATGAGGAGTTTCAGGCAAAGGGACTGGAGATACTTGACTTCCCCTGCAACCAGTTCGGCGAGCAGGCACCCGGAAGTGACGAGGAGATACACAGCTTCTGCACAGGCAGATTTGGCATAACCTTCCCCCAGTTCGCAAAGATCGACGTAAACGGCGACAATGCTATCCCTCTTTATAAGTGGCTTGTGGAGAACAGCACCTTTGAGGGCTTCGGCAAGGGACCCAAGGCGCTTGCCATGAGCGGAGTCATGAAGCTTATAGACAAGGATTACAAGAACAACAGCAAGATAAAGTGGAACTTCACAAAGTTCCTCATCAGCAGAGAGGGCGAGATCATAGGCAGATTTGAGCCCACCAACTCCATGAAAGACCTGCGAGCCGCAGTAGAAAAGGCACTGTAAAGCACAGCCCCGAAGCATAAGCTTCGGAGCTGATATAGAAGTTTTAAGCCATGGTATTTCTGATGTAAGGTCAGAAGTACTATGGCGTTTCTATTGACAGTACAGAGGTGATGTGCTATAATTGTTACTGACAAAAATCGGAATTTTACGGAGCAATGTTCATATGAAAAAAGCATTTAAGATAATTGGAAAGGTATTTCTTGTAATCATAATATTACTAATCATTTTCTTGCTAATAGTATTCACATACAATAAAATTATGATGAATAAGGAAAAGGCACTATTGGACGAACCTCTTGGCGAAATGATAGAGGTTGACGGACACAATATGTGCATATACTCTGAGGGAGAAGGTAAACATACATTAGTATTTCTTTCAGGTTCAGGAACTGCTTCTCCTATACTTGATTTCAGAAGTCTTTATAGTTTGTTAGTTGATGATTATAGGATAGTAGTTGTTGAAAAATACGGCTACGGTTTCAGTGATGTAGTAAATACTGAGAGGTCATTTGATACAATACTGAGGCAGGACAGAGAAGCTCTTTCAAAGGCTGGAATTGATGCTCCATTTATCCTCTGCCCTCACTCAATGTCTGGACTTGAAGCGATACTTTGGGCACAAGAATATCCAGATGAAGTCGAAGCAATTATAGGTCTTGATATGTCTCTGCCACGCTCTTATGACAACTTTAATTATTCAAAAACAGAGCGATTTGAAAAAATTGCAGCTATTGGACGAGAGTTGGGGATTATCAGGTTTTACTATTCTGACAGCTCACTTCCTCAAGGTCTTTCAGAAGCTGAAAAAAGTTTATATAGAGCCATAGCCTGTAAAATAGCTGTAAACGATGACGTTATAAATGAAGGTCTTGCTATCCCCGATGCCGTCAAAAAAATCGACGGAGCGCCTAAACCTGATATACCAATGTTAATGTTTATATCTGACGGAAAAGAAACAGGCATTGAAAAGTGGTCGGAGATACAAAAAGAGTATGCTTCTGAACTGTCAAATGCAACTGTTATTGAACTTGATTGCGGACACTATGTTCATAATTATAAGCAGGAGCAGATAAGCGAGAAAATGAAAGAATTTATTGGTAATATTAAGTGATAACTTCTGATTTAGCTTAGTAACATAAATATGCACAATGCCCCTGAGTGCTTTGTAACACTCAGGGGCAAAACTTCTATATAGGTATCTGTCTTACGCTTCGGGGCATTTTTTCGTATTGTATAATAATCGAGTTTTCAAACGTCAATAGCATTATTCAGCTGAACGCCTGTAAGGGATTCCAAAGGGACTGTGTTCCTTTGGTCGGGTCAAGGGCAGACAGCCCTTGCAGGGTCCAAGGGGCAGCGCCCCTTGATCACGAGGGCGTCCCCTCAATAATACCGGCATTTTATTGATTACAAAGCTGCTTTCTCAGCCTTATCATATCGAACACATCAACAGTAAGATCGGCATTCATATCCGCTGCATTGAACTGCTCCTCACTGAGAGTCTCCTTTTTCAGCAGGTGATTCTGGAGCGTTACCAGATCAGCCACATTAACGGAACCGTCCAGATTGATATCGCCCTCCAATGGCTCGGGCTCCATGGTGGGAATGCCCATGACGATGTAGTTCACGCACTTATAAGTCTGTCCGTTGCTGCCCAGTGAGACCTTCTCGCCTGCCTTGATGTCCTTTTTGTACATCATAAAGCTCAGGTCGTCCACGGTGCAGAGGGTCCTCATGAGCACATAGTCATCAAGCCACTGTGGAGGAGTCTCCACGCGGCTGTCAAGTCCCACATAGAGAGACATATCCGCTGCCGCCGTAAAGGAAGCAGCTTCACCTGTGGTGCCCTTTGCGTCGCAGGCAGTCATGAGCACCTCGGCACCGTCAAGCCCTGACTGGAGCTGAGTTATGCGGAAGTCTCTGTCTCCGAATACGGGAGCGCCCACATAAGCCGAACCTATCGCCCATTTATCGGGGAAAGCCTGCTCTGTGACCTGAACGTCCTTAAAGAGCTTTCCGCTGAGGGGGAGCTTGTCCTTTCCGAACACAAAGCTGTCCAGATTTACAAGATAGCCCTCACCGCCCGTGAATTTTATATATAGGTCGTGAGTTCCCGATATCTTGGGAATATTCACTTCGATTTCCTTATAGTCCGTGAAGCCGCTGCTGCCGCCGAAGCTGACACTCGCCGCAGGCTCACCGCTGAGACCGTCAAGGTAAAGCTCCATAGCCGACGCATTGCCTGCCACCTTGGCGCGGAAGCACTGAGCACCGCTGCCAAAGTCCACTCTGCGGTACATGGTCCAGTCGCCGTTTTCGATATAGGCGATATTGCTGTATCCCTCGTTGTCCTCGGTGCGAATGCCCTCCTGAGCGTCAAAGCTCTCGGCTTCGATAGTCTCAAAGGCAGACACCGTTGTAAGGGGCGTTCCGCTTTCGGGAGAGAGCTCCACAACGCCCTCGGGGAAGGAATTAACCGTCAGGTCGTTGATGTAGTACTCTATGTTCATATAACCCTTGCCGCAGTAGTCCCCTGCGTAGTCGGAGGGGTCTGAGGGGTCGAGACCTCTCAGCAGCTCCCAGTTATCGTCCATACCGTCGTTATCGTTGTCGGTTATTTCCTTTTTGGTTACGGGAGCGGGATAGCTGTATGAAACTCCGCACTTTATATTGTACTTGTTGAGGTTTGCCTCCGATGAATCATATTCCGCAGTGCCGCTGCACTGACCTGTGCCGTTTCGGGTCTCCTCGGAGCACTGTCTGTCGATGGCGGTACGCTTATCGGGAGCGATACCGTTTCCTGCGAAGCTGATAACATGGTCATATGAAGCTTCTGCGCTTTCGGCAGTACCTGCTGTGGAGACATTCTCCCCGTTGATATTTATGGGGAAAGCTGTACCGCTGTAAAGGTCATTCTTGGTGATGCCGATGCCGTCCTTGACGGTGACGCCCGACCAGTTGTCCCCTGTTATGCTGTGGAATGAGCCGTCCTTGTTGATAAGGCGGTTTCCCTGACAGTACACCTTGAAGTTCTCGGGCTTGGTGGTGCTGTCCACATACATCCAGTGATAGCCGCCCGTGGTGGAGCTGCCTGCCTTGAGGGTATTGTTCACATAGTTCAGATGACCTATGGTGCCATAGGCGGTCTGATAGCCCCAGTCATAGATGATGTTGTTGGTAAAGTCCGCGGTGTATTTGTCGGGCACCTTTCCGCGGAAGTTACGGGAGACATTGTGTATTATCAGGTTATGGTCAAAGGTAAGGTCGCCCTTGCCCAGCATTATCCCAAAGCCGTGCAGACCCTTCTTGTGACCTCCCCATGAATCCGCAGGACCAAGCACAGAGTACTGCACGGTATAATTGGTGTTATTGGAGTAGAGTCCCCACTGTTCATCGGTTGTCCAGCCCATTGAGCAGTGGTCTATTATTGAATTGGAGCCATTTGCGCCGCCCCATGCATCGTTTCCCGAGGAAGTAGCCGCATAGGGACCGGGACGGGAGCTGATATATCGGCAGATGATATTGTCCCCCGACATACCCATTTTGTAGTTTTTGAGGGTTATTCCCGAACCTCCGGGCGCAGTCTGACCAGCGATAGTGATATTGCTCTGGCAGAGAATGTTGCCCTTCAGCTCAATGGTGCCGCTGACATCGAATACAACTATTCTCCCCGACTTGCTGACAGCATCGCGGAATGAGCCCTCACCGCTGTCGTTGAGGTTGGTAACGTGGTATACCTCTCCGCCGCGTCCGCCGGTAGCGTACTTGCCGCCGCCCACAGCTCCGGGGAAGGCAGGTATTGCCGCGGCTGCATGAGCCTCCATGGCATTTCTCCGCGGAGCTCCTGCATATGCCGACGTACAGGCAACTGTCACCGCCGCCGCAAGAGCTGCCGCTCTTTTAATATTCACATACATATCAATATCCTCCTGAAAAACAGCCGATTTAATCTATATTAACATTATACATGATATTTCAAGATTTTGCAATGAAAAATAGTACTTTTCTACTGCATTTATTTACTTTTCAGGTGAAAGGGTGGACATTTCCCCGTGGAGAATAGTCTCACGGTACATGATAGTGCATAAAGCAAAAGCCCCCGAGTGCTTTGTGAACACTCGGGGCATTACAGTTTATCAATAAATACCCATTATTTAAGGTCTGACTTATTAAAGAGCAGTATACCGCCGACAGTGGATATAATGGTGATAGCGACCATCATGATGACCATTCTTACAGCGTGCTCGGGAACACCGTCTGAACCTATGATAATGTTCATCTGCAATGTCGGGATAGCCTCACGAACCAGCTCCTGAGCCTTTTCATGCTTGTTAAGGAATGCAAGAGCAAAGGAGAAGATGTTAACGATATAAGGCATAGTGATGGCAAGCACGAAGCCGCCAACGTTCTTCAGAGTATTGCAGAGGAATACTATGAGAGCTGTCATTGCCATCTGAACAGGCAGAGTCAGCAGAAGATTTATGCAGATATCCTCTGAGGGGAACTCATTGAAGCCCAGTATGATCCCGCCGAAAACAAGAACAGCTACAAAGTAAGCCAGCTCATAGATGAGCATAACTGTCTCGGAAACGATAAGATTTGAGAGATAGATATTCGTTCTCGAATGACCGATGATTATCTTGTTTCTGACAGTGTTGTTGCGGAAGTCCTGAACGATGAGCATACCTGCGGTGATGCCGATGAGCAGGGGCATATCGGTCTTCATACTAAAGAGCAGACTGTCCGCATACATCTTCATCTGTGACATTTCCACCTCAACACCCTCAAGGTCTCCTGAATTTACCCTTGATGCCAGCTTATTAAGGAAATAGAACAGCAAAGCATAAAGGAAAGCAACGCCGACGATGACCGCCAGTACGATATAGAATCTCTTTCCCTTGAAAAGTCGTCTGTAATTCTCAGCAAGAAGCTTACCCATTATGAACACCTCCTACAAGTCCCATGAAGTAGCTTTCGAGGCTCTCGTGGCGCTCGCTCATGGTATTTACAAAGCAGTTCTTCTCGTTGAGTGCAAGCACCAGCGGAGTTACCTGCATAGGGGTGAAGATATCGGCTTCGTTGGGCGAATAGAGTCTGTACTCGGCGCCCATGCCGTTGAGAACCTCAGCGAGTATATTAGTATCGTTGACATTCACATGGAGAGATGTGCGGCAAGCCTTGTCAAGCTCTTCCGCACTCATTTCCTTGATGACGTGACCATGTTCGATGAAGCCGTAGTGAGTAGCCAGACGAGACAGCTCGTCAAGGATATGGCTGGAGATAAGGATAGTGATGCCTTTCTCCTGATTGAGACGCATGATCATCTCACGGACCTCGATGATACCCTGAGGGTCGAGACCGTTGATGGGCTCGTCAAGAACGAGAAACTCGGGATCGCCCACGAGAGAGAACGCGATACCCAGTCTCTGACGCATACCGAGCGAGAAGTTCTTGGCTTTCTTTTTACCCGTATTTGCAAGACCGACCAGCTTGAGGATGTCGTCAAGCTTCTCATCCGAGATACCGAGAGCCTTTGTCTGCTGGATGAGGTTATCCTTAGCGGACATTTCGGGGTGGAGTGAAGGAGTTTCAACTACCGCGCCCATTTTCCTGCGTGTCTCAAGGAGCTTGCCGTCATTGTTCTTGACACCGAAAAGTGAAAATTCGCCTGATGTAGGATTGTTAAGACCCGTAATTACACGGATGAGGGTAGTTTTACCCGCACCGTTTCTTCCGACCATACCGTAGATAGAGCCCTTTGGCACATTTATAGTCAGGTCATTGAGAGCTTTAAATTTACCGTATTTCTTGCAAAGCTTCTGGGTCTGGAGAATGTATTCCATAATGTTACCCTGCCTTTTGTTTATATTATAACAATGATGATTATGTAAAAAGGCGGTCATGCTGAAAGCACGACCGCCTGAAGTCGTTATTATTTAACGGATCACGAATTATTCGTTGATCTTTGTAACAACGCCTGAACCAACTGTTCTACCACCCTCACGGATAGCGAAACGGAGTCCTTCTTCGATAGCGATAGGAGTGATGAGCTCAACATCCATAGCAACGTTATCGCCGGGCATGCACATTTCCTTGTCTGCGGGAAGTGTAACAACGCCTGTAACGTCAGTTGTTCTGAAGTAGAACTGAGGTCTGTAGTTGTTGAAGAAAGGAGTATGACGTCCGCCCTCTTCCTTCTTCAGTACGTAAACCTGACCGCTGAACTTTGTATGGGGGTGAATTGAGCCGGGCTTACAGAGAACCTGTCCACGCTCAACCTGATCTCTTGTGATACCACGGAGAAGTGCACCAACGTTATCACCAGCCTCACAGAAGTCAAGAGTCTTTCTGAACATTTCAAGACCTGTAACAACTGTGTTGAGCTTCTCGTCAGAAAGACCAACGATCTCAACAGGCTCGTTAACGTTGAGCTTTCCACGCTCTACTCTACCTGTAACAACAGTACCACGACCGGAAATTGTCATAGTGTCCTCGATAGGCATAAGGAAAGGCTTAGCATCGTCTCTCTCAGGGCTGGGGATGTACTCATCAACAGCATCCATGAGGTCGAGGATGGGCTTGTAAGCGGGATCGCTGAGATCATCAGGAGCGTTAAGAGCTGCAAGAGCAGAACCCTTGATGATAGGTGTATCGTCGCCGGGGAAATCGTAGCTTGTGAGAAGGTCACGGATGTCCATCTCAACGAGCTCGAGGAGCTCCTCATCGTCAACCTGATCAGCCTTGTTCATGAATACAACGATTGCAGGAACGCCAACCTGACGAGCGAGAAGGATGTGCTCTCTTGTCTGAGCCATAGGACCATCAGAAGCAGCAACAACGAGGATAGCACCATCCATCTGAGCAGCACCTGTGATCATGTTCTTAACGTAGTCAGCGTGACCGGGGCAGTCAACGTGAGCGTAGTGACGCTTGTCTGTCTCGTACTCAACGTGAGCTGTATTGATTGTGATACCACGCTCTCTCTCCTCGGGAGCCTTATCGATCATATCGTAAGCCTCGTACTGAGCCTGACCCTTCAGAGCGAGAGTCTTTGTGATAGCAGCAGTAAGAGTTGTCTTACCGTGGTCAACGTGTCCGATTGTACCAATGTTTACATGGGGTTTGGTTCTTTCAAATTTAGCCTTAGCCATTGGGAAATTCCTCCTTAGAATAGATTTCAGAAATCTGTATATATTATTATACCAGATTATTTTGGTAAATTCAAGTGTTTCAGTAAAAAAATTATAGCTGAATCACATGATTTTGTAAATTATGCCCGTTTTACACAGTTTTCCGCATAAAACGGGCGGAAATTGCAATTAGTTCTTAGCTCTGTTAGCCATGATCTTTTCAGCGATGCTCTTAGGAACTTCCTCATAGCTGTGGGGCTCCATTGTGTACTGTCCACGACCCTGAGTATTTGAACGGAGGTCGCTTGTGTAACCGAACATTTCTGAAAGCGGAACGAGAGCGTCTACCTGGATAGAACCGGATCTGGATTCCTGACCCTGGATCTGTCCACGACGTGAGCTGAGGTCACCGATAACTGTTCCGAGATACTCATCGGGAACGATAACTGCAACCTTCATAACAGGCTCCATGAGAACTGCGTTAGCCTGCTTGAGAGCTTCCTTGAACGCGATAGAACCGGCGATCTTGAATGCCATTTCAGAGGAGTCAACCTCGTGATATGATCCGTCGTAAAGCTCTACCTTAACGTCAACTACTTCATAGCCTGCAAGGATACCTGCCTTCATAGCGCCCTGGATACCTGCGTCAACAGCAGGGATGTACTCCTTGGGGATAGAACCGCCGACAACAGCGTTAGTGAACTCATAGCCCTTACCGGACTCGTTAGGAGACACACGGATCTTAACGTGACCGTACTGACCTGAACCACCGGACTGCTTCTTGTACTTGTAGTCGATGTCTGCGCTGCCCTTGATAGTTTCCTTATATGCAACCTGAGGAGCACCAACATTAGCCTCGACCTTGAACTCACGGAGAAGACGGTCAACGATAATGTCAAGGTGGAGCTCACCCATACCTGCAATGATAGTCTGACCTGTTTCCTCGTCAGTCCATGTCTTGAATGTAGGATCCTCTTCAGCAAGCTTTGCGAGAGCGATACCCATCTTCTCCTGACCTGCCTTTGTCTTGGGCTCGATAGCGAGCTGGATAACAGGCTCGGGGAATTCCATGGATTCGAGGATAATGGGGTGCTTTTCATCACAGAGTGTATCACCTGTAGTGGTGTTCTTGAGACCAACAGCAGCAGCGATATCGCCTGAGTAAACTGTTGTCAGGTCCTTTCTGTGGTTAGCGTGCATCTGAACGATACGGCCGAAACGCTCGCGGGTGTCCTTAGTAGCGTTGAGGACTGTGTCGCCCTGATTTACGACGCCTGAATATACACGGAAGAACGCAAGCTTACCAACGAAGGGGTCTGTTGCGATCTTGAATGCGAGAGCTGAGAATGGCTCATCGTCTGAGGAAGGTCTTTCTTCCTCTGCCTCTGTATCGGGGTTAACGCCCTTGATAGCAGGAACGTCAAGGGGGGAAGGCATATAGTCGATGATAGCATCGAGGAGCTTCTGAACGCCCTTGTTCTTATATGAAGTACCGCAGGTAACAGGTACCATGTGGTTAGCTATTGTAGCCTTTCTGATGCAGGTCTTGATCTCTTCCTGTGTGAGCTCGCCCTCTT
>Ga0129317_1001469_pt1 | contig 17123 bp, 17 predicted proteins | sample Cm1ome_FD_94430 | JGI IMG/M metagenome (GOLD analysis project Ga0129317, IMG submission 94430) | Eastern black-and-white colobus group fecal microbial communities from Wisconsin, USA - Cm1105 metagenome | ecosystem: Host-associated > Mammals > Digestive system > Large intestine > Fecal | place... | reverse complement strand
CAGTGTTACTGAGAGTGCAGATAAACTATCCAGTGATTCTTCAATGACCGCTTCAGAAAAATCATAAATTCGCATCGCTGTTTCACTTGAGATCATTTTCCCAGTCATTTGTGATAAAGGACAGTGAGAACTTTCCTTTATCACAAGAAAGCCTGCGGCCACACCACTCAATTCCAGATTTCTTATGGTTTCTTCAAAGCATAATTCCAGTTCTCTTACCGATATGATAGAATTATGTTCTGCAATAAATATAAGATTGCTGCGCCTTTTTATATATGCACCGATGACAACAACCTTTCCCAGTATCTTTTTTCTTTGCTGCTCATTTTCCGCCAGAGAATACTCATCGATCAACCTGGTCAGAAGAATAATCTGCCTGGAAGTCTGTTTCTGCATTTTATCATAAAGCTGATTCTTTACAGACAGTTTTGCCATCTGTTTTTTGGCTTTCAGGTTTTCTTCCTCTATTACATTTGCATCTTTCAATTCTTCTTTCATGTCAGCTAATTCTTGTAATATGTCCTGCAGCTCTGACAGATTTTCTTTCCACAGCACATAACCGCCCCGGATCGGCGCTCCCGATAAGCGGATTCCATTTTCCATCATCACTGGTCTTTCCAACGCACGATGTACGGTTTCCGCCTCGATTTCCCCGGAATCCTTTGAACGATAACATACATTTCCGTCCGTATCTGTGATCTGTGCAGCAATAGCAGAGGACTCGAACAACTGCGCATAGCTTGTATTAGAGGGAATCAGGCCGCACTGAATACAGCTCTCGATAATCGCGGCAAACAGAAGACAGAAAGCAGCCGTCATATCCCTTGTGAGCATTCTCCAGAAAGGCAGATCCAGACAATAAGTAATCCCATATATTACAGCCAGTCCATACGCACTGAATGGAAACCAGAGCAGCTTCTTATTCCTTACCACCCGGCATTTAAACAAAATCATACAAACAGCCGCCAGTGCACAACCGATATCCCATGTGATAATCAAATAATACACTGGTCCATACCCATATACGCCCACTTCATAAGATGCTGCTTCTCCCAGTTTTCCCTCCGGGAAAGAGAACACAAGTTGATGCAGATCGTTTGTTAATACCAGTCCTATCAAAATCAACGCAGTCAGAAACAGCCAGTGTGTCCATCGTGGAAGCCGGTAATTTTCCGGCTGCCGCATGTGAAATGCCAGATAAAGACTGGCGGTTGGAATCAACTGCATGGGAATATAGTAGAGATACCAGCCATAGCGTAAAGCTATCGGCAATTCATATGGCATCTGGTATTTGCACATACGGACAAACATCCAGAAAATCATCAGAGCTGCAATTAAGATCAGACAACGGCGTGTATTTGTTTGAATAATCCTCTTCTGAAAGGAAAATGCCCAAGTCGAATACAGTCCTATGTAAATAAACGGTCTTAAAAAGCAACATATGGCATCAAGGTAAGGATTTGTAAAAGATAAATTTCGGATTACTGCTGCTGTAATCACACATAAAATTACTGCACTTCCTGCACATAATGTAAATTTCTTTTGCACTATTCTCCTCCACCTTCATGTTAAATAGTTATACAAATAAGTATTTCGTTTTCAGACCGTCTCCTCAATGTGTATTGCGATATTCTTCCAAGGATGATAACTAATTTGATTGTATCATACGCTTCTTTCTCTTGCAATCTTGGTATTGAAGTAATACCCCTGCTGATACTTTGCCGTATCGCTCTCTGTGGGACATCGTATGTATTGTTTGTAATCCCATTATATTAGATATAAACCCAAAAATCCATGGCATTTGTTATACTCCTCGGAGGATCAATTAAAAAGTAGACTGGGTATACCATAGAAAAAGCACAAAAACCATTTACGATTTTCGTGCTTTTTGCCAAGTTGATTTATCATCTTCCTGTTTTCCAAAAGGATTTTTCATGCTGCTTAAAATATAAGACCGATATTTATCTTCAAACGCCTATTCATAGCCTTGTTTGAATCAAAAAAATCGGTCTAATTTTTTGATAGTTACTTTAATCCAAGAAATTTTACTTTATCTTCCTCAGAAAGATTATCCCATTCACGGGCAGGCTGGTTTCCAATCATCTTTTTGAGGGCTTCCGTCGCCATTGCAAGGTCTGTTTCTGCATAGATTTCTGTCGTGGTGATATTTTCGTGCCCAAGCAGTTTGGCGATCTCCGCAAGGGATAAGCCGAGCCGGTACAGCTGGGCGCCATATGAGTGCCGCATCAGATGCGGATGTACGTTCGGAAAGGAGGGATCCGTTTTACGTGCCATATCAGCATACTTTTTAAGAATACGCTGGACATTATCTTCTGACATCATACCCCTGCCGTCACGGTTCACTGTAAAGAACAGGTAATCTTCCATATTTTTATTTTGATGGTAAAGGGTACAGTAATAGCTGTAATTCTCCATAAAAGTTTCATCTGAAACCGGGATAATGCGTTTTTTGCTCCCTTTCCCGGTGACCATGACATAGGGATATTTTTCCTCCGTTACGATGTCTTTCAGCTTTATGTGGCGGAACTCGTCAAGGCGCACCCCTGTTGCAAACAGGAAGAGGATAATAAAACGGTCACGTATGCCGGTTTTGGTGGCGGCAGGCTGTTCCAGCAAAAGAACCACCTGTTCTTTATCCAGCCAGTTATGCTTCTTTGGATAAGTTTTTTTGTGTTTGATCTTCGCCGTTTTTAACTGCAATGGTATCAGTTCGATATCCCTGCCCGCTGCGTACTGCAGGTATGACTTTATTGCAGACAACCGGATGTTCCTTGTCCCGATGCTGTTGTTTTCGGCAACCCAGCTGGTGAACCTGCGGATGGTATCTTCTGTCACATACTCAAATGTAACCTCGTCAACCTGCCTGCCGTGAACCTGGCGCAGGTAAAGGCAGAAAGCGTTCAGGGATTCCTTATAAGTCTGTATGGTTCTTTCACTTTTCAGCTCAATCCGCATATTGTCGAGGAAATCCTTGACATAGATAAAAAACATTTTTGCAGGCTTATTCTTCGGCATACTTTACACCTATCCCTTCCTCAAGCTGGCGGAGCTTATCCTGATACACCGGGAACAGCTGTGAAGTTATGTGGAGATGGTACAAGGTATACTTGATGTGTTTATGCCCCATGTACTGGCAGAGGTACTCCATCCAGTTGGCAAAGTCCTCGCCCGCTTCAACGCATTTTTTGATGTTCTGTACTGCGAACAGATGGCGCAGCCCGTGGGGAGTGAATTTTTTCCCTTTGATATCAAGCAGCCCGGCTTTTTTCAGGATGCTGTCAAATACCCTTACGATGTTGCCGCTGTTATAGCAGGGTTTCTGGCTGCTGGGCTGGAAGAAATATATCCTCCCAGGCAGGACGGATGAGTAGTGCCTGTCAAAATCCCGGCACAGGCCCAGCAGGTCATCGCTCATGTATATCCTGCGATCCATAAAACCTTTTGAACGGTAGATGCTGACAGTGCCGCCGGACAGGTCTACATCATCAACCGCAAGGTTGCAGACTTCTGAACTGCGCATCCCGCAGCAATACTGCATCCTGAAGAAGCAGGGGAAGATCAGGTCATTGTAAGGGAAAATGCCTGTTGTTTTTACGCCGGAATCGACACTGGCAAAGAACCTCTGCAGCTGCTCATCGCTGAACAGGCGGGGTTCATCTTTCGTTTTGTAACACACACTGTAATTAGGAACATACGCTTTTTTGCCGATGGACTGCTGGTATTCCCCAAGATGTTTCATTGTCCTGACCCTGCGGGCGTAATGGCAGTGTGACTCGGACTTCATGTCATGTATCCATGATTCGGATATTTCTTTTGAGAGCAGGCTGGCATCAGGATATCTGTCAAAGCAGTACCCGTCAAAATCATGCAGGAAATAATCAATATAAGCCACTTTAAGGCCGGAGCTGCGCAGTTGTGCAACCATGTTTTCTATATCATTTTCTCTTCATCTGTGGAAAGGTAGCACTGCACGGAATTCCTGTCGGTATGCCCCAGCATTTCAGAAATGACCGGAAGGGCAGCTCCCGAATTAAGGAGCCTTGACGCAAAAGTGCGTCTGAATATATGCAGCCCGTCATGGGGGATCGTATTTTCCGATGAGGTTCCCTTTGCACGGTATCTGATGCGGTAATGCCTGCGCTTCAATCCCTGAACCGGGCCGACGCCCGTAACAAAGATATGGTCGGAATCGCATTCACGGCGTTCATGGAGGACGTAATCAATGATGGCGTTTTCTGTTTCTGCATCGATCGGCACCTGTAACGGCACCCCTGTTTTCTGCTGTACTAAGGAAATATACTGTTTATCCCAGTTGATATTCTGAAATTTCAGGGCGCGTATGTCGCAGCTCCTTAATCCTGTATGAAGCGCCAGCAGCCCGATTGCGATATCCCTTTTATTTACGGAAGAACCCGGTTCATCCTCAAGGATATCTGCTTCCTGCTGGCGGGTTAGTGTTGTGATGATCCTGCTGCTGTTGACCCTGTGGATGATGATTGCCGAGTGCAGGCTCATTGTATCCACTAATCCGTATTCCTCCGCATAAAGCCAGAAGTTTTTAAGGCAGTACAGTTCACCTTGTACGCCTTTTGGTGTGCGCCCCTTAAACCTGTCGGAAAGGAGATAGCCTGAAATATCTGCATGGGTAAGCCTGTTAAGGCTGTACCTGCCGTGGCTTTCAAAGTATAAAAACATTTTCCTGACCCACGACACCCTGCCTTTTACAGTATCTTCCTTTAACCCAAGTTCAGATGATTCATACTCCGCATATTTTTGGAGCGCATCATTAAATTCGCTGCTCTGCAGTTCGGGAGGTTTTTCAGTGAGGTAATGCCTCCATGATGTTAAAGTTCCCTGTTCCTGTTCTGCGAGCAGATGCACGAAGCGGTGGAAAGCAATCCAGTCAACATAGGAGCTGTTCAGCTTTGAAGCCGGGTCATGCTCAAGGGTATTTACATAGCCGAGGCATAACTGCAGGTCAAATCCGCAGTCCTTTTCGCGCAGAAAACCTGCCAGCTGCTCTGTGAAACGCCTATGTCTGTCAAGTACAGCCTGCGCAGTCGTTCCTAATGCAATAATTGTTTTTTCAGTTTCGTCAACCAGCCGGCGAAACTGTTCTTCATTAAAACTCATGTTATTCCTTCCTTTCGATAGAGAAATCTTTAATGCAACAAAGATAATATCGAATTTGGAAGGAAATCGTAATAACTAACTATCAAAAAATTAGACTGATGTTTTTTGACTCAAACAAGGCTATGAAAGTGTCTGAAAGCATTTTATCGGCATAAAAAATCAAGCGGCATGACATATAGATTTTGAAAGGCTTCCGGTCTTAAACAGCGAAAATGCCAGGACAACCGTATATGCCGCAACTGAGAACATTGCCCCATGAAGGTTCGTGGAGATTGTCATGGAATTTACCAACACTGCATAAATCCCTACGCAGACCATCATGAAGAACCCCTGAAATGCCAGTGCGAACAGCCCTTTCAGATAATTATTGCCGATATTACCCCATTCCCGGTTTGTCATAGTCGCAAACGGAATGGGGGCAACGGAAGTATAAAGGTAAATTTCGATCATCCTTCCATACATCACTACCGTAATAATCACAGACAGGATTTTCATAGTAATGGAGATCAGCATTGTTTCCAGAGACAGCAGGAACAATTCGCCAACTTCCATTTCTTCGAGCAGATCCAGAAGGTCCGACACAGCGGAAGTGGCATCAATCGCTGTACTTCCGCTGATCGCCCCGGATGCCCTGTTTACGATATGCTGCCCTACATCAAAGACTGCCATCGCAATATTGAACGTATTCGTCACCAGATAGATCGCAATATATGCTTTGAAAATCCATTTTAAAATATTGAATGTTTCAAACTCATGCATGTTGTTCTTCTCTGTTACCATCGTAATCAGTTCATAGCAGAGGACAAACGTGATAATCATACCAGCTATCGGCACGATCACCGTCTGGGAAAGACTCTGTATCATGTTAAACACGCCGGAGTTCCATCCCTGCGGGGTCTGCCCCACCTGTTCGGCAATGGTATCCACTTTTTCGTTTACCTCTACGAACATATCCTCCATGCCGGATGTAATGAAACTGATCAGAATATCCTTTATGGCTTCCGTAATCCGCTCAATGATGGTATTCATCCATCATCCTCTTACGAAAATAGTGTCGCCAGCTGTGGAATCAGGGTTGTTCCGATCAGCATGATGCCAGCTCCGGCCATGAGCTGTATAATGCCAAATATGAGAAAATTTTTGCCCGAATGGGCTTGAAATTGATAAGAATATGATAGATTAGAAATATCTTATGGAGCTGGAACCTCTTTCGATGGTTCCAAGCTCCGGTATTGGACTTAAATTAAAATGAATTTCCATCTCCACCGCATGGGAATGATTGCTTCCATCATCCTGCGGCTCTGAAATGACAATCTTGCTGATCAGCCGGTCAAGTGACTCCAGCCGGTCTTTCTGTTTCGCTGCCAGTTTTTCAATACTGTCCCTGTGATCCTGTTCGTCCTCACAGCAAAGTTCCCGGACACGTTCTTCCATATCCTCACATCCGCCGACGGCAATTCTGGCGCATTCACGGATTTTAGAAAGAACTGCATCGTACAGATCATCTGCATCCACCCGATGCTGGCTGCAGTGTGCTTTTCCTTTGTGGATGTAAGTGGAACAGCTGTAAATCTCACGTGGGTCTTTGCTGTTGGTTTTGCGGATGGTTAGTGCCCCTCCACACTCCGCACACCGAAGCAGCCCTGCAAAAATGCTGTATTCCCCGGTGGTATTCTGCCTTTTCCTTGATCTTATTTTTGCCTGTACCAGCTCAAAGGTATCCCTTGAAATAATCGGTTCATGGGTATCTTCCACCGTGATCCATTCATCCGGTGCCTTGTCTCCCTGTGAGCCAATTTTAAACCGGTAATACCGCTTTTGGGATGCCATATCCCCACAGTAGACCGGATTCCGGAGCAAGTCTTTCAGGTACGATTCATCCCAGACATATTTCCCGTTTTCCGGGTCTTTCTGTTCCCATTTGGTGTAATAAGTACGGTTTCCCCGTTTCCGGTGCCACCATGACGGACAAGGGACTTTCTGGCGTTCCAGCTCCCGGGAAATATAATTGATTCCCCGTCCGTCCACCGCCCACTGGAATATCTTCCTGACAATGGGTGCCGTTTCCTCATCTATCAGGAGATGTCCCTTTTCGTCCGGGTCTTTTAAGTACCCCAAAGGCGGAACCACACCGGTATACTTGCCTTTCGTAGCCTGCAGATGGTAAGAAGCATGTACTTTCTTGGAAATATCCCTTGAATACATCTCATTAGTTCACTTCGCATAAAGAATGACAAGTTCAAACTTCGATGTAACCGACGAAATTGTAGTAGATGTGGATGTCCCGTTCCTCATGGTCGTCCACCGTATATTTCTCGCTGATCTCAATTTTCTGGATGAGCCGCATGAGGGTGGGACGATCAAGCTCATGTAAATCGTAGTAATCCTGCACCATGTCCAGCCATGCGTCTACGGATTGCTCGTTCTCCCAGCTGGCGGCAAGCTGCTCCGTCAATTCCCGGCGGCGCTCCTGCTTGGCCTTGCGCTCGGCCTCATAACCGTTGAGAAGCTGGACGCAGAGGTTTTCCGGGATTTTGCCCAGCACCTTGTCCTCGTAGGCGGACTGCACCAGACGGTCAAGCTCCGGCAACCGCCGGTCGATGGCGCTCAGTTCCGCTTGGAGTGTCTTGAGTTTTTCCCGTCCGGCAGACTCCTTCTGCGCGAGAATTTTTTCACGCAGCTTTTCCCGGCTGTTCTGCGCCCATATCGCCTTGCAGCGGATGTCCGTCAATACGATTTGCGTCAACACCTTCTGGTTGATGTAGTGGGACGAACAGGCATTTTTGCCGCCCGAAGCGTACCGGTTGCAGACATATGCCTTGTACTCCGGTTCCTTGTCAGACACCTTTTTACGGTAATCCCGCATATACCGCATGGAGGAACCACAGTCCATGCACCGGAGCAGACCGCCGAACAGAGAAACAGTGCCGCTTTTTCCGCTGCGCCCTCTGGCGGGGTGGTTGTCCATCCGCTGCACGGCGTCCCACACATCCTGAGAAATCAGCGGCTCGTGGGTGTTCTCCACCCTGATCCACTCGCTCTCCGGCTTACTGACCTGCTTGTGATTCTTGTAGGAGACAGTGCCCGTCTTGTTCTGTACCATGTGGCCGAGATACACCTCGTTGCGGAGGATGGTTTTCACCGTCACATCATTCCAGAACGGCGTTTCAGCCCGGTGATTTTCCCGCCCCTCCACCATGTAGTAGAAGGTTCTGGGGGCGGGGACTTTTTCGGCATTGAGAATCAGGGCAATTTTGCGGAAACCGTTGCCCTGCAATCTCAGGTCAAAGATGTGCCGCACTACCGGAGCAGTCACCGGGTCAATCTCAAGAATGTGCTTGTCCGCCGCGCTCTTCCGGTAGCCGAGGGGAGCGTAGCAGCCCACATATTTCCCCGCCTTGAAGGTGGACAGCTTCACCGCCTTGATTTTGTTGCTGGTATCCCGCGCATAGAGGTCGTTCATGACATTTTTCAGAATGACCAGCATTTCATTGTTCTTGCGGATGGTATCCACACCATCATTAAGGGCAATAAAACGGCATCCGAGGGACGGAAAAATGAAGTCGGTATATTTGCCCGCTTCAATGTAATCACGACCAAGCCTACTTAGGTCTTTGGTTAGTACCAAATTGATCTTATGGTCGGTCGCATCCTGCACCAGCCGGTTGAACCCCGGACGGTCGAAGGTTGTCCCTGAGACCCCATCGTCGCAGTAGTAGTCGAAGAGCGTCCAGCCCTGTTCCCGCACATACCGGGCGAGCATTTCCTTCTGATTTTCGATTGACACAGACTCACCGGCGCGTTCATCGTCCCGGCTCAGTCTGGCGTAGATTCCAACACTGTACTGTTCCTGCATTTTCTTCTTTAACCTCCCGAAATGCAGTGCGTATCACAATCAGAAATCCTGATTGTATTATACCACCGCGCCGCTGTTGATTCCACTGGGCAAAGTGCCGGGATTCACTGCACCCTTTCCAACTTTTCCATCGTCAGGGCATCCAGCATATCGCCCATCACCAGGTCTCCGGCAAAGAAGCTGCGAACATGGTAGACGGTTCCGTCCTCCATGTAGAGGTCAATCTGGTCTGGAATCCGTAATTTCTTGGGTTCTTTCGGGCAGATATTATCCATGCGGCTGTATTGATTTTTCATATTCCAATTTCCTCCGTATTTGTCGTGTGTGGCACAGCAGCCCGCCGCAGTCAAGGAACTGGCTTCGCCTCGCTGCGCGTCCTTGACAGCGGTGTTCTGCCGTGCAGCTGGGTAACCAAGGCGGCAAAGCCGCCCTTTGCAAAAGGCTTTGACTGGTTATGATTCTGTTTACATGACGCACTCCTTCCCGCTGGTGGGGAGGGCGGACGGAGAAAAAAGATAAGAGCCGCATGACGGTAAAAAATCTTCCCATACCGACTACACAGAAATCCCAGCAGGATTTCTACGTTCATGCGGCATTAGGAAGACTTCGCTTCGTCAGCGGCTCCACAGCACAGCTACTTTATTTGATTGACTTCAGTATATCAGGAACGGGTGTTCGAGTCAAGATTCACAGCGAAAAAAGTGTTCGTGTTGGCGTAAAAAATGCACTGCAAAAGGAGCGGGGAGTGAGATTTGAGAGAATAGCAAGCACAGCAAGTGTATGTACACTTGCGGAAAATGGTGCTTGCCATACCGGAGTGACTTGCTGAATAGCAAGCACATCCGGTGTGGCCACACACCGGAAAAATGGGCGTTTCGGGCTGTCTGCTGGATCGCCATTTTTCTATTTTGGGAGTCTCCCAAACCCTTGATCTTAGCCTTTTGCTGTAACCTTGACAGGGAAGCATTTGCTAAATCCCCTTTCTACCAATCGTCAGCACCCATTTGTGATTAAAAAAGATGTCATTATTTTTGAGATATGGAGAAAAGCCGGTTTTGTCATGGCCGGTTATATCTGCCTGCATACGCTGTCTGATTTTTTCACGAATGGCGGCTGGTGTTTGTGTAAGAGCAAGCCAATTTTCCAAACGCTGCGGCATTTCCGTTGTTTCGGATTTTTCTACGGCAAGGCCATGTGTTTCAAACAGGCTTAACATTTCTGCCTTGCTTAGATTTTTTACATGAGAGGGGTCGCGTAAAGTTTCAATTTCATCTTCTGTTTTTCGCAGCGGTTCGTCAGCGGCTTCCATATCTATCATTACCAACTTGCCGCCGGGTTTTAGTACCCGAACCATTTCGGAAAAAGCAGCGGTTACATCTGTAAAGTGGTGGAAAGCAAGGCGTGAAAATACAATATCAAAGCTATTGTCCAGAAAAGGAAGTTCCTCCGCATATCCTTTCACGAAAACCATATTGCTTAAATGTTCTTTATCGGCTTCCTGCTGTCCAATCTGCAACATGGGAACCGTTGCGTCCAGACATACGACTGTCTGTACCAATGGCGCAAAGGAGCGGCCGCAGGCACAAGTCCCGGCAGCTACTTCTAAAAGCGTGTTTTCCTTGCATGGCGCGACGCAGGAAATTGTGTAATTCAAATATTCCTCTTTTGTGAAGTTGACGGATTTGCTCTCAAAGTTCGGGGCTTGTATCTCAAAGGAGTGATTGATTTTTTCTATGTTCTCTGGTTTCATAATGCGGTTCCTTTCTTTGGCGTGAAAAGGGATTCCATATCTGCCTTTTCCAACTGCAACAATTTTATCTTTTTATCTATTCCCCCGGCGTAACCCGTTAGGCTGCCGTTTGTGCCTACGACACGATGACACGGAACAATGATTGAAATTTCATTGTGGCCCACCGCGCCGCCTACAGCCTGCGCTGACATACGGGGCAATCCTTTCTTCACGGCGATCTGCTTTGCAATTTCGCCATATGTCATAGTCTGGCCGTATGGAATGGTACAGAGGATTTCCCATACTTCATTCTGAAAGGCTGTGCCGGTGAAATGAAGCGGTACAGTAAAATCCGGCTCTTTCCCCGAAAAGTAAATGTCAAGCCACTGTTTTACTTGCTCAAAAAGGGGAATTTCTTTTTCCTCATGCTCTTTGTCCAGATAAAGGGCAAAATATTTTTGCCCCTCGAACCATAATCCGGTTAAGCCAATATCATCTGCGGCTAAAAGAATATCGCCAATGGGGGAACCATAATGACTGGTGTACTGCATTATCAACCCTCCAATTCAAAATACTGATTAGAGTCCTGCGGAGCCTGTACGCGTTCCGTGTCCGTGTAGGAACGGATTTCGGAGCAGACCGTAATTTTATAACTCTCAAACAGTTTTTCTCGTCCCTCTTTCTGGCTCATGCGGTGCTGCATGGCGTTTCTCCAACGCTCTACGGCGGCCTCGTCCGTCCATATATTCATGGACAGCAGTTTACCGTCCTCATTTAGACTGGAAAACCGCTCTGCCCGGATAAAACCCTCAAATCCGGCAAGCAAAGGTTTCAACATGGCCGCAAGGTCAAGGTATTTCTTCATTCCGGCCTTTGTGGGCTTCACTTCAAACAAAACAATAATATTTGCCATTTCTTACTTCCTCCTATTTTCAAATCATTTCCGGCTTGCACCGTTTACAAGGGCGGTAGCCGTTTATCAATGCTTCTTCCAAAGTATCAAAAAACACAATATTTTTCTCTAATGGTGTGCGCGATGAACAGGACGGGCAGCAAACAATTTTCGTAGATTTTACTGCAACAAAAAATTGTCCGTCATACCGTTTATCCTTGTTTTTGACCGCTTTTATCTTTTCTTCTCGTTCCACGGCTTCCTCCTTTCTTCGGCGCATAGTCTTTCATGCCGGGAATAGCCCCGCCCGCAACAGCCCACAAATACAAACTGGCAACGCTGCAATAAGGGCTGAACCGCCTGCGGTATTTTTCAAACAGCTTGCGGTCTATTTTCCTGTGGTGGTAGACCATACGCAGCCCACGCTGGATTGCCAAATCGTCAAAACTGAAAATATCGGGACGCTGCAAGCAGAACAGCAAAATCATTTCCGCTGTCCATACGCCTATGCCTTTAAGGGAAGCCAATTCTTTAATTGCGTCTGCGTCCGGCATAAGGGCGATACGCTGCAAGTCAAATTCTTTATCCAGTACCTTTTTTGCAAAATCCTGAATGTATTCTGCCTTGCGAAATGTCATGCCAAAAGACTGTAATTCGGAAATGCTTGCTTCAGCAATAGCCGCAGCATTTACATCTCCAAAACTGTCTTTCATTCTCTGCCAGATGGTAGCCTGCGCCTTTGTTGAAATTTGCTGGCCGATAATGTGATGGACGACAGAGGAAAACAAATCGATGTCTATCTCGCGGTCAACATGACCGATTTCATCAATGACAGCACCTAAAATTTTGTCCTTGCCTTTCAAATATTCCACTTCGGTTTTTCCATAAAGGAAATACAATCGCTAACCCTCCCCTCTGTCTTGACTTTTTCTTTTGGACATATTATGATTTTATCACAACAAACGGGCTAATACTATTATAAAATCACCGGATATTATCATTATATTTTCAAAGGAGAAGCGGTAATGGAAAATGGAAAAGAGGATTTCATCAATTCGGTCAATCTGAATATCAACACGGATTTTCCCTATCTGGTTCTTGATGTTATCAACGATAAATCCTATCCCAGAAATCCGGGCTTTCAGGTCATGCACTGGCATGAAGATTTGCAATTCATCTATGTACTGAATGGTATAATAGAAGTACGGACACTTGATAATGCGATACGGGTACAGGCAGGAGAAGCAATTTTTATCAATAAGAATGTAGTGCATATGGTAAGTCGGCTTGGAGATTGTCATTATAACAGCTTTATTTTCCCCGCATATTTCCTTGAATTTTATCCCGGAAGTCCGGCGAAAATCTTTGTTGAAAACATAACGGCAAACGAACAGCTTTCCGTTTTCCGGTTTTCTTCCCTTGTTGACTGGCATAAAGATATGACAGTGATATTACAGCAGTTAGTAGAGATTGAAAGAAATAAAACGGCATTTTATGCCTATGAGGTTTTAGTCCGGCTTTCTGCCCTGTGGCTAATTATGAGAAAAAACATAACAATCCCGCCAGAAGGAAAGGAAAGCGTTGTCAATCTTCGTATGCAAAAAATCCTTCGCTATATTGAAGAACACTACGCAGAGGACATTACATTAGCTGATTTATCAAAAAGCGCAAATATCAGCAAATCAGAGTGTTCCAGATGTTTCAAATTAAGTCTGAATACTACGCCTTATAAGTATCTCACTGAATATCGTCTGTCAATGGCAGCGCAGCTTTTGAAAACTACAATCGAACCTGTTGGCAATATTGCGGCAAGCGTTGGTTTTCGCCAAATGAGCCATTTTGGAAAATGCTTTAGAGAAAAAACGGGCTATTCTCCAAAAGCATATCGAGAAATGGAGAATACCCCTTAATGTTTTCAGGGCATTAGGCGACAAAATGCTATGCAATCAAGATTGATAGATTGTTACTTATTTAGATTATTACTTGATTCTTTGGTATTTCTTTATTTAGTATTTTATTGTGCGGGATTTTCCTTGTGTGGCTTCTCCTTATGTGGATTTGCCACATCTGGATTTTCCATGTGTGGATATTGCCCATGCGGAGGGAAAGAAAAAGGGGCGATTTGCGCTCTGAGCAGCGTTTTCCTATGTAGGAATATCGGGGATATGGCAATACCTTCAAAAACCGCTTACAGCGAAAGAAAACGCCCAAAATCGACCTTTATCCTGACAGTAAATTGTCCTGTCCATCCACCATTCAAGTCCAAAAAATGCCTGTCCCACAGAGACTGATTAGCTCGGCCATGGGGACAGGCGGTTTGGATTTTCTGATTGCTTATGCACTGCTGATTTTGTGTCATTCTTTATTCGAGATTGTCATTCAGGATGTTCTTAAATGGAGCAATCTCATTATCCCCGGAATACGTGTCCACGTTATCATACAATGCCACATACCGGACACCATGTTTCGGGAAAAATTCTTCCATCAGATACCCGGTCTGTACATGGTTCCTTCCCAGACGGCTCTGGTCTTTCGTGATGACCAGATTGACCAGGCCTTTTTCACATGCCTGCAAAAGCCTCTGTAAATCCGGACGTTCCGTGTTCAATCCGGTGTACCCATCATCCTGAAATACCCCTACGATCTGCCATCCCTGCGAATTGCAGTAATTCGTCAGGATATCCCTCTGGTTGGAAATACTGGCACTCTCGCCATTCAGTTCATCATCCTTGGAAAGCCTGCAGTAAATACCGACTCTCCATGTATCACAGTTTTCTTTTCGTCTGCTGTTTTGATACATCATTGCGTTGTTCATCTGATACCTCCGTTCCTTTCGCACATCCTACGCAGATTTCAGATTACTGAACTCATGTTCATTATAATCCCTATCTGTCATTTTTGCAAGGTAATCTTTCTTTTTCGTGTCCTTTATTTTTTGTGCGATCACCTCTGCAAAGACCTGTGACGCATCCTGATTGCCATCAAAAAACACCTTGATATTTACAATCTTATTTTTCGCTGCCATAAAAATCCCCTCCATTTTCTGCATAAAAAAAGCAGCTAACCCATATTTCATAGATTAACTGCTCAATCACTGACTCCATATTTTATTTTCTTAATCAAATAATCTCCGACGGATTTATGAAAATATAATGAATTTTCGATTTTTCATTGATAAAAAACCAGATTAGTGGTACATTAGATATAGAAAGAGCACCCACTCCAAAGTGGATGCCTCTCGAGATGGTTATTTGTCCTTACGGACACCGCCTATCCTGTTGGCAGACAGGATAGGCATTTTTATTTCTTCTTGTGCTTTCTGTCAAGAAAGGCAAGAAACGCAACAATCAAGCTGCCAAAGGCAATCAACAAAGTCAATATGCCGATGACAAGAGATAAAATCTCATAAGCTGTCATAATCACGCACCTCCCTTCCTGTTTATTCCGTCACCATAAAGGCTTCGGTCTGTAAGGTTCGGGAGGCTACCTCTACGCTCCGCTCCGGTCGGCGCTAAACAAGCGTCCCCCGGACGCTTAGCGCCCTGTCATGGGTAACTCTTCCATGGCATTTCTGCCACGGAATTATCATACCATCAATATCCAATGTTTTCAATTATAAGCTGCCACATTTTCCCATAAACAGACAGCCTTCCCTCCTATCTGTCATGTAAAAATATTTTTAGTGGCAGAGTGGCAGGCATTAAGGTATCTATAAAATCCTGCCTTTAAACCAGAAATCCTGCCACCTAATCTGATTTCAGCCGGACAGTATTTTCCCGCCCTGTCCCTTTTCCATACACAAGCCGTTCCCCCATCCGGTTGCGGACATCACGCATGGTTCTGGATGAAATGTTCATCACAGCCGCTTTTTCCTGAATGTCTTTCAGCGGTATCTCTTTTCCGTCTTTCAGCAGTTCCTCCATCAGCCTCGTTCCCCGTTCCAGTTTTGTCTCTGTCGGTTTTCCTTCTTTCCCGTTCAGAAGATCGTCCGCATTGATGTCATAGCCACCGATCCACCGGAATCCTTCTTCATCCCCAAGTTTAAACGCAAGGGTCTCACCCGGAGGGGCAAGAGAGCTTTTCTCATGGATCAGCACTCTCGTTGTCGGGTCTTTCTTTACCTTCCCGATAAATAAAAGGCTTCTGACAGCCGCCATAATGTCAATGGATCCCAGCCCCCGGTAGGTACTCTGCGTACCACAGGATTTGTTCAGATGCCCGATCAGCACAATGGCACATCCGGTCTGTTCTGCCACATTCCCCAGTTTCCGGAATACCGGACGGACTTCATTTGCCCGGTTCATATCCACATCCGCACCGATAAATGCCTGCACCGGGTCAATGATCAAGAGCCGGACTTTGTTCTGCCGGATGGCTCTCTCAATGCGGTCATCCATTAATGTCAGTGGAATTTCTGTATCATCAATCACCATGACCCTTGAAAGGTCGGCTTCACATTCGATCAGCCTTGGTTTGATGGTATCTCCCTTTCCGTCCTCGGCAGTCTGGTAGATTACATTGAAAGGCTCTATGGCTTCCATGGTCGGGAGATATTTCCGGTTGGTGCAGGCTGCGGTCAGCTTCATGGCAAAATACGTTTTTCCTTCCCCCGGATTGCCCTGAATAATGGTCAGCTTGCCAAAAGGGATATAGGGAAACCAGAGCCATTCCACACTTGTCGCCTCCACATCCTTATAATAAATCATAGGCACGATCTCTTCTTTTTCCGGGGCTTTCAGCACAACCGTATCTGCAACCGGATTCCTTCCCTGCATTTCTTCCTGATGGCAGATGATTTCATTCCAGTCTTTCAGAACCGGCTTTAAGCGGATGATCCGTTCACAAGGAACCTCTTTCCCGGCAATCTTTTCACAGACTTCCTCCCCGGCTTTGTCATTATCAAGGCAGAGAAATACCGAAGTGATATTTGGGCTGTCAGAAAGAAAGGCTGTCAGTGCCCTGTCCGATGTACCGCCCAGGCTAAGATAGCTTCTCTGTTCCCAGCCTTTCGGGAACAACTGGATAAAAGATAAGAGGTCAATCGGTGCTTCAAACACATACAGCTGGTCACTGTTTCCTCTGTAGCAAAAACTGTATTCTTTCAATGAACCAGCCACATCTCCCCGAAATTTTTCTTCTTCCGTTCCCCTAATGTGGGCATACCGGGGAATCCCCGAACGGTCTTTCCCGACAAACACGATATTATGATGCTTTTCGTCTTCATAAATATCGCCATTGCTAATAAATACCTTTACCAGATCTTCTTGGATTCCTCTGGTCTTAGTCAGATATTCCAGTATCTTATTTTCATCCCTGTTTCTCCTTGGTAGCCGGAAATCAGGCGAAGGGGCGGGGATGCCCTGTTTTGGGTAATGTCATTAACTTAAGAAAATTTATGAAATAAAATAGAAAATCCTCTTGACAAACCTCAGAAAAAATGTGGCGAAGCCTCCTTGAATGAATACATTTTAGGAGGAACTGCTGATGAATTT